>OHPI01000541.1_pt1 | contig 25925 bp, 17 predicted proteins | sample 1577651 | NCBI WGS metagenome assembly OHPI01 (sample SAMEA3879578, study PRJEB24766) | human gut metagenome | biome: human-associated habitat; feature: feces | place: USA | collected 1985/1987
GGCATCCTTGCCCAGCTTGCGGCGGATCAGCTCCGTGCCGCCCAGCATGTTGCTCCACTGGTCATCACCGCCGAACTGCATGGTGCAGCCGTATTTCTGATACAGCATGTAGAATGGAATGACCAGGATTCCTCCCACAAACGTTCCGATCAGGCGATTGATTCCATTGTGGAATCCCTCTTCAAACCGGCTCCCAACCCCGTACACTGCGCCGATCAGCGCAAAGCAGGGGTTGCGGCCGCCGGGAATCAGATATTCATAAATCAGGGAAGTCAGCAGAACAACCACCGCTGTCCGCCACATGCGTTCCGTCAGACGGGGTGATTTGAAATCCTTCAGCGGCGTGAGCTGCCACTTATTTTTCACCTCCGCCCGGTCCAGCATTTCCTGTGGTCCCATAGGCTGCTCCTGTCAAAAACTCTTATTATTTGATAAATTATTTGATAAACTTCACTTCCGGATAAATTGCCTGTTTTGCAGCCTCTTTGCGCTCGTTGAAAACAACTTTGTTCTCTTCAAACAGGTTGCGTCCTTCTGCATCAATAGAAACGATCAGCGGACCAAACTCTTTTACTTTATTGCACCATAACGTCTCCGGCATTCCCAGTTCATCCCAGTGATGCTCTGCAATTCTTTCCACCTCAGTCGCGGCAACAACCGCGCAGCCTGCCGGGAAGACACAGTGAATGGCACCGAATTCTTTACATGCACGCTCTGTATTTTCTTTCATTCCGCCTTTTCCGATGATAACGCGTACACCTGTGAGCTTTACGAATTCATACTCAAATTTTTCCATACGCATGCTTGTTGTCGGACCAACCGATACCATTTGGAATTTATCGTTTTCAAGAGGTCTGATAATAGGACCCGCATGGAAAATCGCATTATTTCTTACATCTACCGGAAGTTCTCTTCCCTCTTCAACAAGTCTTCTGTGGGCAACGTCACGGCATGTTGTCATGCTTCCGTCAAGATAAATAATATCTCCGACTTTAATATCTTCCAAATCCTGTGCCGTAACCGGTGTTATAAGTACCTTTTTTCCGTCTCTGATTTCTACCATTATAAAGTCACCTCCGAATGTGTTGTAATTGTATAATTAAGGTCTTTATCAAAAATAATGTGTCCTCTTCTGTGGCTCCAGCATCCGACATTTACAGCCACACCGATTGCAGAAGGATGACGTGCCGTATTTTCAATGTTTACGCCCATTACCGAATATTTACCGCCCATGCCCTGTGGTCCTAAACCGATTGAATTAATACCATCTTCAAGAAGGCTCTCCATTTTTGCGGCTCTTTCATTTTCATTATGTGAACCGATAGGTCTCATGAGTGCCTTCTTTGAAAGAAGTGCCGCTGTCTCCACAGATGTTGCAACGCCGACGCCCACAAGAAGCGGAGGACATGCGTTAAGACCGTAGCTTGTCATTACATCAAGGACAAATTTTGTTACGCCCTCGTAGCCTTCGCCCGGCATAAGAACCATTGCTTTTCCTGGAAGCGTACATCCGCCGCCTGCCATATATGTATATATTTCGCATGAATCACTATCTGGTACAATGTCCCAGAATACTGTAGGAGTTCCTTTTCCGACATTTTTTCCGGTATTATACTCGTCAAATGTTTCAACGCTGTTGTGTCTTAAAGGTGCTTCAAATGTTGCCTGCACAACCGCTTCTTTAAGAAGTGTCTCAAGTTCTCCAATCAACGGAAATTTTGTTCCGCATTTTACCCAGAACTGAAGCACACCTGTATCCTGACAGCTAGGTCTGTTAAGTTCAACCGCAAGTTTCTGATTTTCAAACATTGTGTTATAAATTGTCTTTGATAAAGGACTGTCCTCCTTATCTCTCAACTCCTGAAGTTTTGCGATTACATCATCAGGCAGTTTCTTTGCCGTATAAGCAATAAACTTAGCCATGTAATCTGTAAGCTGTTTTACCTGTTCTTCCTTTGACATAATAAATCCTCCTTGTTTTTACGAAGTAAAAATCCGAGCTCCAATGTGAGGAGAGGATTTTAACCTCCTTGTTTTTACGAAGTAAAAGTTACATTTTCGACTTTTATATTGATACTTTTTTACTTAATCCGCAAAAAGCATTTGTTTTTACGGAAAAAACGGATATAAAATCGGTAAAAGTATCATACTCACTATTGTTGAAACTATAATCAACGGAATTCCCGATTTTGCATAATCCTTAAATGTATATCCGCCCGCTCCTATTACCATTGTGTTTGCAGGCATTCCTATCGGTGTAGCATAAGCACATGAGCCACCAATTACGCAAGCCATAAGTACGGCACTCGGGTCAGCCCCGATTGCTTCCGATATTGACAAGCATATCGGAACCATAAGTGCTGTCGTTGCTGTGTTACTCATAAAATTAGTGAGCACACAACAAAGAATAAATACTACAAATGTAAGTAAATACGGTGACGGGTTATCTCCAAGAAAGCTGATGACTTTATTTGCAAGAAGCTCTCCCGCACCTGATTTCTGAAGTGCTGACGCAAGCGAAAGTGTACCGCCGAACAAAAATATTGTTTTTAAATCTATTGATTTTAATGCCTGCTTTTCAGAAATTACACCCGTAACTACGAGAAGCAGTGCTCCGATACAGCCCACAACGCAAAGCTTAATTCCGATTTTTTCTTCAAAAATCATTCCGATAAGAGTTAAAATCAAAATTATAAGAGACAGCCACTGTTTCCACTTAGGAACATCTGAATAATCTTTCTGTTCGCCGTACACCGAATCTCCCGACGGCTTTGTGTCAGGCAGAAGCTTGTATCCTATCAATGCGAAAAATAAAATTCCCGTTATAAGAATCGGTAAACCGATTTTTGTATATTCAAAAAATCCGAACGATTTTCCGATTTCCTGCATTGCCGATTGGGCAATCAGATTTCCCGGTGCACCTATAAGCGAAAGATTTCCGCCCATAGCCGCCGCAAATACAAGCGGCATAAGAAGTTTTGACCTTGAATATCCTGATTTTGCCGCAATTCCTATAACAACCGGAATAAGAACCGCCGCTGTTCCCGTATTTGAAAGCACCCCACTCATCAATCCCACAATCACCATAATTGCGATGATAAGCTGTCTTTCCGACTTAGCAAAATGTGTAACCACTCCTCCGATTTTGTTTGCCATTCCTGTCTCAAACAATGCTCCTCCGACAATGAACATGGCTACGAATAAAATTACATTGCTGTCAATAAATCCTGAAAAAGCTGTTTTCCAATCAAGCACTCCCGTTATGATAAGTCCGATACAGACAATCATTGATGTAACACCAAGCGGAAGTTTTTCCCATATGAACATTATGATTGCAAACAGCAAAAATACTAATGTTATTGCTGCATGACTCATTAGCAACCCTCCTTATTATTTACATCATATCTTTAGTGAAATAACACGGCCGTTTGTTTATTTCCCTTTGCTTGATTGCATTATATTAATAACTTATGTTGTTGTAAATTTATAAAAACTAATGGTTTTATAAGTTTTTTTTATGCCTTTTATATAAATTTATTCATTTTCACCAAAAATATGGTATACTGAATACAATATTAAAAAACATTATCCGCTGAACAGTGCAATAAAGCACTCCTACGGATTTTTACAAAATGAGGTTTTTATGAAGATTGTACAATTAGAATATTTTTGTGCGGTTGCAAGACTGCACAGCATAACGCAGGCTGCAGCCGAGCTTTATGTTACACAGCCCGCTGTTTCAAGTGCAATTAAGGAACTTGAAAAAGAATTTAACGTCAGTCTGTTTAACCGTTCAAAAAATCATCTGACGCTTACAAAAGAGGGTGAATTATTTTACCAGAAAGCTCAAAAGCTTCTCGCCGAGTACAAACAAACGCTTAACCAGCTTCACGACATAGGCAGAACTATTTCAGCGGTAAAAATAGGAATCCCACCTCTTTTGAGCACAATATTTTTTCCTGAAATGATTAATGATTTTCACAGGGAATATCCCGACATTCCTTTTGAATTATTTGAATATGGTTCAATCCGTGCTGCCAATCTCGTGCATGAAGGCATACTTGACGCAGCATTGGTAAATATGCACTTTTATGAAATAGATAAGCTTAATTCCATACAGATTATGCAGGATAAAATCGTTTTTTGTGTATCAAAAAATCACCCCTTTGCCAAAAAGAAAGAGGTGACTTTTGACATGATTAAAGACATGCCACTTATTATGTATAACACCGATTCTGTACAGAACGAAACTCTTGATGCAATATTTAAAAATTCGGCGATAAAGCCAAATGTCATACTGCACGCTAGCCAGCTCTACACAATAAAAAGCTTTATCTGCGAGGAATGTGCCGGAGCATTTTTGTATTCGTCGCTTTTAAAAAAGCTTCCCGGTGTTGTCGGAATTCCAATTACTCCCACAATACACCAAAGCATCGGTCTCGTATGGAAAAAAGGCAGTTACACAACCGACAGTACCGATAAATTTATTTCATTTGTAAAAAAACACACTATTTTATAGGAATTTATCAAGTTCAGTCTCAACACGCTTATTGATTTTAACCTTAGGATTTTCCGTAATCGTTCCTCTTGCGACAACCATTTTTACATGGCGTAATGCTCTGAGGTCATCGAGCGGATTTTCCTCGGTTACAATCATATCTGCACATTTATCTTTTTCGAGCGTACCGGTAATATCACCGATTCCCGCCATTTCGGCGGCTCTTGCAGTTGCCGTATACAGTGCAAACGCATTGGAAACACCCGTATATTTGTGGAAATAATACAATTCTCTCCAAAAATCATACTGTGTAATCCACGGACATCCGACATCATTGCCAAGAACTACAGGTATATCATTTTCAAGTGCCGCTTTCGCACATGCAATTATTCCCTCAAACACAACATTTCCGTTAAACTGTTCAACTTCAGTTGCGTTGGTAATTGAACGATCAAACAATGCATACGGAAGTGCAGGTGAAATTGTTGTGCAAAGAAATGCCTTTCTTTCCTTGAATAACTTAATTGTATCAGCATCAATTTTTGCACCGTGTTCAATTGAGTCAACTCCATTTTCAAGTGCAACACGCACCCCCTGCGGAGATTCAACATGTGCTGCAACGACATAGCCATTTTCATGTGCTTTGTCACAGACTGCCTTTACCATTTCAGGAGACATTTTTAATTCACCCGGAACACCTTTTTCTTTTGCGTCCATTACGCCGCCTGTAATCATAAGCTTTATCAAATCAACCTTTTCTTTTTCCGATTGCTCCAGATGTTTTAATGCTGTATCTATACTGTCCGCTGCAACAGCAACAGAGCCAGCCATATGTCCGCCAGGCACGGAAATTCCTTCATTAGCGGCAAGTATTCTTGGTCCTATCTTTGTTCCCGCATTAATCTCATCTCTTAATTTTGTATCAAAACTTCCAAGTCCGCCAACCGTTCTTATTGTTGTCACACCGCTCATAAGCTCTGTTTTTGCAAATCCGGCAACCATACCGTATGCAATTGAACGCATAAGTGCATTTCCCATAAGTATTTTTACAAGTTTCTCATTATCACGCTGTTTTTTCTGCGGCTTGCCATTACCTGCAAGGTGAACATGCATATTTATAAGACCGGGCATAATATATCTGCCTTTTAAATCAACTTTTTCATATCCATTCAAATCCGTGCCTGCCTTGACAATATCCTCAATTTTATCATTGTCCGTAAGTATGACGAAGCCCTCTTTTACCTGCATATCTTTGGTTCCGTCAAGTATTTTTCCGTTAATATAAGCATATTTCATATTTTTATACTCCCTGTTTTTGAGATTTTTATTTAATACAAATTAAACAAAATCTTACGCACTGATTGACTTTCCTGTGTAAAGCTGATAATATCTGCCTTTTTCTTCCATAAGCTGGTCATGTGTACCACGCTCAATAATTCTTCCCTGTTCCATAACCATAATACAGTCTGCATTCCGTACCGTAGAAAGACGATGAGCGATAACAAATGAAGTTCTTCCTGTCATAAGTGCATCCATACCACGCTGTACAAGTTTTTCTGTACGTGTATCAATAGAAGAAGTCGCCTCATCAAGAATAAGAACAGGAGGATCTGCAACTGCTGCTCTCGCTATTGCAAGAAGCTGACGCTGTCCCTGACTAAGGTTCGCACCACCGCCGGTAAGCACTGTGTTATAACCATCAGGAAGTCTTTTTATAAATCCGTCAGCATTAGCAAGCTTTGCGGCAGCCATACATTCTTCATCAGTTGCATTAAGTCTTCCATATCTGATATTGTCCATAATCGTGCCTGTAAAAAGGTTAGTATCCTGCAAAACAATGCCCAGGCTTCGGCGTAAATCGTCTTTTTTAATATGATTAATATTAATTCCATCATAACGGATTTTACCATCCTGTATATCATAAAACCTGTTAATAAGGTTGGTAATTGTTGTCTTTCCGGCTCCGGTAGAACCTACAAACGCAAGCTTCTGACCCGGTTTTGCGAACATTTTTATATCGTGAAGCACGATTTTATCAGGATTATATCCAAAATCAACTCCATCAAATGTAACATCACCCTGAAGTCTTGTATACATTTCATCTTTATTTGCAGCATTTGGTTTTTTCCATGCCCACATCTCTGTCTGTTCTTCAGTTTCATGGATTTCACCATTTGAATCATAACATATATTTACAAGTTCAACATCACCTTCATCTGTCTCCGGTACTTCATCGCAAAGGTCAAATACCCTGCCGGCACCTGCCATAGCCATTACAATGCTGCTTACCTGCTGGCTTATCTGTGTTACAGGCTGTGTGAAACTCTTGTTTAATGAAAGAAATGCTACAAGTGTACCGATTGTAAGTCCGGAAAAGCCGCTTAACGCAAGCACACCACCTACAAGTGCACATAAAACATAACTTATATTTCCTATATTTCCATTGATAGGCATTGTAATATTTGCAATTTTATTAGCATTGTTGGCACTTTCTCTTAACTTGTTATTAATCTGCTTAAACTGTTCAAGACTTTCCTGCTCATGACAGAATACCTTAACAACCTTCTGCCCTTCCATCATTTCCTCAATATAAGCATTTACTTTACCGATATCTTTCTGCTGTTCAACGAAATATCTGCCGGATGCAGCGGAAAGCTTTGATGTCACAAAAAGCATAATTGCAACCATAATAACAGATACAATTGTAAGTGGTATATCAAGAACTATCATACTTACAAATGTTGATACAAGTGTTATAAGTGAATTAAGAACCTGTGGAATACTCTGGCTTATAAGCTGTCTTAATGTATCAATATCATTTGTGTATACCGACATGATATCTCCATGTGCATGTGTATCAAAGTATCTGATTGGAAGTGATTCCATATTAGTAAACATCTCTGTACGGAGCTTTTTCATAGTGCCCTGACCAACATTTACCATAATTCTGTTATATCCGTATGAACATAAAACACCCACTGCAAATATTGCTACAAGTTTTAAAAGAGCCTGTGCAAGCGGTGAATAATCAGGAACTGCCATCTGTGTAAGCGGCACAATGTAATTATCAATAAGTTTCTGTATAAATAAAGTTCCACACAATGTCGTAAGTGCCGAAACCAATATGCAAACGACCACCATGAAACATGCCAATTTGTAATTTTTTACTATATAAGAAAGAAGTCTTTTTAATAATAAAAGCGGATTCTTCTCTTTGTTCTCATTTTTATTTTTCATGTCTTCCTCCTATTCTCACTATTCTGCCGATTCATCGAAATCACCGCCGCCCTGCATCTGGACTTCACAGATTTCGCGGTAAACTTTGTTATTTTCCATAAGATTCTCATGTGTATCAAAGCCGCTGACTTTTCCATCTTCAAGAACAATAATTCTGTCGGCATCCTGAATACTTGAAATTCTCTGCGAAACTATAAGCTTTGTTGTTCCCGGAATTTTCTGGGCAAATGCCTGTTTGATTTTTGCGTCTGTTGCGGTATCTACAGCACTTGTCGAATCATCAAGAATAAGAACCTTTGGTTTTTTAAGCAATGCTCTCGCAATACAGAGTCTCTGTCTCTGACCACCTGAAACATTAGTACCGCCCTGTTCTATCCATGTATCATACTTCTTAGGCATTCTCTCGATAAATTCATCAGCACATGCCTGTTTACATGCCTCAACACAATCTTCATATGAAGCATTGTCATCACCCCATCTGAGATTGTCAAGTATTGTTCCTGAAAACAGGACATTTTTCTGTAATACTACAGCCACCTGATTACGGAGTGCATCCATATCATAAGTTCTTACATCTTTTCCGCCAACACATACGGAACCTTCAGTAACATCATAAAGACGGCTTATAAGGCTCACAAAACTTGATTTTCCGCATCCTGTACCACCAATAATACCAATTGTCTCACCTGCATTAATATGAATATCAATATCATGTAAAGTATCATCTGTACTGTTTTTTCTGTATGAAAAATTAACATGATTAAAATCGATTCTTCCGTCTTCCACTTCTTCATAAGGTTTTTCCGGATTGGCAAGGTCCGCTTTTTCATTAAGAACTTCTGAAATACGTCTTGCACTTGCCGCACTCATTGAAACCATTACAAATATCATTGAAAGCATCATAAGTGACATAAGCATACTCATTACATAACTGAACATTGATGTAAGATTACCGGTTGTAATTGAACCTGACACAATAAAATGTGAAGCAAACCATGACAATGCAACAATACATCCATATACAACAAGCATCATAGTCGGGGTGTTAAATGCAAGAAATGACTCGGCTTTAACAAATGTTTTATAAAGATTATCTGCCGCTTTGTTAAACTTTTTCTTTTCATGGTTCTCACGTACAAATGCCTTAACAACACGGATTCCTGAAATATTCTCCTGAACGCTCGCATTAAGTTCATCATATTTTTCAAAACCTGATGTAAAAACCGGTGTTACTTTATATATAATAAAGAAAAGTACAAATCCCAAAAATATAAGTGCAACAAAAAATATAAGACTTAATCTCGGACTTATTATTACGCACATTGTAATACTGCAAATCATCATGAGAGGTGCTCTCACCGCAATTCTTATTATCATCTGATAAGCATTCTGTACGTTAGTTACATCAGTTGTCATACGTGTTACAAGACCTGCTGTACTGAATTTATCAATATTAGAAAATGAAAATGTCTGTATATTTTCATACATTTTCTCTCTAAGATTACACGCAAATCCTGTTGATGCCGCCGCCGCATACTTTCCTGCCTGTATACCACAAAAAAGACTCAAAAATGCTATAACAAGCATTATTCCACCGTAAATACCGACCTTTCTCATATCTCCGGCCTGTATTCCTTTATCAATTATTGAAGCTGTTATAAATGGAATAAGAATTTCCAAAAAAACTTCAACTGCAGTAAATATTGGCGTTATAATTGATTCTTTTTTATATTTGCCAATACATTTTGCTAATGTTTTTATCATATTTTTATCATTCTCCCTTCGATTAAATTCACCTTATCAGCCTACAGTCAGCATGACTTAATACTGTCATATACTCTCTGCAAAAGATTTCTAAGCTGTTCTTTTTCATCATCATTAAGTGTCTTTAAAAGTTCCCTCTCATTTTCATCCATTGAAGCTCTTGCCGTCTTGCATATCTCCTCACCTTTTGCCGTGAGCTTTACATGTTTGATTCTTTTATCATTTGAATCATAAAACCCCTCTATCATCCCCTTTTTTTCCAGACGTGCAGCAATTCCTGCCATCGTTGCCTGTTTAACTTCAAAATGCTTTTCAAGTTCTTTTAGCGTTATCGTCTCATCGGCTGCCTCGCTGATAGTTGCGAGGACCTTAATCTGCGAAAGGGTGACATCATCGCACATCAACGTATTATTAGCCTTTCTTCCAAGTGCATCGTTAAGTCTCTTTATAAGTTCACCGCAATGCAATGTTTCTCCAAACATATGCTCATTCCTTTTCATAAAATTTGATAAATAGTTTCTTCTAGATATTCTAATATATTACAAAAATAACAGCACGCTGTCAATAGCGTGCTGTTATTTTATAGTTTTTTAACATTTGTTGATTTACTTCTAATAATTTTCCGCTTTTTCCTTAACTTTTACCGGATTTACTCCATCAAGGCAGTTATCATATATCCACTCTGCCAGTTCATCTGCATTATTACTTTCATAATACAAAACAAGCATCTGTTTAAATGTACCATCTAGTTCAACCGGAACTTTAAATATTCCTTTTCCGTTTTCTATTAATATTTTATTAATTGCAAAACTTCCGATTCTCTTGTTTCCGTCTTTAAATATCTGGCTCCTCATAAGCCATAAACCTGTTTTTACTGCCCTGTCTGTAACATTTGGATTGTCAAGCAGTTTCATAATTTCTTTATGATAGTATTCAGCACCATGTACTTCAGGTCTCCAGTTTGTTCCGCTTATAATAACATCATCAGTCATTATTCTGCCTAAATACTAATATGGTACATCAAATCTTGCAATAATTTCGTGGACATTCATTAAATATCCTAAATCAAGGCTGTCATTAATATGCTCAATCATATACTCCCATGCGTCTCTCAAACAGCATACCTTATTTATCTCAATCGGTGTAAGTTTTGACACATTTACATTATTAAGAATATCCTGAGTCTGTGCAAACGTAACCGCTATTCCCTCAAGATTTGCCGAACTGTAGACAGCATCAACAAGAAGCCTTTTTGCTATCCATATGTTTTCGTCAACCGCTATATCATATTTATCATGTAAAATCATATAGTTTCACCTCAAACATTTTATATTTGCGACATATTCCAACACGGCTTTTCATCTGTTTCCTAATTTTCGACTTCTTTAATTTTCTTTTGGCAAAGAAGTAGATAATAAAATCCATTCAAAATAACATACTCCTAAAATCCAATCGACACAGCCTTTGATTTAGTCGATGTTTTGTTACCATTCAAAATAACGTACTCCTAAAATACATATTCCTTATCCTGTCGGCATGTGTGAGTTTTGTTACCATTCAAAATAACATACTCCTAAAATCTACGCCAGAACTTGAAGTGTCTTCTTTTGGTTTTGTTACCATTCAAAATAACATACTCCTAAAATGGAAAAGTTGACTTCGACGAATATCATGCGGTTTTGTTACCATTCAAAATAACATACTCCTAAAATATATGAGCCTTTTAACAGCAAACCTTGAAGGTTTTGTTACCATTCAAAATAACATACTCCTAAAATTTTTGTTATATACAGCACTTAACATGTGTGGTTTTGTTACCATTCAAAATAACATACTCCTAAAATACGTATGACGAAGCAAGAAGCTATTTTCTTGTTTTGTTACCATTCAAAATAACATACTCCTAAAATGTCAAATTCGTATATTATAACATTATACACGGAGTTTTTGGGACTATAGCAACTAATCTCTACTCTGAATGTCAACTATTATTTAATTATTATACATCATAATTTCATCATAATCACTATCTACAAATAAAATTTTTTCATTTTTAACACATTCTTTCTCATCTCCTGTTTCTAACAAAAGAACCATTACTTTTTTATACATGATGTATTTATAAACCTCTTCCAATTCTTTTTGAGACAAATAAAGTTTTAAATTAGTAAAAACAACTAATTTTGCTATTCCAAAATATTCAACAACATCAATTATCATCAATACAATATCTATGATTTTAGAATCTCTGTCACCCATTGCAATTTTTAAACCTAGAAGTTTAAGATATTCCTGCACTCCGATACTGCCTTTGTATTCAAATTCAAACGGTAAATCTTCCCATACATCCATAGCATTTATCTGCAAAATTTGAAAATGTGTCTGAAAATCACTCAACCTTTCATACTCTTGCTGATATATTTTTTCTATTTTCTGAAACAAAGCACTTTGTATTTTCTTTTGATTAAAATCAAAATTCCATATATCAGTAATAAGCATAATATCTTTGGAAGCCTTCATTATTTTTTCATCCTCATCGATAAAAATAATTTTTTCGTTTAGCTCCTCAACTCCGTTTATAAGACTGTTAATGCTTCCTATTATTCTTGCAAACAATGTACCGTTTTGTATATGAAGCACACTTATATAATTTTCAGAAAAAACAATATCATTTTCAAATGAAGGTATTCTCATTATCATATTACAATCAGTCGCTCCTCTCCATCTATAACACAGTTCTGTTCTTCACCAGATATGTATTCTATTCCGCTAAATTGCTTTTCAGTTATAATAAGCATTTCAATTAAGCCTTCAGGCGGTTTGTTCTTTCTAACTTTCTTTTTTATCAGTTCGGCTACTGTTCCATTAAGTGCAAGTTTTGTATACACAGATTCCTGCATCATAATAAATCCTTCCTGTATCAGAAACTTGTGAAATTTTCTATACTCGGCACGATTCTTTTCTGTAATTGTGGGCAAATCAAAAAGTACCATAACTCTCATAAATCTTAAACTCATGCAAATTCATATAATATTGATGTATCAAAACTTTCATGTTCAATAGCATCAAATATCTTATCAAGATAAATCTGAATTGCATTTGTAAGATAGTATTCACGCCCACAATACATAACTTTCCTATTAAGAACATCAACCAACAACAGTTTAAAATCTTTATCAAATGTTTTTTCTATATTATTGTATACAATTTCATCAACAAGAACACGAAAAGGCTCCATTAAATCGCACGTCAGATTAAAAGGATTGTATTCATTAATATGCTTTATTCCAAGCTGCGTAAGATAACCATCCGCAACTATTTCTTTATTAAAATTGGAAAGTAAAATCCCATACCCATAATTTAATGCCGCATTTACTGAGCTCATATCATCTCTTGAAAATCCCTTTCCGAACAGACTGTTAAAATATACTTTTGCAGCATGCCCTTCACGGTTTGTCGAATCAAAAAATTCCATTTCTCTTACATATCCTGATAACTTTTTTAATTTCACTCAGATGTATCATTTTAACTTCATCACCCCGAACAATCATAAAATCATTTTTATAGCTCAACTTAACATGACTTTGTATTACCACCGTTCTCCAACTCAAAGCATGTTCTCCTTTCGTAAATTCCTGTCACTGACTTGTCAACTATTATTATTTTATCCTTAAAAGGAAGGCTTCTTTTCCTTCCGAGCCCATCGCTTATGCCGGCAATATTGAATTTTGATACAGCTGGACGGCTACTGTTAGCCTGTACTATTTTATATATTTCATTAAAATAATCTATTTTTTTATCTATATCCAGCTTTGATGTATTTGCTCCTATAACTTTATCTATATCCTTGATATAGCCTTTAAACTCATTATGTATCTTATTCTGAAGCAGCTTAAAGAACTCATCTATTTCTTTTTCAAGTTCATCCGTTCTTATATAGTGCCAGTTTTCACTATTAATATATGAATATAATCTGTTAAATTTCTGATACCTGCTTCCAAGAACAAATTGTTTTGCATTAGCAACTTCTGTAGGTCCAACAAGAAAATATCTATTACCTTCTTCATCCATAAGTTCTTGATATTTGCAAATTTTATTTCTTAATATCTCCACAGTATCATTTTTTAACTTATCACATATATATTGTTTTAAATTGATATTTCCTTTATTAATCTCATACGAAATATATGTAGGAATACCCACAAACTCCATTTTCCACTGCTTTTCTTCTGTTTTCTTTTTATTTTTAACAGTATAATATTTTACAAGAACAAAATATGCACATTCGCCCCCTTGGTATCCGCCATATTTTTCTACCGAAAGTTCTTTAAGTCCCTCTTTTCCTCTTAGATTATTTCCACTCTTTAATGGAATAAGTTTAGTTTCTTTCTTATTTCCATCCAATTTCTCTTTTGGGTATCTTGTCTGATTATAAAAACTACCGGTATTTTCTTCTGTTTTTTTAGAAATCATTACATCTCTGTAACAAAAGATTTTTCTCATATACTCAATAATTTCTTCACCGTTCCACCCTGCTTTTTCATAATTCTTTGTAAATCTGTTAAGCATTGAAATATATATTTCCTTTTTTGATTTGGTATTATATTTCTTTTGTTCTTCATAATACTTTTCAAATTCTCGTCTGTACTTTTTGAAATTCAATTCATTTTTCCATCCCGGATATACTTTCTGTATATAAAGACCTATTATGCACGCAAGGTACGCATCATGTGCATGATGATAATCATTTAATCCACGATTCTTAAAAAACATTGCATTTTCTGTATTCTCAATCCAAAATCCATCATCATCCTTTTTTTCTTGCGTAAATTTGTTGCGTATATATGAACTTAATTGTGCTTTTACCTCTATTACTTCAATCTTATCATCATAATAATCACTTATTAAATTTGCCACATTTTTTACAATCTGTCTTGTCTCTACAAGCTGTCTGTTAATAAATCCTTTAGAAAATACTTCATCAAGTGATTTATTAAGATTATTATATTTTTTCTCAGATATTAGTCCTGCTTTATATAACATCTCCCAATAATTTTGCATTTCCTTATAATCAGCTTTATTTCCAAATGCGTCTGAAACAATCCTATTTCCTTTGTTCTGATTTTCAATCTTTTTAACAAGAACTTTGTTATCCATACTGTCATCTTGACTGATTGAATAAGGTATAATATGGTCTACATCATACTGATTAAGATTATCAAGGCTTAATTGATTACCTGCACTTGGAGCAGAATACAAACTCTTGCCGTTCTGTGAAAAATATAACCTTACTTTTTCCTCATCAAGCCTTTTCTCATTATCTTTTAATTCTTGTTTAATATCATCATTATAATAGTCTTTAAATTCTTGTTTTAACTTGCCTATAGCTTTATCCAGCTTATCCTTTACCTTTTTTGTCTCTACTTTTTCCCCCTCTTCCCTTGCAAATTCAATAAATATCTGTTCAGGTTTTCTGCCCATATACTCTATTATTTCTTCAATAACTTTCATACATTGCTTTATTCCGCGTTTATTTGCAGGCGACGTATGCAATTTATCAATAATATCCGGCAAATCATCTTCACCGTTATACCTTAACCTGTTTTCCTCAATAACAGTTTTTATTTTTTCATCTCTATTAATAATCTGAATCAGATTAGGAAGTTCTTTCCATCTTGGATCGCCTTCTTCAAGCATTTCTATAATTGTATGTCCTGTATCACCTTTAATTCCTGTAAGGAATTTTTTAGACAACTGTCCCCAGCCTGTATACTTAATTTTCAATATTCTCTTTAACTGAGAATCATTTATTTTATCTTTGTAATTCTGTTCAATCTTTCTTTTAATGATTTTTTTGTCATCAAATATTGTAAGCCAGTAGATAATCTGTTCAATCATATCTATATTAGACATATTTATTTCACCGAATATCTTTTTAAATGTTATATAACTGCTCATAGAACTTGCAAAATTGTCTCCACCCTGATATCCCCTTATAACCCTGTTATCAATATCATTATATGTACCCGATTTTTTTAAATGTTCTTTTAAATTCTCCCCCGATACAGAAACTTTCTTCAAAAAAAGGTTCTGTATTATATCATCTCTAATTTCTTTTCCTAACTTTATCTTATCAATACTTATTTGAGAAAGTTCCGTCAAAACCTCATACCACTGATAAATTATCGAATGTTTCGGAAGTACCTTTTCACACGGCAAATAGGTACAATAATTAGTCATTCTTGTTATAAATTTTTCTGCCGTTTTATCAACATCAACAACCTCTTCTACATTCCACGGGTATACTGATTTATTTTCCATTCCGGCTTTTTTGCTCATCCATGCAAACCTGCTGCCAGGATTTAACGGTCCCACAAAATACGGTATCTTTGAAGTTAGCATTTTCAAAATTAACTCTTTGTTCTTCTTTAATTCAGGATAAAATTCCCCCTGAATATCCAATATTTTCTCCATTTCCATTTCGTTCAACTGATATGGTATAACTGAATTACTTACATCATTAATCTTTTCAAGATATGAATCATTTTCCATTTCAGCACATATTCTTATATATCTTTCATCATCTTTTGCAACATCACCTAATAATGCCTTAATACATTTATACAAATTTTCTCTTGCCTTTGATTGCGTATCACCACATCGTTTCATTCCCTTAATATAATTGGCATAATTAGGCACATACTCTCCTTTTTTAATCTTTCCGAAACTTTTTAAAAATGCCGGACTCATTTTACCGTCTTTTTGTTCTGCTTTTAATTCTTTATGAAAAAATTCACTATATTCTTTCTGTGTTTTATAATCTCTGAATAATTCTTTTAGTTCTTTCAATTCCGCATGGTGTTTTTCGTATTTTGCGACCATTGCTTGTGATAAATAATTTACACGATTTTTGTCACTTCCCTGCATAATCTGTTTTATCACATACCAGCTATACAATCTTTTCAAGTTTTCTATAACAGAAAATTTTTCACCAAGTTCATCTGATAATTTTTGTTCTTCCTCTTCATAATCTGCTGATGCAAAACTAACACTCATTTCTTTACCATTTTCATCACACAGATTCTTATCATTCATAATTGTTGCAACATTGAATTTATATCCTATAATCGCATTTGCTACTGCTTCTGCATACTTTTTATCTAATCCAAGTTTTTTCAATATTTCCGATACTTCATTATATTTTTCTTTTTTGGATTTTTTTTCTTTTAATTTTTTTTCAATTTCCTCACAAGAAATTTGATCATAATTACACTCTATCTCTAAATATTCCTTTAATGAAGTTAAAAACTGTTCATAAATGATTTTAAAATCATCAAGTTCCGTAAATTTTTGACCTTCATATAAAAAATTTCCTCTATACTTGAGCATGTGATGCAATGCAAGATATATAAATCTTGCATCAGCTTTTTCTGTCGTCCCTAATAAGTGTTTTCTTAAATGATATATAGTTTGATATTTCTCGTAATAATCTTTGTCTGTACAATCCTTGTCTGCAAATAATATGTAATCAGATTTTGCCTTATCACTTTTATCCTCTTTCCACAAAAATGATTCATCCAATCTTGCAAAGAAATTTTCATCAACTTTGCATACCATATCCGACATTATTTTTCTTAACTCTAAAATTCGTGTATGTGTTCTTGAATATCTTCGTCTCGTACTTCTGTTTATACGGCAGCCTTTTGCAGGCTCTCCTGACTTGAATGTCCGTACTCCCCATAAACTGTTCCTTTTATTATTTCCGTTATCACCTTTTCGGTTAATTTTAAACAACTTTCCATTTTCATCTATAACGCAATACCCCACGCTTGCTGTTCCAACGTCAAGCCCTAAACAATAATTTTCACTGCACTTTCTGTTAAAATTCATTAATTTTACCTCCACATTCTTACTTTAAATAATTTTATGTTTATTAACTGTTAATATCTGGTAAAAGAGTAACCCATTTAACATATATTGTCAATATTTTTACCCATATAAAATGACATTATTTTTTATATTGATTTGACATTTCAGTTTGAATCATGTATATTCTCTTTTAAGTTATTGTTTGACATTTGTCATTTTATAATTTTAGGAATTATGTTATTTACTATTGACATTTATAATAATAAATATTATTATACTATTGTTATTACCATTCAAAATAACATAGCAGGTTAAAATAAATTTTTAAACCAAATGACAGCGGCTGCGTATGGCAGCCCTTTTTTTATATCAATTTATCCCCAAGAAATACAAAAACACCCTCTCCCTACATCTGTCTGCTTTCGCAGATCCAATATCGGGAGGGGGTGTTTACCCTGTTATGGGATTATAATTTTATTATCTGTTTTTACAAACAGTTTTTATTTTGCTCTTTTTCTGTCGTATACGACTACTCCTGCCATTCCTGCCAATGCAGCAGCAAGAATTATCATATACATGAACATACCTAAGCTGTCACCTGTTGAAACTGATGAATCCGGTGTTACAGTTGAGTCTGGTGTCTCTGTTGTACCTGGTGTCTCTGCTGTACCCGGTGTCTCATCATTTCCTGGATTTTCAGGTGTTGACGGTGTTATATCGCTTCCTGAATCCTTTGCTGCGTATACTACAGCATATGGGCTGAATGACTCTGCCTCGAATGAGAAACTATTTTCATCTGCTGTAACTGCTACACTTTCAAGAACTCCGTTGTTATTCATATGGAATACATACAGATTGTAATCTGCTGCATTGATTCCTTTTTTGTATGACATAGTAATCTTAATCTTACCGCTTGAAAGCTTAACAACTTTTCCGTCTGTTGTTTTGAGTGAAATATCATAATAATCCGCATTCTTTGAATCGAATCCCTTGATATTCTTTTCAGCAATAGCCGCATCAATCTTTTCAGATGTCGAAGCTGCTGTTTTCTCAACATTTAACCTAATTTCACTTACTGTAAGGTCTTTGCCTTCTTCATCTTTAACCTTTACGTCACCTACTGATGCAACATCCTTGAAATCAGCAGCATATTCATTTCCATCAAGGTCAACTTTGATGTCTGTCTTACCTGGGTCATCAGGTTCAACAACAGGCTGCTTTTTAACAAGACCATTAATTGCATCTGTTATTGCCTTTGCCATTGCATCTACCTTTGCCTGTTCTTCTGATGTAAGTGTTCTGTCTACCGCTTCGATTGCCTTTGTTACTGCTGAGAAATCCTCATAATCATCTTTGTTGAGGGCTTCTGCAGCTTTGATAGCTTCATCTACTGCTGTGTAGTCTGCTGCAACCGGTTCCGGCTTAACATCTCCTGATTTATAGTATGCAGGTGCCCAACCCTCAAAGTAATCTTCAAGTTTTACTGCTGATGCTTCTTCATCAGTCATCTTATTAACGCCTGCAGCTCTGCTTGAAGTGCTTACCTTTGTTCCGTCTGCAAGATGTGTATTATATTCATAATACTTAGCCTTTGCAGGTGTTACATTACTCATTGAAGTAAATCCTGCAGGAGCGATAGTATTAGCATCTTCAACTTCTGTATTTAAGAATACAACCTTTGAATCTGCTCTCCATGGTCTTGCAAAATATGTCTTTGTTATACCGTTGTTAATTCCCGGATAAGAAGTCTTTACAACTTTACAGTTGTTGAAAAGATAACCTAACTGTGAAAGTGCCTTTGACGCAACAATGATACTTCCTGAAGCTGCTTTGTCACCGTATCCATACATGCTTAATGTACAGCCGTCGAATACCGCACTACCATCACCGCAGATATAATCTGTTGTACCTTCGATGACACAATTCTTAAAATATGTATGCTCTGTATTATTTCCTGTAAACATTGTATCCTGTGAACTTAAGAACTGGCAGTCCTTGAATTCGCTCTGGTCTGCTTCAATGAAAATAACACATGCTCTTTCCTTATTTTTATAAAGTTTGATATCGGCATCTGTTGCTTTAGAACGGTCAACCTTAGAGTTATCTCCACCTTTGCCTACGCCATCTGCAACTTCTTCTGTTGTCATATATCTGTTGAATGAACTTTCATATATAACACCTTCTGAACGGAACGCTGTAGCTGTAGGAAGTACATTAACTGTTGCTCCCCAGTGGCCTGTACCCATTCCGATTTCAACGCCTTTTTCATACTTATCAACTGCTCTTGCTTCACTGTAATAACCGTTCATATCGGCACTGTAATAAGTATAACCTGAACCATAATACCATGTTATTGTTGAGCCTGCTTCACTTGAAATAGTAACATAAGGAGTATCAACCATAACCTGCTCTCTGTATAAAGCATCTGTAAGAGTAATTGTTACTCTCTCTGTTGTTCTTGTCATTCTGCCTATATACTTAACTGCATCTGTTATAGTCTCAAACTGCTGACCCTTACCCACTTTTACCTCAGCCTGATATTCAACAGGTGATGTATCTGCTTCTGTTTCAAGATAAACATCATTCAAAACATCTGCACTGCCGACACTTACATGGTCATATGCGGTATACTTTTCAGATACAACTGATGTATCGTACTCGCCTGCTCTTAACTGTGCTTTGTATCCGTCACCTGTTACATCGAATGAATAAGAATAGCTACTGTCTGATTTGTTTGTAAATGTAATCTTTGTAACATCTGAAGCTTTGTCGTCTGATGTTACGAACTTACCTGAAACATTAACCTTTGTTCTCTGTGTTGCAGCGATTTTTACATCTGTATAATCTCCTGCTGCCTTGTTTAACTTTTCTGTAACTTCATAATCATCAACACCGCCTAATACTACTGAATAGTTTGAGCTTGAATTAATACTTACATTTGAAAAACTGTAAGAACCGTCTGTCTGTGCTTTTACATCAACCTCAATCGTTGAAAGCTTTGAATTATCAGGTACAAATTTAACTGAAACTGTTCCTTTTACAGCATCTGCCGGAATTCCCATAATACTTCCTGAAACTGTTGCAACTGCATCGGCAACTGCTTCAAAGTCTTTAACAGCCGTAGCATCTTCACCTGTAAGTTCGAGAATATTGCCGTTATCGGTATCATTAATCTTAAATCCTACAGCACTTATTGATACTTCGTACCTGGCACTGCCGTTTACTCTCTTTAATACAACGGAATACTTGCCGTTGCTGTCAACCTGTGCAGTAACCGTCTTTGCAGAACTGTCTGTAAGACTGTCAAACTTAATCTCTGTAATTCCATTTTCTGCTGCATTTGCCACTGTACCTGTAACTGTGACATTTATAATCGGATTATATTCTGTCAAAGCCATTGTTCTGACCTTAACATCTCCGCCTGATATAACAGGAAGATACTTCTGTCCTTCTTTTTCAACAATATAACCTGTAATATCATCCACTGTTACAGACTGTGTTGTTGTCTTCATCTGAACAGAATATCCGCTGTCAGCACTGCCGATATATACAGGTCTGTCAGTTGCAGCATTTGAACATACCTGCTCATATTTTACTTTTGTTGTGTCATCTTTTATCGGAAGATATAATACGCTTCCCTGTCTGAAACGAAGTTTGTCACTGTCATATGTAACGCCACTGTTTCCTGCATCCTGTGACACATACAAAATGCCGCCGGACTCTCCGGCGGTTCCATCAAGAATTTCACCTGCTGCAGGTGCTTTCTTACTTGAATTCGCTGAAAACGAATACGTAATTTTTCGTGTCTGTGTATCTGCGGCCTTTGCCGTAACGCCTAATCCTACAGGCATCCCCGATACAATCAAAGTAACCGCAGAAACTGCCGCAAATACCTTTCTAAATAATTTGTTAAATCGCATAAAACCCTCCGAACATTTTACTAAATTATATTTTTAACCACACACTTCCTTTCATTATCACGCTTACCATTAATAAAACACGCAGTGAACTAATAACTAAAAATACCCATAAGAAAAAGAAAAGACTTTTGCGTATGTGTTTTATTAAAGTATGTATAAATAATACACTTATATTATAAATGTGTCAATGGATTTTACCGATTATTATATTTTTTTGTTAGTTTTTCACAGAAACTCTCATTAAATCTTTACTAATATCTTCCCCTTACATTCAAATGTTTAAAGCTATATGCAAAATATGCTGCTTCTGCTATAGCTGTAATTGTCCACGAAAATACATAGACAAGATACAATGATGGTATAGAGTGAAAATATGCAAATATTGTATATACCCATGCAACCCTGAATACACACGAACCGCTTATAACAATAATTGTAGGCCCAACACTCTTTCCTATACCCCTCGATGCAGCAATTGATGCATCCATAAATGCAGATACCGCATACGAAAAAGCCATAATCTTTATTCTTGCCATCCCGGCGTCTATAACAGCCGGCTCACTAGTAAACAACGACAACAACTGGCGTCCAAACACAAAAAGTACAGTTCCAAGAATTCCTGCCGCACAAAATGAATATGCAATGCTTATAAAATAGCTGTGAAGCATTCTCTTTTTATTTCCGGCACCCATGTTCTGCCCCATAAAGCTTGAACACGCTGTATAAAACGCTGACATTACATTATATATAAGTGCATCAAAATTGGCAGCTGCGGAATTGCCTGAAACCATAACAGAATCAAATGAATTCACACCTGTCTGGATAAAAAGGTTTGCAATCGCAAATATTGCGTTCTGGATTCCTGCCGGGATTCCAAGCATAAGAATCGCTTTCGCTGCATTCTTGTTTATTCTTACCTGTGAAAGACGAAGCTTGCACACATCATTTCTTCGCAAAAGATTAGTCATAATAAGTGTTGCTGAAATATACTGTGAAATAATACTTGCCATTGCTACACCCTGTTCTGCCAGACGAAATCCGATAACAAATATAAGATTAAGGCATACATTTACTATTCCTGCTATAAAAAGATAGAGTAACGGACGCTTTGTATCTCCTCCGGCACTCATAACAGCATTACCGAAGTTGTATACTGCCATGGCAGGCATACCAAGTGCATATATTCTGAAATAAAGCATCGCACCGTCTATAAGTTCTTCTTTTGTATTTAATAGATTCAACAATAAATGTGCACATGAAATACATATAATACTTACAATAATTCCAACAATCAGGCACAGAATAAATGCTGTTTGAATTGTATCTTTCAAATCTTTGTGCTGTCTTGCACCAAGCTGCCTTGCCACTATTACATTGACACCACAACCCATTCCTATAAGAAATCCTGTAAAAAGCGTTACCAGAATTGTAGTCGAACCAACCGCCCCAAGTGCCTCATAGCTTGCAAATTTACCGACAACTGCCACATCGGACATATTAAAAAGGACCTCAAGAACCTGCGACATCATAAGCGGTATACTGAAAAGAACTATCTTTTTCCACAAAGAACCGCTTGTCATATCCATTCCACAGGACGTATTTTCTGTTTTTATTCCACTCATAAAAAATTTCCTCATATCAGGTATAATTAACTTTAGTTTTTGCACGTAATACGGCCTTTAAATCACGCCAAATCTACGCAGCAGTTAATTATACTAACACCTGATATGAGAAAATGCAACATATCTTATATTAATTTTTAATATTATTAATTTAAAGTTTTAATTTCAATATAATAACGTATCACTATAATAATCTGCCTTATGAACTGTAAGCAGTTTTTATTACATCTTAAAATATGACACACTCTCAGCCAGCTTGTCCGCAATCTCCCTAAGCTTGACGGCTCCCGAATACACTTCCCGGAACGTATCTGTAACCTTCTGCGTCTCCTCAAATGTTCTCTGAGTGCTTTCCATATTTTGTCCCGCAATTTCTGCAAGTTCTTCAACGGCACCAGACACCTTATTTCTTGAACCTTCAAGTTTAACCGTACTGTTCATTATTAATTCTATGCTGTCCTTTGAACTGCGTATATCATTAAGAACCTGTCCCACAATAATACGGGTCTCTTCCATGCTTTCGCTCTGACTTATAACTATATCCTGCATTTTCTGCATAATCTCGACAGATTTATACGAATCCTGCATAAGAACCTTTGTTATATCGTCAATCTGCTTACTTGAATCATTAGACTGCTCCGCGAGCTTCTTTATCTGCTGTGCAACAACAGCAAAGCCTTTTCCGGCTTCACCTGCTCTTGCCGCCTCTATAGACGCATTAAGGCTCAAAAGATTAGTCTCTTCAGCAACCGCCGAAATAAATGAGATTGCCGAATTAATTTTGTTTACAGACTCATTTGTGTGGTTTGTCTGCTCTTTTACTTCTTCAATTATATCTTTTACATTATCATTGATATTGCACAATTTAAAAAGCGTCTCAGAAACCTTTGTTCCTGACTTCTGCATAGACACGGCTGATTCGTTAAGAAGAGCCGCCTCTGATGTAGTCTCGCTGATGTTGTTTTCCATAATCTTCATATGGTCAAACGCAGCTTTGGAATTGGCTGACTGTATTGATGAATTTTCAACCATCTGACTAACGGTTGCACTTACTTCATTCATTGTCTTGTCGGTATTGTCCGCCGCATCACCGAGAACACCAGAAGTTTCAAGCAAAAGCTTTGAATTATTCGATATTTCGTTAATTACCGAGTTCATCGCATTGCTAAGCGATACTGTGCCTCGTGCCAAATCACCTATTTCATCTTTGCGGTTTAACAGCTTTTTGTCAACGTCTATATTAAGACTGCCTCCCGCAACCTGTTCCACGATTCCTACACTTCTCTTTATATCTGAACTTATAGAATATGCAATCTTCATGCTTATGCCGATACATATAGCCATAACAATGACAACAGCAGTGCATATCATTGCAATAATTCTGTTTAAAACAGCGTCCTTGTCCGCCTTGTTTGTTCCGACAAACACCATTCCGATTATCTTATCATTGCTTCCGTTCTGATATACAGGCATATAATAGCCGTAATTCATAACTCCATCCAGCGAAACACGGCTTGTAAAATATTCTTCTCCATCATTTAACACTTTCTGCGTTATGACATCTCCAGCAGGCGAACCGAGAATTCTTTCCCCGTTTGCGTCAAGTGCCGATGTCATCACTCTTTTTGTTCCGTAGAAAAATGTAACGTCCATACCTGTATTTTCTTTTATTCTGTCAACGAGATTTTCCGACTTGGATACATTGTAACTTCCTTTCCATATATCTCCGTTTGTTGTCACAATGTAATCTCCCGCATTTTGGTCATATGCCGCCAAAGTAGACGATGCCGTTCCTTTTAAAGATTCCTCAACCTGTTCCATAACAGAACTTTTTACCATAGTTACAGTAAGGATTATGGAAACCATGCCCAAAACAAGTACAGGAATGATTGTAACCGCCAATATTTTCTTTTTAAGATTCATGCTGTATTCCTCCCATTATTCTCTTACTGTACTACTGTCACGGTTTTGAAATACCAGTTAATATTTCCCGTAATATCCGAATCTTTGAGTGTTTTTCCATTCTCTCCGACTGTCGTTCCCGTATTGGTCTCTATAACTCCGTCAAATATTCCGAGTTTTCCCGATATAATATCCTTCTTTGCCTCATCAACTTTTTGCTGTGTTCCCGATTTGCAGAAATCAGCGAGCTGTGTTATGCCGACAAGATTTTCATTCATACCGCCGTAATAATTGCTTCCGTCCCATGTTCCGTCAATAACACTCTGTACAGCCGCCGTATAATATGCACTCCAGTTCCATATAACGCTGCAAAGGCAGGCATCTGGTGCATCTTTACTCATATCGGAATTGTATCCTATACTGTATACATTTTTCTGCTGTGCAAGAAGCTGCGGATATGTAGTATCACAATGCTGTGTTATAACATCGCAGTTCATGTCAAGAAGCGTAGAGGCCGCAGCTTTCTCAGCTTCAGGGTCATACCAACTGTTTGTCACCTTTACATATATCTGAGCCGAAGGATTCACAGAATAAACGCCCAATGCAAAAGCATCAATTCCACCCGTAACCTCTGCATTTTCCGAACCCATTGCGGCAACATAACCTATTTTATTCGTCTTTGTATTCATTCCTGCAACTATTCCGCTAAGATATCTCGGCTGATATATTCTTCCGAAATAATTGTTAAAATTCTTTCCATTGCTCATGTAACCCGTGCCGTGAGAAAAATAAACATCAGGATATTCTTCTGCCATCTGTGCCGTTGTCTCCATATAGCCCCAGCTTGTTGAAAATATTATGTTACAGCCCTCGTCGATACATTCTTTTATCGCTTTTCTCGTAGCCTCTTTGTCCGAATCATTAACATTAATCTTTCTTATAATCTGACTGTCCGACAATCCGAGATTTTGCTGCATACCCATAATTCCAATATCATGCGTATATGTATATCCGCTGCCCTCGGCTGGATCAGACAGATGAATTACTCCAACCTTTATGCTGTCCCTTGATACTCCTGAAGAACTTTTTACCGTATCAGAAGCACCATAGCCC
>OHPI01000546.1_pt1 | contig 25604 bp, 20 predicted proteins | sample 1577651 | NCBI WGS metagenome assembly OHPI01 (sample SAMEA3879578, study PRJEB24766) | human gut metagenome | biome: human-associated habitat; feature: feces | place: USA | collected 1985/1987
CTGCGATGCTTCCAACAATGGTTTTCTCGACAGAACCATCGGTTTTTAAGGTCACCAGAATGCTTAAATTATCGTGCGGCTGGTACATATCACGGATGATTTCTGTATCGAAGCCCTCCGCAACGATGACACCGCGGTCAAAGGTACCGTTGTTCAGCAGTTCCTGTGCTGTATTTGCCTGGAAGGCACGGAAAATATTTCCGGCTCCGAAATGCACCCAGCACGGAGATTCTTTCGTGCGGGTGATCATTGCTTCGCGGTCATAGGATGGAAGCGCATAGCCTGCGGCTTCCCACGCTTTTTGATCTGCCAGTCCGGCAGCTGTTAAGTTAAGAGACATCAGTAAAAAACTCCTTTAAATTCCACGTTTGTGACTCTTGTCAATAGCTTCCCAGAGTCCGTTTAAATAAGTCGCGCCGAGTGCGCGGTCATACAGTCCATAGCCCGGCATTGCCTTCTCGCCCCAGATCATACGTCCGTGGTCAGGGCGGATTACACCGTCAAATCCCATATCGATCAATGCTTTGACAATTTCATACATATCAAAGTTTCCATCAGAAGAAAGGTGGGATACTTCGTGGAACAAGTCTTTGTTTTCGTATTTAATATTACGGATGTGCGCAAAATGGATTCTCTCTGCAATTTTCGGATTGCGGATGATCTTAGGAAGGTCGTTATTCAGGTTACTTCCTAAAGAACCGGTACAGAATGTAAATCCATTGTAAATGCTGCTATTTAAAGAAGCGATCTTAAGGAGGTCATCTTCACATGTTACGATACGTGGAAGGCCAAATACATCCCAAGCCGGATCATCCGGATGAACAGCCATCTTGATCTGATATTTTTCACAGGTTGGCATGATTCCATCGAGGAAATATTTGAAGTTTTCACGCAGTTTATCAGCCGTTACATCTTTGTATTTATCAAACAGATCCATAATCTCGTCTCTACGGTTTGGCTCCCAGCCCGGCATAACAAAACCGCCACTGGCTTTTTCGATGCGGTCAAACATTTCACTGGCATCGATACCATCGATAATAGAAGAATCGTAAGCAAGTGCTGTAGATCCATCCTCTAAAGGCATCGCAAGGTCCGTTCTTGTCCAGTCAAAAACAGGCATGAAGTTGTAACATACAAGGTGAATGCCTGCTTTTCCAACGGCTTCCAAAGATTTACAATAATCTTCGATCAATTTATCTCTGCTAGGAAGTCCGATCTTGATATCTTCATGTACGTTGATACTTTCTACACCGCACAGTTTAAGACCTTTGGCTTCTACTTCCTGTTTTCTCTTCATTACATCTTCATAAGTCCAAGCCTCTCCTGCCGGGATATCATGAAGTGCTGTGATAACTCCTGCTACTCCCGGGATCTGGCGAATCTGCTCCAAGGTTACACTGTCATTTCCTTCGCCATACCATCTCAATGTCATTTCCATAATTTTATTCTTCCTTTCCTTGATTAGTCATAAATTTTTCTGTTTTTTTCATCAGCGATACCGCATTTTCTATAAAAATACGTATTTACGCGGTCACGCCACTCTTTTGCATTTACAAGCTGTCTTTCAAAACGCTCTGACACACAGTCAAATGTGCGGTCAGACACTTTTCCTTTTAATCCCTGCCATGCTTTCTGCATCGCTTCTACCTCTTCCACTCCTTCGAAATGAGTGTCATAGATATGCTGGATCAAAGTTTTTCCGGTTTTTAACATATACGTATACGGAATATGATGGAAGAACAACAATAACTCTTCCGGACATTTCTCCGTATCTGCATAAATGCTTCTCCAAGGTTCATTGTACTGGGACACATAACCGGTTCCTTCCATCGTACGATCTACTCCGATTCCATGAAGATCCGCGCGATGATACGTACCCCAGCGGTCGTATTCATAGCCATCGACATCCGGTCCGTAATGATAATGTGGAGTTACCATCCAGCCAATGCCAAGCGGTGCATTGTACTTTTCATACGTTGCCCAGGAACCACAGAGCATCGGTACGACAACATCCGTCACCTCTTTGTCGTCTGCCAGAGACAACCGGCTCCATTCTTCTGCAATCTCTTCTGCTGTCAGACTGGTATCCATCGCAAGGCGGCCAAATCCATACAGGTTTGCTGCCGCAAGATCATTTCCGGTCCAGTTCTCATCGTCTCCGGTATTGATAACACCTGCCATACCGCAATGGACCTGATTGTAAGCATGTCCGGAAACAACTTTCTCTACGGTCGTACCCTCTCCATCGCCATACGTATCAAAGTCTAGGATTTCTTTCCACATCGGAATCAGGTAGCAGAGATCAATCTGCTGACCGGTATACTCCTGTGCAATCTGCACTTCTAACATCATATTTGTCTTTTTCAGCCCGCCAAACAATGGGGAAACCGGCTCACGAACCTGAAAATCCATCGGTCCGTTTTTAATCTGTAAAATGACATTGTCATCAAACATTCCATCCAGATTCATAAAATGATCGTAAGCTGCTCTTGCACGGTCCGTCTTTTTATCACGCCAGTCTTGTCCACAGTTGTAAACAAAACATCTCCAAACGACGGTTCCGCCATATGGTTTCAGCACTTTCGCAAGCATATTGGCTCCATCCGCATGCGTACGTCCATAAGTAAATGGACCGGGACGGCCTTCGGAATCTGCCTTTACCAAAAATCCTCCAAAATTTGGAATTACCTCATAAACGTGTGCCACGGCTTTTCCCCACCAGGCAATTACCTGCGGGTCAAGTGGATCCGAAACCGGAATATCACTAAGTTCCATCGGAGCCGCAAAATTGACACTCATAAACAGACGAATTCCATATCTGGCAAACAGATCGGTATATTGTTTTACTTGTTTCAAATACACATCTGTGATAAGGTATGTTTCCTTTTCATGAACATTTACATTATTGATGACAATGGCATTGATTCCAATGGATGCCATCAATCGCGCATACATCTCTGTGCGGTCGTTATAAAGAATTTTGTAATCATCATAAAAAAATGATCTTCCTGAGTATCCTCGTTCAATACTTCCATCCATATCATCCCAATGATTCATCATGCGAAACGGCATAGATGGGATGCAGTAATACGGCATTTTTTCAGAAAGATTGTCAAGAGCTACCATACGCAAAAAAGCAAATACTCCCTGCAGCACTGCGGTCTCTGTTCTTCCTGTGATCACAATGCTCTCCTCTTCCTCATAAATGGCAAACGCCTGATTCAGCACTTCCGTGCTCTGTCCTTTTCCTTTTTCATCCGGGAACTCATACTTTTTCTGTATCTGCATAAAAACAGACGGTTCTTCCAGTACCTCATAAGACATTTCCACCGTCTCTCCAAGCATGACAGACATCGCCGTCTTGTATTCTTCTGCGATTGTCTGTGCAATCTCTCCTGATGCAAGCAATACAGGATTCAAATAACATGGTCGGATCTTATCTTTCGCTAATGGCTTATAATCCAGCCAGCATTTTGTATAATTCATAGTATTTCTCCAATCACTTTCCTTATTCCCTTTTTATTCTATCTTTTTTTTGTCTGTAAATCAATACCCTTTTTACAAAAAAAAGCCGAACAAACCGAGTATTTCCCGATTTGTCCGGCTTTTGATTTTTAATCTGCCAAGTTATGCAAATTATTTAGAATGGGAAGCTGCAAAGTTTGCATACTTCTTATTCATATCACTGATCTTGCTATCCCATTTTGAAGAAATTGCTTCGATCTTCTTCGCAGGAGTTGTAGCACCAGCATATACTGCATAACAGAAATCACCATAATCAAGGTCATTGATAAGTGGCAGATAAGATGTCTGAATGTGCTCCTGCTCGTGCATCATTGTCAAAGTCTCGTCTACAGCACGGTCATCTCTGAACTGATCATAGTATGTCTGTTTCCAAGCATCATCCAAATCATAGCCTGGTGTAGCTTCTGTGTAAAGATCATAAGCAAATGCGATCTTTTCAGCTTCTTCTGCACTAAAGCAGCTAGGCATAACAACAATATTGTCGTTTGGAGTAGTCTTGTTTGTAGCACCTTTGTTCTTTTCGTTGTATGGGAACATAACGAATCCCCAGTCATCTTCCATACTAGCGAATGCGCTGATCTCATAAACTTCAGCTGTCTGCATTGCAACTTCACCATCACGGAATGCTGCTTTATACCAATCCCATGCAGCTCCGTCTGGTTTTGGCATGATATAACCCTTGTCCATAAGGCTCATACCCCAGTTCATAGCTTCGAGGAATTCTTTGGATCCTGTAGCATTCTGGTAGCTTCCGTCTTTGTCACGGGAAACGAATGTTGCATTGTTGTTTGCAGCACACATAGGAAGGTAGTATTTTGAGAAACTGGCAAGTGCGTACTGATCTGTTTTACCATCTCTATCTGCATCTACAGTAAGTTTCTTACAATACTCTTCGAATTTGGACCATGTCCATTTTCCGTCTCTCTGAAGATCGTATGGCTCTTCATCGCTGATACCAGCTTCTTTCAACATACGTTTATTAAAGAACACACCACCACGTGGCTCGTTCTCAGGGCTCATACCCCAGATACCATTACCGATGCTCATAAGTTCAACAACGGTCTGATTCCATTTCTCTTCTGTGAAATCGAATTCAGGAAGTGTTTTCAGGTCATACATCAAACCTTTCATCAAAGGTGCAGAAACCATTTCCTGATACAGATAGAACAACTGGCAAGAAGGACTGTTTGACATAACGCCGTTTACGTATGTCTCCTGCTGGTCAGTGTAGGAGTAAGCACTTTCACGATTAATCTTGAAGTTGTACTTATCCATGATATCCTTTCTGTAACTTTCTGTAGCTTTGGCATAATCTGTTTCTCCTGCATCTTCAGAAGTATACCAGTCACCAATTTTGATAGACATGCCTCCCAAATCATCAAAAGTTTTTTTGCTGCTGGAAGATCCACCTTCGTCTCCCGTCTTCGCTGTATCGCCGCTAGTGGAAGAAGACTTACTATCGCCTCCACAACCGGTCAGACATCCAACAGCAAGAACTACAGAGAGACCCATTGCAAGCAATTTTTTCGTGTTTGCTTTCATAATTTTTTTACCTCCTTATTTTTTATCGTTACACTGTGCCCACCAAGGACGCAGTGATAACTACATGATTTTGGACATTCGCTCCGGGCTGACGCCCTTCGCTCAATGTCACTTTTTACATTCGCTCCGGGCTGACGCCCTTCGCTCATGATGTTACTCATCAAATACAGGCTTTCTCTCTGGGAGTGGCAGAGGCAAAAAAGCCAAAGGCTTTTCTCCGATATCAACGATATCTGCTTTGCAAGCAAGCTTGCAGCAGTATCGTTGATATCGGAAACTGCTACGCAGTTTTTTGCCTCTCCCCCCTCAATAAATCCTGTGCTTGATTCGCGTATGTTACATCTTGATACCAGACTGGCTCAAACTTTCTACGAAACCTTTCTGGGCAAACAGATAAATAATGATCAATGGTAAAATCACCATCAATGTACCTGTTGCGATCATTCCCTGTGAATAAGCTGTAGTCGCTTTCTTTGCGATACCGCGGACATCCAGATAACTATCCAGTGCTCCGGCGATACCATTTAACTTACTGGACAACAGAACAAATTCGGAATTCAAAAACAGGTTTGAATAGAAGGAATCTGTCCACTGCCATACGTAAGAAAACAGGAAACAAGATGTCAAAATTGGTTTTGCATCCGGTAACATGATACGAACGAATGTTGACAATTTTCCACATCCATCCACATAAGCAGCTTCTTCCAATTCTTTTGGAATTCCACGGAAGAACTGACGAATCATGTAAATGTACAAACCACTCTTCAGACCCATACAGCCAAGACACATCAAAGCATATGGTGTCAAAGAATTCAATAAGTTTACACCAGGTTGTCCGGTGATCAATTCAATGATACCGAAGATATCAAAGAATCGGAAATTCAGGAACAAGGAAGCCTGAATTGTTGTAGGAGGAACAACGATTACAAGAATTACGGCTGCGAACCAAAGTCCTTTCAGCGGAAATTTGTAACGTGCAAATCCATAACCTACCAATGTACAAGAAATAATCTGCAATACACTGACAAGAAGTGAAATCAATGCTGTGTTTGCCAATGCCTGCCAATACTTCATCAAATAAGCAGCAATTTGATAATTGCTCAAAGTAAAATGTCTTGGGATTGCAACAATTGTTGAATCATACAAATCCTGCTCTTCCATGAAACTAATGGAAATTTTGTTCAACAATGGCTGTAAAATCATGAAACATAATCCAAACAACAATACAAAACGAATGATTTTGTAAAATACGTTGAACGATGTTTTGCGCAGTAAGTAGCCATTGGATTTTTTGTTTCGTTCGATAAAGGTCTTTAATTTGTTCTTCTTATTCATAATAGTACACCCTCTTAGAAATAATCAGCGAAACAATTCCAAGTATAAGAATTACGCATAGGAAGTATATCCAAGCCATCGCCGAACTAAATCCATAACTTAACTTTCCTACCTCTTCCGAAATCTTCGTCATAACCTGGTTGTCGGTCTTCAAGAAGAAGTCGATTACGGTATAAACTACGTTTACAAGTATCATTGAACTTACCATAGGGAAGGTAATCTTCCAGAAACTTTCCCATGCGGTACATCCCTCAATCTTTGCAGCCTCAAACATACTTGGCGAGATTGTCTGCAAAGCAGAAAGGAACATGATGATCTGGATACCAGATGCAATCGCGATATCATAAACTTTGTTGATGATATCAAATACATATTGGAACATCTTCGACATCGGGCTGCTATCTGACGTTACCAGAATGCTCTCCAGCACCCCGGTAACACTGGCATCATTGGATGTCTCAGAAATCATATCTTTCATATCGTTCAGCAACTCATTGTTGTATTCAATACCTACAATTACACCGGATGAAAGAATAACCGGAAGGAAGAATATCGCACGGACAAATCCTCTTCCTTTGAAATTCTGGTTCAACAGCAATGCAATAAAGAAACTGAAGATCAATGTTGCTGGTGTATTTACTACCATTCGGAGCAACTCACTCAGTAAGTAAGGTACAAAATCCGGGTCAACGGTAAAAGCATCTTTGTAATTCTTGATACCAACCCAGGTCATTTTTACACCTTCACCGGCAACAGGAGTTACATCATTAAATGTCATTCGCAAAGAACTAATCAACGGAACAACCATGAACAGAATAAAACCAAGGATAAATGGTAAAATAAACAAGTATCCTGCTACTGCATTCTTAAATGCAAGAGTTTTTTTCTTCTTCTGACGTTTCATTTATTTTCCACCTCCTGTTGTGATAAAGTCTCTCTGAGGAACTTTTGTTCCATTGTAATCATAATCTGCATAATTGTAGTTTACAATGACAGACTTACCATTTTCATAAGTTGTCTTATAAACACCATTTGCAAGTTTTTCATGTCCTGTAATGAACTGACTGTAAGTATCACCAAGATTGTTATTAAATTTCTTATACAATTCAATAGTTGTATCTTTCCAGTCTGTGAAGTTACATGCATAATACTGCGTATAATCTGTATCCTGCAATACACTTGTCGGCTGATTCATAAATGTGAAGTACAGTCCGGCACCTGTCTCTGCAGATTTCAAGATCATATCAGTCTCATCCTCGGAGAGGTTGATTGCGCTTCCGGAATAATTTACAAGACCATGAAGTGCGATCTGATAAAATGGAACCGATTCATCGATGATATTAACGGCTTTGCTGTCAATATCCATATCTGTTACATAGTCAGAATACGGAACTGCATACTGGTTACCGGTTGTTGTCATTACAAGACTTCCGGATTCCTTCAATGCTTTCATCTTATCAACCTGCATGTTCATTGAAGCTTCACGAGATACACGATCCTTTGGATTGTAGTCTCCGGCAAGAGTGTTTCCAATATCTTCAAATCCAACATTCTTAACTCCATAAGAGGAAGAAATTGTATTTACATATTTGTCAATGTTCGCAATTGTATAGGATGGTTTTACCAGATAGTAACGATCACAGTTTTCGCAATCTTCATTTGTCTGATAAATGATTGGATCCAGTGTATACAATTCTGCAATCTCACGGCTTACAAATTTTGCCGCATCGCGGTTTACTCCAAATCCATCACCTAATTTGTCTTTCATTACATAAGTGAATTTTGCATTCATGAACAGATCAAGACCTTCTGTCGCATTTGCATAAGTCGCAAGACTTGATAAATCACTCTTGCTGCCCAAACGTCCAACCAATTTTACCTTTGCGGCAGATTTCTGCTTCACACCGGTATTAAACCAGCCGGTATATTTGGCTTTGATATTTTCTACGCCGGCACCTTTCAATTGCTTCAAAATATCCTGAGCCTGTGAATACGTAGTCAATGCAAGGGAACGGGTAACCGGATAACCGAGAACATGTTCGATATTATCTACGGCACCAAGAAGTTCAACTGCCATTGGCACGGTTGTATCTTCTTTCTTAACCAGTTCCGGATAACGATTTGTCAAATAATCACGATATGTTCCTGCTGCACTTACATAATCTGTTTTATCAGAGAAAATATAACGCTGTGTCAACGTTTCTTTCGGAAGACTTGCTTCATAAGAACGAACCGTTGTATCGGATTTTGAAGAAATGTCCATGTTTTCACCATGAATCATCTTGTAAACAAAACGTCCATAGTTATAACCATTTTCTTTTCCAGCGACATCCGCTTTTACACTAGAGTAAGTGCTTCCCTCTTCGGATACGCAGATAAAGGAACTTGTATTTGTCGTATTGGATACCACAAATGCCGGATAGGTTGCTCTTGTCTCATCGACAACCATATCTCTGCTTGTACCGTAGTCCCATCCATACATATCCGCAAGATACGTCTGCTGTGTTGTCTTTCCGTTGTTGAAGTTAATAATTCCACCACTTCCGTCCGGAACAAGAACATAACCACTTTCATCTGTGTTTCCGGCTCCCATGTAAGGAAGAACAGAAAGTTCAACGATTGGATAATCTGTATTATATTCAATCTGTTCCATCGGTACTTTTACAACCAGTTGGTCACCATCCAGTATATACTGTACGGTAACATCAAAGATTGGCTTTCCGGCATTACGGGAAACATTGTATCCCTTGCTGTCTTTGTTACGCTGTTCTTCAGTATAACCAACCTTAGTAAACATTTCTTCCAACTGTTTTGCTTTGGAATCTGTGATCTTTTCAGATAAGTAATAAATCGGCTCATCTTTAAGATCAGGGAATTTTTCCAATGCCTGCTGAAGTTCTGTATCGTCATCTGACTCGCTCAGTTCTTCATAATCATAATGAACATAATTACGTGTCACACGGCTCTGATCAGATTTTGACATCTGCTCCAAAAGTTTCTTCATAGAAGATTCTTTAATAACCAATGGACATACGTACAATTTCTCGATATCTCCAATGGTGTAATGAACCGCTACTGTGTCATCGCTTACTTTTTCAATCTTATAGTTGCCATCCAAAATGGACTGGCTATAATTGTTGATATCCTTCTGTGTATCCGTTTTATTGGAATACTTCACAAGAAGGGTTGCATTCAACATTTCTTTTAACTGTCCTTTGGCATTTGCATACTTTTCGATATCTTCTGAAGAAGGGTTGGAACGGTATTCCTTACCATTCTTCTTATCTTTTAATACGAATGTTGTCGTATCTTTATCAACAGTAAGCTCCAAAGAACTATTGCTAATGGTAACTTCTTGACTATCTTCGTTTGTATAAGATGTCAATTCTTTATAACTCGAGGCTGAATCACCACAACCTACTAAAGCGAAGGAAGCCAGCGCAGCAACTAAAAGCAAACCAAATTTCTTTTTCATTCTTAACATTGCCCTCCTTCCAATTAATAGAATCTGTAAATGATTTCTTTATAAATCGAGTAGAAATATGAGAAACCATCACTTATCAAACTAAAGAAGAGAACCAGCAGGAATACGATAACCAACATACCGACTCCTGTGAAAACGAGTGATGCAAACGCTTTTCCCAAAAGGAAGTCGTGGATCATCATGACAGATGCCATGATCAAAAGTCCACACCATACCATGGAGAAATATCCAAAATAGATGTAAAATGCACCCTCTTCTTCTGTTACTACGTTACTTAATACGATCAAAGGAAGCTGAATCAATACATATGGTGTCATCGCATAAGCGGTTCCCATATAAATATCTTTCAATGTACCTTTTCCTTCAAACAAAGTTGTCAGACACCAGTTTGCTACACAATAGACTACAAACGGAAGCAAAAATGTCATAATCTCTAAAAGAAGGTTAACTTCATTCCAATTGACTGGTTGGAAAATAAAACTGGTAAAACCGAGTTTTAAAAGATTTGTAAGTAACACCAAAATAACGATTGTATTAGCTGCTCCTACAGATCCTCTCTTTTCATGAGTCAAATCCCAAAAGCCGTCAAAAGGACGAACACAACAGTGTAATGCATAACGAAGTGATCCAAGATAAGCACTCCAGCTTTCTTTATTGAAAACACGTTGTTTTATACTCATCCTTTCTCTACCTCCTTTCTAGCCTTCTTCACAAATCCAACGCCGAAGCATACAACGATCAATACTGCAAGAGCAATCAAAATGATCATTATGTTGTTTTCGAACCATTCCTTACGATACAATTTGTATGCTTTGGAATAGTTTGTTGCATCCAGTTTCAATTCAAAGTAATCCATGGCTTCCTGATAACTTTCCTGACGGAGGAGAGAACGACCAATACCAATGTACGCCTGATCATAGTTACCATTCAGTTTTAATACTTTCTGCCATGTAGCAGCAGAAGCATCATAGTCACCAATTTTATACTCACTCAATCCCTGATTGATATATTTACCATATTCTGTCAAAGTAAACTGAGTGATCGTTCCTAATGTAGAATCCATAACGAGCAATGTATCGCCAAGATCCTCAATTGCCATTGGATTAATGAAGTTTCCTGCTTTGTATCCATGACCACCAAATGCATACAGCATATTTCCCTGGAAGTCATAAGCAAAAACACGACCTCTGGTATTATCAAGTGCATAATATACATCGTTGTCCAAACAAGCAATGTCTACGAATTTAGAAGCACCTTTCATTTCTCCGGACTCGGTCCAGCGAAGATCTCCATAAGGCTCTTCGTATCCGTTACGAACCAAGATATCGGTTCCTTTGGCATTCAATTTACGGATTGGCTGTGAATTCTGAGGAGCAACATCTTCACCGGTCTTACCGATTGTTGCATAGATAAATCCCTCGGAATCAAGGCAGAGGTTACTGTACTCTGTTGGAACGAAGAGTTCCATCTGGCTTCTCTGCTCTTTACTTGCAACCATCTTCCATATATACTGAAGAATATTATAAGTTACTTTACTTGCTCCAACGTATCCGGTAAAAGATCCGTCGCTTGCAAATTCCATAAAACCTTTATTTACGTTCTGTACCTGTGTAAAGATACGTTTTGAACTATCTACTACTAACTTCTGTGGAAGGAAGTCCGTAGTCTGGTCAAAAGTTTCATCATCCGGTTTTGTAATGATCTTAATGACATTATTATCTTTGTCCAAATGAACGATACGTTTATTTCCTGTATCGGCAATATACATATCTCCTTCATCACTTACGAAGACATCCTGTGGGCCACTCAAAGTGTCTTTCTTATCTCCGTTATTAAACTCTGTCACAAGACCTGTCTGTGTGATCGTATCATTAAGATAAGACATTTTTACGATACGATTGTTTCCTGTATCTGCTATGTAAAGATCCGTACCATTTACATACATTCCCTGAGGCTCTTTGAAGTTACCGCACTGATAATCCGAACCCGTAATGATACGTGTTACAGAATAAGCATCCGGCGACTCGCGGTCATAACCCCAGCAGTCATAAATATATGTATAATGATTTCCATCTGAACTTGTTGCAGCACTAGCTCCTGTCACACCGATAAGGAGAGACAAGATCAGTACAAGAGCAAACACGGATGTTACTTTCTTACATACTTTCATTTTTATCCTCCTTTATCAGTCTTTAATACCTGAACTAGCCATTGTTTCCAAAATGTTACTCTGGGCTGCTACGAATATGATGATCGGAACCATCATAACTACCATCGTTGCCGCGGAACCTACACCCGCACGGGCAACACCGGCAGACATGATCTGCTGCAGCGCATAGGGAAGCATTTTGAACTCCTCAGAGTAGATATAAATCTGTCCTTTCATATTCCAAAGGTTCTGTACTGAGAAGATTGTAACTGTCAGCCAAGCCGGTTTTACGTTTGGCATAACGATCTGAAGGAAGATTCTTCCTTCTTTCGCACCGTCAATCTTTGCTGCTTCGATCAGCGCATCCGGAATCTGCTCCATGAACTGCTTCATCAGGAACAATCCCATAGGAAGTGCAAACGCAGGTACGATCAGTGCGGCATAAGTATCTACCCATCCAAGTTTTGACATGATCAAATAGGTAGGAATCTGGAGAACATACGCATTAAACATGATCGCGGTTACACAAAGATTGAAGAATCCCTTGCTTCCCGGAAAATTATATTTAGCCAACACATACGCTGCCATTGATCCAAAGATCAAATGTCCTACTGTACCTACTAACGTGGTAAATACAGTATTGAAAATGTATCTTGTAAAAGGTACGTAAGAACTTGACATAACAACCAGCATATCCTGGAAGTTATTGAATGTCGGGTTCTTTACAAAAAAACTTGGTGGATAAAGATAAATCTCATCCAATGGTTTAAACGCACTACAAATGGTATACACAAGGGGCATAACAAAGAATATACCAAACAGAATCAACATAATGTAAATTCCGATGTCTCCACCAACGGATCGATTTGGTTTTCTCCTTTTGATTTTGATTAATTTCATCGTTGTTATACCTCCTATCAAGTTCCAACTTTGCTAAGCAAGGCTTGAATCGCCTTATTACACAAAATCATAACTACGAACAATACCGTTGCTATCGCGGATGCGTAACCCATCTCAAATCGCGTGGTACCATAGTCGACCAAGTGAGTTACGACGGTTCGTGCCGCGTAATCGGTACTTGGGTATCCACAAAGTGCCATGGTAACGTCAGCTACACCAAAAGACTGTGTAATCGCCATAACGGCACCAAACAAAAGCATTGGTTTCATATTAGGAAGGGTAATGTACCACAATTCCTGCCAACGGTTTTTTACACCGTCCACATATCCGGCTTCAAACTGCGAAGCATCGATACCCTGCAGACCGGCTACGAAAGAAAGGAATCCGGTACCAAGACTCATCCAAAGTACTACTATAATAACTACATTCATCATGTACTTGGTATCCGTCAGCCATAGGATTGGCTCGTTGATAATACCAAATTTCAATAAAAATCCGTTTACATATCCGTAAGCATCTCCACTGAACAGGATAGACCAGATCAGGTATGCCTGACCGGAAATCGTCGGTGCATAGAATACCATAACGGCAAATGCACGAACGAAACGCGGCAGTTCGTTGATAAACCAGGCAAACAAGAATGCCATGATATATCCAAGCGGACCAGTGATCGCCGCCAATAAGAATGTATTCTTAACTGCAATCAGGAACACATCATCATTGAGGAGCAGATCGATATAGTTTTCAACGCCGATAAATTTCGCTGGTTCCAATACGTTGTAGTATGTAAAGCTATAAAATACAGACATACATACAGGCAACACATAGAACACTGTAAACAGAATAAAATATGGCAACAAGAACAGATAACAGGTTTTAGACATCTTTGCCTTTTTCCAGGCAATCCCGATATCACGTTTCTTAATTTGCATATACTTTCCAAGAAACTTCATTCTATACTCTCCTCTCTCGATTATTTCTTAGTGTCTTTTATTGGCAGACCAAATTCTTCACGTTTATTTGTAAGCTCATCGTTGATCGTGATGACATAGTCAAGAAGTGTCTCTCTTGGGTCTTCATTCTCATTCATAACCTTACGAATTGCGTTTGTGATATGTCTTGCTGTGTAATATCCACCGGCAACTTCCGGAAGTCCAAATGCGGATTTCCACTGCTCTTTCAAAGCGGCTGACTCATCGCTGCTCCAGGAAAGAGTTTCAAATGTGTTGCGGTTTGCTGTAGCATAACGAGCAGCAGCACCCATAACAGCTTCCAACTCACTTGCGTAATTGCTCTGTACTTCAGAACTTTCCCACCATTTAAGGAACTGCCAGGCAATTTCTTTCTTACCACGTTCTTCTGCACCACGAAGCATCATAGATGCAGTACCCCATGACTGAACAGAACGGTCAATACTTCCATCTTCCTTCTTCATACCCGGAATCAAACCAAAGTTCCAAAGACCCTTGATCTCAGGAGCAAATACCGCCAACGTGTTAAAGTTACTATAATCCGCACATCCGATTGGCATCTCACCACTACGGAAACGGTTATTAAAATCATACTGTTTATCCAGCTTATAGTTGGTAAAGAGTTTGGTATAGAATTCAAATGCCTCGATACCTTCCTGCGATGCAATCGTTGTCTCCATTGCGTCAGCATCGTACAAAGTACCACCACGCTGATATAACTGAGCATAATAGTTTGCAAGGTCAGGGTTTGTAACGTTATTGATCTTACGCTCTACAGAAGGGATTGCAAAGGACATGCTGTTCTTCTGCAAAATTGGAAGTGTTTTCAATACATCTTCCCATGTATTTACATCTTTTTCCGCATCAATTCCGAGTTCTTCCATAATATCTGTACGGTAGAACAATACGTTGTAGTTCTGTGTCTCAGGCAATCCGTAAAGACCACCGTTAAATTTGTAAGACTCATACGAACTTGGATAATATTCAGAAAGAACATCATCCACTTCACTGCCAAATTGCGACAAGTCAACAACCGCACTACGAAGTGCATAGTTAACAGGCTCTGTCTGTGAGATGCAAAGTGCAACGTCAGGTCCGAATCCGGAGATAACGGCCGGGAGCATCGCATTTACGGCACCGTTTGCGGATGTCGCTGTATTTGCGGATGCCGCTGCATCGATCAGTTTGACATTTACTTTAATTCCGGTCTCCGGTGTGAACATCTGGTCTACCATGTTTTTCAAGATAGTACTCTGGTCACGTCCGGCTGTGATCCACACATCCAATACGTCCGGATCATCGGAATCGTATACATTACCAAGAGCAGAAGAGTCACTGCGGAAAGAATTGATAAACAATTTGCACTCATGTGCCATTTTATCAAAACGAGTTTCGTTTACTTCCGGAATATTTTCTTTTGCATTTGCAAGCACAATGTAATCAATATCCATTGCTGCTGCACTCAGGTTGTTAATAGAAGTTCCGAGAGAACTGATATTTTCTTTAAAGTTTGAAAGTGTACCAGGAATCTTGTCCGGACGTTTTACAAACTTCTCCATCTGAGCGGCAAGAGTCTGTGCTACAGAAATCTCTCCACCTTTTTCTCCGGTATATGCAACAACTTCATCTACCAGTTTGTAAAGACGTTTAGATTCAAAATCCATCGCTTCGATAACTTCCGGATATACTTTTTCAATCTGATAGTCACGGTATTCATCCGGTTCTGTACCTGTCAATACGAGAATCTGACGATACATCTGGTTCATGTTGAATACACTGTCTGACAATTCAGACAAATATTCACCAAGATCACCCAGTGTGTTTTTCAGACGAATCGTATGCTTTCCTTTTGTCAAATGGAATTTGTAAGCATTTCCATCCGCATCCTGTAAGCAGACCATCTGCCAAACATTACTATAAGTAAACTGAATTTCTTTTACTTCTTCAAATGGAACTTCGCCATCGATGTATAAAGAACGGTTTGCAATGTATCCACGGGTATATCCCTGACGTCCCTTGATTCCGATAACATAGTCACCTTCTTCAGGAACTTCCATATCCCATTCGATCCAATCGTTTGGAACTTTCCACTGAGTACCACCGGTCATATCAAGAACCTGGCGGTCGGTAATACCCTGCTCCGTTTTACCATCTTTGTCTTCGTACTCCGTATCACTTGAAGTTCTGTCATATGTAGCATAGAGAGAAGGAGAAGAACGGCGCACTGCCTTTTCGCCCTGAATTTTTTGAATGTATCCCTGCTCCGTGTTATTCGTAGCATTTGCATTCTTTTTGCTATACTCTTCATATGTAGGAGTTGTCTCCTTGTTCTGCACTGCCAATTTACGGATCACAAATTTTTCATTGACACCCGTCAATCGGATTGTGCTCTCTCCGGCATTCAAATAGAAACGAAGTGGTTCCATTTCGTAACCGGTAGAATCTTCAAAGTAAGTAGAGATCCAACCACGGTTTTCATCCTGTACCTGTTTGGCACGGATTTCATTTCCCTGGTTATCCTGCGTCACTTCGCCTGCGTCTGTATAGACACGGCCGAATGCAATCGCATCTGCTCCACTAAATGGAACGGCACCGTTAATCTGAACTTCAGTTTCGATGTCAATTCCTCGGTCATCCTCATCTGTCGTAGGATAGTAATCAGTTAGCAAGTTGTAGTATCCGGCGGTTTTTACATTTACTTTAAATTCTGCATAACCTTTTTCCGGAATCTGCAATGCCGTTGATTTGTCGTCGGAAGGACCCACATCTGTACGGATGGAAGTTCCCTGGCTGTTTGTAGGTTTTAATACATTCAGCTCGTAGGTATTTTCCTCGCCCTCAGGTCTCGTATCTTCGTGCTGTGTTACATATTTTGCATATGTATCTTCACGTCCATACGAGTCACTGTTTGCGGTCAGATCCACGTCCTTGTACTTGTCGGAGTTGTCGCTTGTTGAAGTTCCTTTAATCTGGAAAAATACTACTACTGCTACCAGTATTAATACCACAACCAGGAACTTAATCAAGCCTTTTTTCTTCATCAACTTTGACATGGCTGTTGCAATCTCCTTTCGCCCTTTCTCTTTTTTATGCGTTTCGCACAAAAAAACTGCGGCAGCAAAACGCATTTTGGAATTCTTTGTGTATTTTGCATACAGTTTGTATTTAAGTATATCATCATTTTTGTGACATGTCTATAGTTTTGAACATTTTTTTTATGAATTTTTACTAATTTTTGAACAATTTTTGATAATTTTATGTTTTCTATTTACTTTATTTCTATCCTATACTAAAATAAATTTGTAGAATTTCACTACAATTCAGACATAATAAGGAGACAAGTTATGAACAAAAATGTAACATATTCCAACCCGATTCTTCCGGGCTTCTATCCGGATCCATCGATCTGCCGAGTTGATGATGACTATTATTTAGTAACATCCACATTTGCCTATTTCCCCGGTGTTCCGATCTTTCATAGTAAGGATTTGATCCATTGGGAACAGATTGGCAACATCCTTGAGCGCGAAAGCCAGCTGCCTCTTGGCAAATCCGGTGTCAGTGAAGGTATCTTTGCTCCGACACTCCGCTATCACGATGGTACCTTCTATATGATTACAACTCATGTCAGCAATCCTTTAGGTAATTTTGTCGTTACCGCCAAAGATCCTGCCGGCCCCTGGTCCGATCCTTACCCGCTTGGCTCTTCCGGCATTGACCCTTCTTTGTTTTTTGATGATGACGGCAAATGCTACTACTGTGGTACGCAGCCTCGCCGCGAAGGTTCCCGGTATTTCGGCGACAATGAAATTTACATTCAGGAACTTGATCTGAACACAATGAAATTAACCGGCGAAAGTTATCCGGCATGGCACGGAGCACTTCGTCATGTAGAATGGCCGGAAGGTCCGCATATATATAAGAAAGATGGTTATTATTATCTGATGATCTCCGAAGCCGGAACCGGTCATCACCATGCGATCTCTATCGCACGAAGCAAAAGCCTGTTTGAACCTTTTGAGGGCTGTCCTTACAATCCGATCATGACACACCGTCATCTCGGATGGAATTATCCGATCGTTAACGTAGGACATCCGGATATCGTAGAGACACAAAACGGCGAATGGTGGATGGTTCTTCTCGCTTCACGACCTTATGGTGATGGTTACTACCGCAATCTCGGCCGCGAAACATTCCTCACTCCGATGACTTGGGAAAATGGATGGACAATCATTAATCCGGGCAAAGGCATCATCGAAGATCACGTAAATGCACCGGATCTTCCGACATTCTTTGCCAAAAAAGAAGCCTGCCGTGAAGATTTTGATCATATTGCACAAAACGGACTGCCAAAACACTTTATGTATCTGAGAAATCCAATCGAAGAAAACTATGATTTCTCGAAAAACGGTGTTCTGTCTCTCCGTTGTGGAAAAGATCTTCTTGCTTCCGACGGACGTCCAAGTTACGTATGTATCCGTCAGAAAGACAGTTCTTTTGCTTTTGAAACAGCACTTCATTTGGAGGGAAAAGAAAACGAGCAGGCCGGAATCGCCTTGTTCCAGAGTACAGACTATCAGTACCAGTATCTTGCCGGCACAAATGGCAATGCTACGACACTTCAGATCATTAAAGTAGAAAAAGGAGAATCGACGGTTGTATGTGAAAAGACACTGGATGCTCGGTATCCGGATCTGATTCTTCGTTTGGAAGCAGACCAGCAAAACCTCCGTTTCGTATATTCTACACCTGAAGAATCTTTATTTACGGAAGTTGCTTCCGGTTTGTCCGCTCACATTCTGTGTACAGACATCGCCGGTGGTTTCGTCGGAAATACAATGGGTGTATATGCGACAGCAAATGGCAGCGACAGTGATACATTTGCTTCCTTTGATTACATGGAATACATTCCATGTGGCGAATTAAACTTAAAATAAGTTCTTTACATCATCCAAAAAGGAATCCGGAAATAAACCGGATTCCTTTTTATTATTAAATAAGAAAAATGCTTGAAAGAAACGTGCATTTCCTGTGTTTACTTTGTGTCCTTATCCAATTCTTTTCCAAATATCTCGAAGAAACGCTGAAATAACCCAAGCATCTGAATCATGTCTTCACGACCCATCGCCTCCACCGTACGGTCTCCGATTCTTCGCATCCGCTCCGCACACATTTCGTACAGTGCCTCCCCTTCCGGCGAAAGCGAGACATACGAAATTCTCCGGTCTTTTTCACTTGGGCTCTTGACAATGTATTTTTTATCTTCCAGCGTCTTTATCATTCTGGAAACCGCCGGCGATGATACTTCCAAAAAGGCAGCCAGTTCACTCAAAGTCAGTTTTCCTCTCTCATCCTTTTTGTTATGGATCATATGAAGCATCGCAAATTCGCTGCGAGACACCCCTTCAAATTGTATGCGGTCACATACTTTTTGAAACATCGCAACATTTTTCAATAAGATATCCTGTACCTCTTCTGCTCCTTTTCCTGCTTCTGTCATTTTCTCATCTCCATGTTTTTCCCAATTTCTGTCTTTTATGCATGGCAGCGTTCCAAAAGTTCTTCCCAGCGGCGGTCAACTTCTGCCTGAAATGCCACAATCAGTTCTTCATTGCCCGGTTTAAACAAATGTTTAAATCTTCCCTGGCGTTTTAAGAAATCTTCGATCGGAAGTTTTTTCTTTGGTTCATAATTCAAGATCCATTTTCCATCAATCACTTCAAAAAGCGGCCAATAACAAGTTTCTACAGCCGACTTACAAACATCGATGATATCCGGTGCATCGTAACGCCATCCACGCGGACAAGGTGCCATTACATTCAAAAATGCGGCTCCCTCTGTGTAAATCGCACGCTCCGATTTTGTATACAAATCTTTCATATTACCAATAAATGTCGTCTGTCCGACATATGGAATGTTGTGCGCTGCCAGAATGGCTGCGAGGTCTTTTCTCGTCTGTGGCTTTCCCTGGGAAACTTTCCCAGCCGGTGTCGTCGTTGTATCAGCATACATCGGCGTCGCTGAAGAACGCTGGATTCCTGTATTCATGTAAGCACCATTATCATAGCAGACATAAACCATGTCATGTCCACGTTCCATCGCACCGGAAAGGGACTGGAATCCGATATCATAGGTTCCACCGTCTCCACCAAAGGTGATGAATTTATAATCTTCTTTTAATTTGCCTTTTTTCTTCATAAAGCGGTACGTTGTCTCAACACCGCTCAGTGTCGCTCCTGCATTTTCAAACGCATTGTGGATATAACTGTCTTCATAGGCCGTGTACGGATACATGAACGTGGATACTTCCAGACATCCTGTTGCATTACCGATTACCGCTTTATCTCCCGGATGAAGGGCTTTTAAAATATTTCTTACGGCAATGGTTCCACCACATCCGGCGCACATACGATGTCCCGGTGCCAGGCGGTCTTCTCTTTCCTGTATTTCTTTAAAATTAAATTTTGTTTCCATCTGTTTAATCCTCCATCTTGTCCCGAAGTCCGATATAACGGTATGCATTTCCTGCCGTTCCTTCTTCTGCTGTCTGCATCAGTTCGTCAAATGTTTCCTCTACCTGTTCTACCGTAAGGTCACGGCCGGACAATCCGTAGATGTAATTTACAGTCTCTGCCTGGTTTTTATTGCGGTACATCGCCGCCATAAGCTCGGCTCCGAGAGGACCGCCATTGGCACTGTAGCTCTCACAACGATCAAAGATTCCTACTGCTTTGCAATCTTTCAGGGCTTCTGCCATTTCCTTACCCGGAAACGGACGGAACACACGGACTTTCAATAATCCGACTTTTTTGCCCTCGCCGCGCATCTTGTCTACTGCATCTTTGATCGTACCACAAGCGGATCCGATCGCTACGATGGCATATTCTGCATCGTCTAAGCAATATTCTTCAAACAAGCCAAATCCACGGCCTGTCAATCCACGGAATTCATCTGCCACGTCTAAAATGACCTGTTTTGCATTCATCATTGCCTGTGCCTGCGCACGTTTTGCTTCCATACAATAATTAGAAACAGCATATGGGCCGACTGCCATTGGCTCTTCCGGATTCAAAAGGAAATGTTCCGGTTCATATGTCCCTACAAATTTCTTTACATCTTCGGTTTCCATCAAAGTAATATTTTCCACTGCATGGCTTGTAATAAATCCATCCTGGCAGATCATGATTGGAAGCATAACATCTTTGTGCTCCGAAATACGGTATGCCTGAATAAAGTTATCATAGGCTTCCTGATTGTTTTCTGCATAAATCTGAATCCATCCGGAATCTCTTGCTCCCATACTGTCGGAATGCTCGCTGTTGATATTCAGCGGACCGGACAACGCACGGTTGACTACTGCCATGCAAAGAGGCAGACGATTGGAAGCGGCCACATAAAGCACTTCCCACATCAAAGCAAGTCCACAAGAGGAAGTCGCTGTCAAAGCACGCGCTCCTGCTGCCGATGCACCGATCGCGGCACTCATGGAACTGTGTTCACTTTCTACCGGAATAAATTCCGTATCAATCTCGCCATTGGCGATAAAATTGGATACAAACTGTGGAAGTTCCGTTGAAGGAGTGATCGGGAATGCCGGCATGACATCCGGCTCCACCTGTTTAATCGCATGTGCTACGGCTTCATTACCGGACATACGCTCTAAAATACTCTTTACCATTTTATTTGCCCTCCTTCATCGTAATTGCGTCAAATGGGCATGCTTTCACGCAGATTCCGCATCCCTTGCAATGTTTCAGATCAAATTCGCCGCGTTCTCCACCGGAAACCGGAATGGCACTATCCGGGCAGTATGGCACACACAACAGACACTGCTTACATTTTACCGCATCAAATACCGGAGTATTGACTCTCCATTCACCCGTTTCAAACTCCTTGGATGTCGCAGATTCATAAATCTGGAGTCCCGGTGTAAGATCCTGCCACGCAGCGCCTTCATGTATTTCTTTTGCATGTATTATATTACTCATCTCCACGTACCTCCTGCATTGCCAGACGAAGTGCCTGCATATTTCCTTCAAGCACTTCCGGTTTTTTTGCAAATTTATGACTCAAAGAAGCTTCCATCTCTTGAATAAATTTCTCTTCTTCCATAATCTTGGATATCTTAACAATCGCAGCTAACATCGGAGTATTCGGAAAATATTTACCAAGTGTTTTCATGCATACCTCTCTGGCATCAATCGTATAAACACGTCCCTTGTATCCACCAAGCAGCGGACGGATCTCATCACTTGTCTTTGCCGTATTCACCAAAATTGCGCCATCCTCTTTCAATCCCTCCGTCACATGAACCGAATGAAGCAGTGTCTCATCGACAACAACTACATAATCCGGATCATAAATGTTGGAATGTACACGAATCTCTGTATCGCTGATACGGTCATATGCCGTGATGGGCGCACCCATTCGCTCCGGACCATATTCCGGAAATCCCTGTACATGTTTTCCTGTCTTAAATGCAACATCAGCAAGTAGAAGAGCTGCGGTCTTAGCACCCTGTCCACCTCTTCCATGCCAGCGAAATTCTGTTAGCTCACTCATGGTTAGTTCTCACTTTCTTTTTAATTCTATATGTACAAATGCCAAAGGCATCATAAAATAATAGTGCCATCTTATTGATAAAATGACACTAATAAAAATTATAATATGAAATTCTATTCTTGTAAAGTATTTTTTGGAAATATCACGGTAATCGTGGTACCTTTTCCCAGTTCACTGGAAAGAGTAATCTTCGCATTATGCTTTGCTACGATATGTTTTACGATGGCAAGTCCCAGTCCGGTTCCACCGGTCTGCTTTGAACGGCTCTTATCTACGCGGTAAAACCGTTCAAACACTCGATCCGTACTTTTCTGCGGAATTCCGATACCGGTATCTTTTACCTGTAGTTTTACGCAATCTTCCTCGTTTTTCAAAATCACCTTTACGCTACCGTCTGCTTTATTATAGCGAATCGCATTGTCGCAAAGATTGTATAACAATTCTTCCATCATTCCCTTATTGGCGCACACATGGCAGGAGCTTCCAAAAAGAGAAAGAAATACCTGATGTTTTTCGGCATTGATCTGAAGCATGCTGACACAGTTTTCTGCCAGTTCATACAGATCAATATCTTCAAATTCAATCGTTTTCTCTGTCATATCCAGCTCGGACAAACGTATCGTATCATTGATCAATGTCAACAGACGCTTAGAATTGCGGTGAATCTCTTTGGCAAACCGTCTTACATCTGCCGCCATCCCGTTTTCAATCAATTCCGCATAACCGGAGATGGACGTCAGCGGCGTTTTTAATTCATGTGACACATTGGCCGTAAATACCTGGCGCATTTTCGCACTCTTCATAATGTCTTCATGCTGTGTTTTTATTTTTCGGATAAACGGAACAAGTTCTTTGTAGCCATCTTTTTCCTCGATGGAATCCATATCCTCCGCCATCCGCTGAATCGGCTTGATGATATTTTTTGCAAAGAGAAGCGTCAAGATCCAGCTCACGACAAAGATCAGCGCAATGATGGCGATGATCTCCGGCAGGATCTCCAGCAGAATGCTGTAAATACTGTCCGATTCTTTTCCGACGCGCAGAACCGTACCATCCGTTCTCCGCAGCGCATAATAAAACGTATTTTTCGCCAATGTATCGGAATGCCTTACACAGCTTCCCTCTCCCGTTTCCAGTGCATCATCAATCTCCGGACGGTCCTTGTGGTTATCCATCTGTTTTGTGTCTGCGAAATTGTCAAATATCACCTTTCCTTCTTTGTCTACAATCGTCACTCGAAGATTTTCAAAATTCATCTTCTTCTCAATCTCAGATTCATTATCCGATGTCTCAAGTGCGTTTTCCAGGATGACCGCGTTATTTTGCAGGCTTTCACTTACTTCCTCACATAACAACTGATAAAAAATGAAACTAAACAGTACAACCATCAATATGATGATAATGGCCGACACAAGCAAAAAAGTATGGTTTAATCGTTTTTTCATTCGAGAACATACCCCACATTCCGGACAGTTTTAATCCGAATCCCCTCTTCGCCCAGTTTTTTTCGAAGGGTTTTAATGTGCATATCCAGTGTTCTGGATTCTCCTTCATAATCGGTTCCCCAGACACGGTCCATAATGCGGTCACGTGTCAAAACGATACCGACATTCTGCATCATCATCTTGAGAAGTTCAAACTCTTTGTAAGTCAATTCACATAACCGGTTTCCGACATATACGCAGTGCTTTTCATTGTCAATCTGAATTTCTCCCAGTGCCAGCGTCTTTTCTTCGCTTGCTGCATTGCTCCTTCGAAGCAGTGCTTTCACACGGGAGATCAGTTCCATCACGCCAAACGGTTTGGCAAGATAATCATCCGCTCCCATGTCAAGCCCTTTCACTTTATCAATTTCCGACGTCTTTGCCGATACAAAGATCACAGGTGTTTTTTTCGTATCCGGAACGGTCCGCACCTTTTTTAAGATTGACAATCCATCCAAATCCGGAAGCATCACATCAAGAAGGATCAAATCCGGCGTCTTTTCCGACAATTTAGCAAAAAAGTCCTTCGCATTTCCAAACCCTTCCACTCTGTATCCGCTGTTCTTAAGGGCAAACATCTCAATTTCCTGAATATTTACGTCATCTTCGACTACATAGATCAGTGCCATCTTTGGTCATCTCCTTTTCCTTGTGTTACTATAGCATTCTTTTGTAAAACAAGTTAGAAACCCATGTAAAATCCATGTAAAATATTTTAAAGAGTGACTCCAAATCCAAGGATCGTAAAGGCTTTTTCCTCATCGCCCGGATGCATCACAATTTTTACAACGTGTTTTGCCGACTCTGTTTCATTCAAAATGATCTGCGGATTGCAATGATTCCATCCATTCACAAGTGGATCTGCCGTAAGAACCAGTTTATCATCCACATAAATATCTGCTTTTCCAAATTTTGGTGTTCCGGAATCTTTCGACACAAGCACGATATTTCTCGCCGTAATCTCCATAACAAATTCCGCATCCTTTGTCTCATAGGCTTTCGCCCAGCCATTTTCCAGCACCGGAGAAGCCTGACTGCTCAGATTTCTTTCTACGTATTGGATTTCGGTATCTTTATGATCAAATCCCTTATGGGAAACCATTCCATACTGTTCAATATTGGTTGAATCCACCAATATGATATTTTCAAATTCTGCGCCTTTTACCGGCTTCACTGTGAAATCGCTGTCGTTTTCCGGCATCGGTGCTTTCGCTGCCTGCTCAAACAGACCGATCAGGCAGTCCGCCATAATACGATGTCCATCATTGGTTGGATGGAAAATATCATAAAAATACTGTCTCTTTGTCACAACCGTATTTTTAGAAAACTGTGGTACGACAGCCGCTTTTACACTCACCATCGGAAGGTCATAATTTTTTCCGATCGGTACGAGACGGTCTTCCAGGTTCCATTCATTCATGCTACGGTAGCTCCCCTGCTTATGCCGGATTACACCACACGAATGAGCATCTCTGCGACCATGTGTTTATCACCATCTTGCTCACATCCACCTTGTTATCTCCAAGACCGGGATGAAATCACAGATGATGTTATCATCGTCAAGCCCTGAAACCGTTATGTGATAATCGCCATAGTGCCGGTAATGTCATCACAGTGCCATCCGGCATAAACCCACGAGCTACGGTCGCATC
>OHPI01000560.1_pt1 | contig 24920 bp, 15 predicted proteins | sample 1577651 | NCBI WGS metagenome assembly OHPI01 (sample SAMEA3879578, study PRJEB24766) | human gut metagenome | biome: human-associated habitat; feature: feces | place: USA | collected 1985/1987
ACGTAAGTATAACCGTGATGTTCTCTGTTGTAAATTGTGAGTAGTCCCAATTTATTCGTTGAAAATTCTCTGTTCTGCCAAAAGCAGTCCCTTTTTTGTAAAAACAGGACGGATCTGCCACGCAACTCCGTCCCAAAGCGTATAGAACCATCTCCACGCAAAAAAGGCTGCCGCACAGCGCACTGTGCAGCAGCCTCCGGGTACTTATTTTGTTTTTTCGGAGAGAAAACGCTCAGAATTCCAGCGTGATGAAGGGGCGGTTCTCCTTGGGCATGGAGACCGTGGTGGTGACCGCCAGCACCTGATTCCCGTGATATAAGAAGGTATCCCAGCTGAACAGCTTCTCCGGCGGCGCGTTCAGCAGAGAAAGCTCCATATCCGAGGTAAGGGGCGTGTCCACAAAAATGCGGATGTGGGTCGGCTTTTCATTGAAATAGCGGCAGATATAATCGTGCAGGAAAAAGGTCTTCAGCGCCTCGCAGTCAAACGTGTGATCCTTGCACACCGACAGCGGGACATAGCTGTAATCCACCTCATCCACCTCGCTGCTCACATCCACACAGCGAACGATCTTATAGACATAGGGGTTTTCTGCCGTCAGGCCCAGCTTCTGGCACAAAGCGGCATCCGCCTTGATGACCCCATGCTCCAGCAGGCGGTGCGGCTTGTTGTTGGAGTGTTCAAAGGGTGCGATCTTGATGCCGCCGGAAAATGCCATAGGGCTGGAAAAGGACTGGCCCGGGACAAACCGGACAAAGGTACCCTTACCCTGTACCCGCTCCACAATGCCGCTGTTGGCCAGCTCCTTGACGGCAGTATTCACCGTCAGGCGGCTGACATCAAACTGTCTGGCAAGCTCGGTCTCTGAAGGGATCTTGTCCCCGGCCGCATACTCTCCGGACTCGATCTTTTGCAGGATATAGTTCTGGATCTGAACGTATTTGGGCGCATAGGAGTAGTTCTCGTCCGCCATAATCTTTCCTCTCTTCCCATCTCCTGTCCGCTCTTTCACAGCTTGCAGACAGACAAAGCTCTCTATTCATGCAATCGGTCAGCATACAGACAGGAGGAAGTGAAAAAAGAAGATCAATCGTTGGAATGTGCGGCCTCGATAAAGGCGCGCAGTTCCTCATCATAGGTATTGGTGGCCAGCGAGCAGTCCGGTGCCAGCACAAAGGGGATGTCCTTCATCCGCTTCAGGGTATTGCGGGTCAGCGCAGCGATCTCCTCGGCCTTATGCTGACCGAACAGCCGCTCGTCACAGCCGCCCATCGGAGTAATGGACTTGTCCAGCCACTGGGGTGCGGTGTCCAGCTTGGGGTTGCCGGCAGCGCTCTCGGGCCAGTGCAGGATGTCGATGGGGTAGTGCGCAAAATACTCCGGGTTCACCTCAAGGCCGCAGGCATGGACCATGATCTTGCAGGGCTTCAGCGCCTCCATCATCTGCAGATCATAGGGCTTGACAAACTCTTCCCACTCCTCCTTGGTCAGGTAGGTGGAACGGGACAGGCCGGTGGCACCGTAGAACACACCGTACAGGCCTGCATCCTCGATGAGGTGCTTAGAATAATCGGCCATCGTATCGGTGATGTTCTGCAGGGTCTTGTGGATCCGCTCCGGCTGCTCGTGCATCAGGGTCATCATCAGGTCGTCACGGCTTGCGGCGCGGTAACGGCCAATGGGGTTGACGGCGCACAGCTTCTGCAGGACGCTGGTGGGACACATCATGGTCTGGAACATGGGGATGTCCTCGTTCAGACCAGCCTTCATCTTCTGAATGACCTCGATCTGCTCTGCAAACACACCCTGATCGCCCGGCAGCACCGTGATCTTTTCCAGATCCGCCGCACCGCTAATGGGGTCCTTTACCACCTTGGGCAAAACGCCCTCGTAATCGTTGTAGTCGAACTGGCCGCCCCATGCCTCCTCATAGTAGGAAGCACGCGGCTGCAGCTTGACATAGTCCCAGTCGTAGGTGTTCTGCCATTTCAGCATCGTTTCTACAAAGAGGTCCGCGCCGCTGTGCTCCTTCTCGGTGAAATGACGCCATGCCGATACCGGCGGACGGTCTGCCAACTCATGGTTCAGAACTGCTTCAAATCTTTCTTTTTTCGTCCACATAGTAAAACTCTCCGTTCGTTTTTTGGTTTCTCAGGTTGATAAGTTGCCAAACAACGAGAAAGAGTTCTGTATGCTATTCATTTGTATCATAGCATACTTTTGCTTTGGGGGCAATGATTATTTCGTAGTTTCGCCACCTGCCTTCTTATTGCTGCGGTTGTTGTAAACATAGACCATAACAGAAGCGGCTGCCACCAGTGCGCCGCCGATCACAGAGGTAAATTTTACCGGCTCGCCCAAAATAAAGAAGCCCAGGATCATGCTGAAGATGATGCCGGAGTAGTTGTAGATGCTGATCTCCGAGGCCGGAGCAAAGCGATAGGCATAGGTGATAAAGGCCTGTCCCAAGGAGCCGAACACGCCGATGAGCAGCAGCAGCACCGCCTGCTTGAAGCTGGGCACCACAAAATCCTTCAGCATAAAGGGGATAGAAGCAATGGCGCTGAAGGTGGAAAAGTGCATCATGACCGTCAGGCCGTCCACCTTGCCCTTAAAGAAGGAGAGAAAGGTGTAGGCGACACCGGAGGTCACGGCCGACAGAAATGCCACCACCAGCGGGAAGGGGTTGGACTCAAAGCTGGGGCGGAACACGATAAAGGCACCCGCCATGGAAAGTGCCAGCGCCGGGATCTGGATCTTGGGCAGCTTTTCTTTCATAAAGATGACGGCCAGAATGGTGACCCAGATAGGGGAAGTTTTGTTCAGGATCGTCACATCGCCCTGCGCCGCATGGCTGGAGGCATAAAACAGGGTGATCAGGCCCAGAAAGCCAAAGAACGACCGCCCGAACAGATAGGGCTGATACTTGGCCGGGCCGAACAGCGAGCCCTTTTTGTGCAGAATGATGATTGCCGAAACGATCAGCACGAACGAATTCCGCATGAAGATCTGCTCCATCGTGGGGATCTCGCGGCTCAGCCGCACCACCACCTGCATGGATGCAAAGCATAATGCGGACAAGATCATATAAAGAGCACCTTTTTGTCTCTGAGTCATTGAATATCTCCTTAACCTGTTTCTATCCAAAGCGGCATTCGAACGCTTTTCGCCGTGATGCCTTGTTGTTTCTGTGTTCGATTATATACTTGTCTTGATGTCTTGTCAATATGAAATTCCATCTTTTCCGTCTTGAATCTTCCGGAGATAAGTCTCACTCTTTCCGCAGCCGTGTACTCATGGCTCACAAAACAGAAAAGCCATGAAATCTTTCGATTTACAGCTTCCACGGTAGACATTCCTACGCGTTGGAACCCGCGGGCTAAGCAACAGCCCACTGGGCTGATTGCTTGCGGCGCTATGCGCCGCCGCCCTGTTCGAGCCCCTTCCATCGCGCAAACAAAAAAGAAAAACCAGCACACAATGTGTACTGGTTTTCTTGGTGCAGTAAAGCAATCCAAATCCGAACCATTTCCCTTTGATGCGGCTTCTGCCACTTCTCCAAAAGTCACGGTCTGTGTTCCTTCTTTATAGTTGAAGGTTATCAAAACCTTATCATCGTACAGATAAATCGCATTGATGAAGGTATCCACCAGCGCCTGCCGCTGGTCTTTCAGGCTCATGTCCAGTTTACGGAACCGCAGCAGCCAGAACCGGATGAACTCCTCCGTGACCTTGGGCTTTGCCAGCTTCTCTTCCGCAATGCGGGTTTCAAGCTCACGCTTGGTTTCTTCCAGCTGCTCCAGCCGCTCCTTGGTGGAGCTGGTCAGGATACCGGCCTGAATCGCATTGAGCATATTCTGGATACCAGATTCAGCATCCCGAAGCTGTTTCTCATAGAGGGGAATGTTGGTGTTCTCCTTGTTTTGCAGTTCCATCACCTTGGCGATGATAGATTCCATGGCGGCATCGTCTTTGACAAGCTGCATCGTCTGGTTGACCACCAGATCTTCCAGCCACTGTTTACGGACGGTCTTTTTCTTGCAGCCCTTGTGCTTTTTGGCAGTGGCACATTTATAGTAGCGGTGGACTTCACCCGTCCGGCTCGTGCCGCTTTCGCCAAACATCAACGCCCCACAGTAGCCGCAGAACAGCTTGGTGGTGAGCAGGTAGTCATCCTCTGCCTTTCTACGGGCAGGGGCTTTCTTGTTTTTGGCGATTTTCTCCTGCACATCCTCAAACAGTTCCAGCGGAATGATGGGCGGGATAGCATCCGGTACGACCACATCCCGGAATTTCAGTTCTCCGATGTACCGCCGGTTCTTGAGCATATGTTCAACGCTGTTATAAGTAAATGCACCGCCCACCGGGTTCTTGATGCCGTTTTCGTTCAGCCAGTCCCGAATCTCCTTCATAGTGGAGCCTTCATTGTACTTCTTGAACGATTCAAGCACAAAAGGCGAGGTGAGAGGGTCGATGTGGAACTTCCGCTCGGAATCCAGCGTGTACCCAAAGGTTCCACGGCCACCGTTGCAGCGGCCTTTCAGGATGTTCTCGGTCTGTCCACGCACGACCTTCTCGGCAAGGTCGGCGGAGTAGTATTCCGCATAACCTTCCAGCACAGATTCCAGAATAATGCCCTCCGGCCCCTCGGAGATGATTTCGGTGGCAGACATAAGCTTGACACCGTTCTTCTTCAGCTGGGTCTTGTACCGGGCACTATCATAACGATTCCGGGCAAAGCGGTCGAGCTTCCAGACCAGCACAATGTCAAACAGCTTCTTGTCGCTGTCTTTGATCATCTGCTGGAACTCCGGGCGGTTGTCCGTCTTGGCAGAGATGGCACGGTCAATATAGTGCTTGACGATGGTGATGCCGTTCTTTTCCGCATAGGCCGTGCACTCCCGGATCTGGCCTTCGATGGATTCTTCACGCTGGTTGTCACTGGAATAGCGGGCGTAGATCACAGCGGTCATGGCAGGCACCTCACTTTACACATCATTGAACGGTGGAGTGTTCTTTTAAAGCAATGTTTCGTATAATGGATATACCACATTTTACAGATGATTGCAAGCTTTTTATACGCTTTTCACGAGATTCAGTAAAAAAAAACATGAACTCCTATGAAAGCAAAATATTCACATTCCATGGTTCTATGAAGGTGTCCGGAGCAATTGTGTCATTTTGACACAATTCCTTATTTCTCCATAAACCATAAAAATTCAACTTTTTAATGCAGCAGCTACAACGTTGGATTGCATATCGCAAATATACTATTTGAATATTGCGCTGATTTTTGTCTTGTTACGGTTTCGCAATAAGACCAAAGTGGTGGGTATCACGATGATACCCACCACTTTAGCCAAGTAAATTTTTATTTTTGAATCGTAAAACGGAACGAGGTTCCCTTCTCCACCGCAAAGCAGGCGTCTGCATGGGGCTTTGCGCCCCAGCTGTTGTCGCCGCCCACGCCGCGCTGGAAAGCAGCGCAGCGGACGACCGTCTTATTGTCGTCCCGGGGCAGCTCGTAAAGGTGGCGGGCGTTTTCCAGTTCATGGGGCGTGTAGGGCAGCGCCGAGAAGGTCATGCCGTCCCCTGCAAAGCCGATGCCTATATTCAATCCGCTGCCGGTGAGTGCTGCGCTGTACACGCCGGTACGGCTGCCGCATTCCTGCGGGTAGACCGGGCTGTTCTGGGCAAAATCCTGCCGGACATTGTAGCTCCAAGCGCCCATCTTGCCGCCTGCGGTGCGGTCGGCGGTGGTCTCCCGGGGGCCAAGACCCAGATAGGATACCTTGGTCAGCTCCCGGCGCATCGGGAAGAGCAGCCCGAACTCCGGCAGCTCAGTCTTTTCGCCCTGCCATGTCATGGTGATATCGCAGCGGCCTGCGCCTTCGATGGCAAAATCAATGGGCAGCGTCTGCCCATCTGGTAGGGTGTAGTTTGCGCGGACGATGACGAACTCATCCTTTGCTTCGGCAGTCAGGTTATCGCACCGGGCGTAGAGACCGGCGGTTTTCCAGAAGGCAAATGCAAACGGCTCTGCGCAGCCCTCGTCGTTGTTGGTGGGCGCACGCCAGAAGTTGGGGCGCACGGTATCGTCCAACAGCTGCACACCGTTGTAGCGGATGGACACCAGCCCCTTGCCGCGACCAAAGATGTACTCGAAGCCATCGCCCTTTACGCCGATGTTGCAGTCCATCTCCACCAATTCCGGCGCGGCAACGGTCAGCCGGGCGGCGGCGTAGTTGTGCCATACCTGCCCAAAGGCAGCTTCATAGCCCGTCGGGATGCCGGGCTTTGCAGCCCGCTGCACTGCGGTAACGGTCATGCAGGCAAGCCCTGTCTCCGGCAGAGGGAACGGGAACGCGATGTGCGCAGTCTTGCCGGGTGCGCAGTCTGCCCGCAGCACCGCGCGGCGTTCCGGCTTGCCGTTGACCGAAGATGCAAACACAAGGTCGTAGGCGCTCAGGTCGGTAAAGAGGTTCCGGTTTTCAATCACGACTTCGGTGTCGGTCAGGGTGATTTTCAGCGGTGCGTAGGCCGCCTTGACTGCATCCATCTTGGGAGTATTGCGGCGGTCGGGCAGCACAAGGCCGTCCACGCAGAATTCCCGGTCGGTGGGGCGGTCGCCGAAGTCGCCGCCATAGGCAAAGCCGGGCTTGCCGTCCGGGCTTGTCACTGCAATGCCGTGGTCCATGTACTCCCAGATAAACCCGCCCTGATACAGGGGCTCTTCGTAGGCATACTCGGTGTAGTCGGTGATGCCGCCGCAGCTGTTACCCATGGCGTGGCTGTACTCGCACATGATAAAGGGCTTTTCCGGGTGCTCTGCCAGAAACTTTTTGATGTCTGCCACCGGGGTGTACATCTGGCTTTCCATATCGGAGGTGGCGGGGTACTCCCGGTTCCAGAAAATGCCCTCGTAGTGCACAAGGCGGCTGGGGTCGGTGTTGCGGAAATACTCGCTCATCTCCCACAGGGTCTTGCCGCCGTGGCTCTCGTTGCCGCAAGACCAAATGAGGATGGCCGGGTGGTTTTTGTCCCGTTCCAGCATGGCTTCGGCGCGGGCAAGCACATTTTCCCGCCACTCCGGGCGGGCACCGGGCAGCGTCCACTCGTCCGAGCCGTCCGCACCCAGCTTCTGCCATGTGCCGTGGGTCTCCAGATTGGTCTCCCCGATGACATACAGGCCGTATTCATCGCAGAGGGACAGGAAATAGGGGTCGTTGGGGTAGTGGCTGGTGCGCACGGCGTTGACGTTGTGGGCCTTCAGGTTCTTTACATCCCACAGCATCTCTTCCCGGCTGACGGTGCGGCCGGTGCGGCAGCTCCACTCGTGGCGGTTGACACCCTTGAACACGATACGCTTGCCGTTCAAAAGCATCTGGCGTTCTTTCAGCTCAAACTTACGCAAGCCGACTTTCAATCCGGTGCGCTCCACGAGAGCACCCTCGTTCAGCAGGGCAATTTCTGCTTCGTACAGGTTCGGCTGCTCGGCGCTCCACAGGGTGGGATGCTCCACCGTAAAGGTGAAGGAGACATCCTGCACGTCCTCTTCCACGTCCGGGTCGGCCTCGCCCTTGCCGAACACCACACCGCTGTCGTATTCGGCAGGTTCGCCCACCTCAGCAGACTGCTCCTCGCCATCAAACACCACCGAGATGGTGCCCGCGCCGCTGACCTTGCAATCAAAGGTGACAGTGGCACTGGAAAAGTCCGGGGCAAAATCCTGCTTCACAAAGACATCCTCGAGGTGAATTTCCGGCTTTGTGAACAGCTCCACAGAGCGGAACAAGCCGCTCATGCGCCAGAAATCCTGATCCTCCAGCCAGCTGCCGGAGGAGAAACGGTACACCTGTACCGTCAGGGTATTTTCGCCGGGGTGGACGGCGGCGGTCATGTCAAATTCAGCGGGAGTGAAGGTATCCTCGGTGTAGCCGATGTAAACGTCATTGCACCAGACGGCGGCAGCGCTGTCCGCGCCGTTCAGGCGCAGATAGCAGCTTGCCCAGCTTTCCGGCAGGGTGAAACTGCGCTGGTATTCCCCGATGGGGTTATAATCCTGCGGAATCTGACCGGGGTGCAGCTTTTCATGGCCGTCCCACGGGTACTGGGTGTTGACGTAATGGGGCGTGCCGTAGGGCTGGCCGGGCTTTTGCAGGCTCTGCATTTGGATGAAGCCGGGCACGGTCAGGGTGTCCCAGTCTGAGAAAGGCGCAGTCAGGTTTTCCGCATAGTGGAAAGCCCATTCGCCATCCAAGCTGACGGCCAGCGGCATTTCCGGGCTTGTCTGGTCTGCAAAATGAGCGTGGAAGGGCAAACGGTTCTGCTGGAAAATTTCCGGGTCGGCCAGAAGCGCCGAGGTAATGGGATGATTTAACGGCATAAATGTCACCTCGCAGCATTTTCTGCTTTTATTATAGCACAGGATATAAGAAAAACAGCCGCACAAAACGACTGTTTTTCTGGAAAGAAGCGGCATCAGTCCGCTTCGTCAAAGACCTCGGTGTCCAGTCCTGTGTGCCCCTTGGGGATGTGGTACTTCACGGCGGGCAGATGGACGTTAGTGAAGTACAGGCTGGTGTTGGGGTCGCAGCCGATGACCACTGCTTCTCCCCTGCCGCGCACGGTGCAGCGCAGGGTGTCGCAATGGGCTTCGGCGGTGTCATTTTCCACGCTTTCGGCATAGCCCGGTGCAAAATTGGGCACGGCAAAACCGCAGTCGTAGGCTTCGCAGTCGAAACTGCTGTCAATCTCGTGATGGCGGCAGTGGCCGGTGGCCGTGGGGGTGATGGTAGTGGTCACCTCAATGCCGGGGAAGGGCGACCACTGCGCAGTCACAGCCCCGGCTTCAATTTCCCACGTTTTGCTCACTTTGCGCACAAACACGTTATCGTCGATGACAAAGGCCAGCATACTGTCGGGAGCCGCCTGATTGAGCACCTCCCGGCTGCGGGAGGCGCAGAAGCCAAAGCGGGTATCGTAGGCAAATTTTGCATACTTTTCCGGGAACTGTCCGTGGCCGTGCCCCTCGTTGACACCGGCAGCATAGGCCGTTACCCGCCCCGCCCGGCGCTGCACCAGCATATTGGCGTATGGCATGGGCTTGAGCCGCTCCAATGCGGGCATGGGCGCGGCTTCGGCAGACCAGAAGGGATGGTCATCCGGCAAAGCAAGCAGCAAAAAGCTCTTCATGCCCCAGTAGGGACTGCCGGGGGCGTTGTACCGCTCGGCCATGTACATCTGCGGGTAGCAGTAGCCGATGGTCAGGATACCGTCCCGGTCGAACATTTTCTGCCCCAGCCACCAGTTGAAGTTGCGGACGATGAGCCCTTTCATCACCGGCAGGGGCAGCGGCTCCAGCCCTGCCCAGATGCAGGCCGCCCAGAAGCTGTTCTGGGCAAAGCGGTAGGTCAGGCTGCGGCCAAAGGGCAGGGCTGCGCCGTTGGCATCGAACCAATAGACGAACTGCTGCGCGAACAGCTGGGCGCGCTGGCGGTAGAGTGCAGCACGCCGGGGGTCGGTGTCGGCGGCAAATTTAGAGTAGAGCAGCCCGTAATACTGGATGGCCCACGGGATGTAGTAATCCTTTTGTACGGAGGCGCCATCGGTGGACCAGCCGTCGCCGCTGTAATAGCTGTCAATTTTGCAAAGACCGTCCTCCAGCAGTTCCGGGCTGAAAGGCATCCCCACGCTTTTCAGGGCAAGGTTTACAAGGATGCGGAAAAACTGCCAGTTGCAGTCCGGGATGGTGTGGGCGTTGATCTGCCCCAGCCATGCAGCAAGGTTCTGTTTTTCGGTGTCAGAAAGCGGGGTCCACAACTTTTCCGGTGCGGTGAGGATGCCGCAGGCAATAGCCGCCATCTCCACATAACACTGGTCGTATTCCCCGGTGGTGCCCCAGTATTCGGGGTTTTCCGGGTCGGCGCCGGCGGCAAGACCCTTGCGGTAGATGGTTTCAAATTCCGGCTCAGAGCCGCCGCCCACCCAGAAGGGCACCAGCGCCCACAGCGGGCGGCTGAAGGCTTCCAGCTCAATAGCATTTTGGTTGTAGGTCACGCCCGTCTCGCCCAGATGCAGCCGGGCGCAGCCTGCGGAATAATAAGGCTTGAGCGGGTCGAGAAATTTGTGCATCAGTGCGGTAAAATCCGCTTTGGTCTGCAAGTTCATCACCAGTACATCTCCCAGTCTTTGGTCAGGCGGGTCAGCGCCTCCATGTAAAAATAATCGCCCCAGCTCGTACATTCATCCACGCCCTCCGGGGTGCAGGTGTTGTAGGGGCTCTTTTTGCTGTAAGTGCCGTGCAGCAGCTGGCCGGAGCCGAGGGTACCGGGCTTTACTGCGTAGTTTGCGGCAAGGCTGGCCAGCATCTGCCGTGCCAGTGTGCGCCACTGGGCAGCTTCTGTTTCGTCCACATACTTTGCCGCTTCCAGCAATCCACAGGCCACGATGGCAGCGGAGGAGGAATCCCGGGGTTCGCCGCTTTCCGGGGCAAAGAGCATATCCCAGCAGGGGATCATGTCCTCTGGCAGACGGGAAAGGTAGAACGCCAGTGCCTTGCGGAACACATCCAAAAACTTTTCATCGTGGGTGTAGGTGTAGCCAATGGCGCTGCCGTACACGCCCCACGCCTGTCCCCGCGCCCAGAAGCTGTCGTCCTTATAGCCCTGACAGGTGCGTCCGCCCTTGGGGGTGCCGTCCGGGTTCATAAAGAAGGTGTGGTAGGTGCTGCCGTCCGGTCGGAAGGAGTTTGCCAGCGTGGTGGCGGTGTGGGCGGCGGCGATCTCGCGGTAGTGGTCGCTGCCGGTCACCTGCGCTGCCCAGTACAGCAGCGGCACGTTGAGCATGCAGTCAATGATATAGCGGTAGTTGTCGGGGTCATCCATAGTGCCCCATGCCTGCAAGAAGCGGCCGCTGGGCTGGTAGCGGGTCAGCAGCTGGTCGGCGGCGGCAATGGCGGCATTTTTGCCCTTTTCGCTGCCCACCAGCTTCCACGCTGCCACGCAGGTGGGGCTGTACAAAAAGCCCATATCGTGGTGGTCCACCTCCACCTTGCGGGCAATGCGGTCCGCAAAGCTGTCCACCTGAATGAGGGCGGCGGTCTTGAATTTTTCGTCCCCGGTGGCCTCGTAGGCCAGCCAGATCTCACCGGGCCAAAAGCCGCAGGTCCACTGGTTATTGGCGCAGCCGGGGTAGATATCGTTCACACTGGAATGGTTCTGGCACTGGTAGGTGTACAGGGGCAGATTGGTCTCCACCTGTTTGCAGGCATCGGCCAGTGCCTGCCGTGCCTCGGCGTCGGTCATCGCGTGGTTCTGGTAGTTTTTCATCATGATTACTCCTTAAATCCAAACGTAGGGATCTCTGCCCACCGCTGGCGCAGAAAGTGCATACCCAGCTTGGGGCGGCGGTCCCGGGTGAACAGGCCCTTTTTGTTGCCATCCACCCGCATGGGGCCCTGCACGGTGTCGTAGTCTGCAAAGTTCCAGACAAATTCTCCCACAAACCACGGGCGCTTGTCAAACTCTGCATCCAGACGGCGGTAGAACTCCACCTGAAACTCCTCACTGAACATCTCGGCTCCGGCGGTGTGCAGCCCTGCCACGGTGTCCGCACCGTACTCGCTCATCATCACGGGCTTGTGCTGCTCTGCCCAGAAATCCAGCTCCTGATTCAGGCCGTAGCAAGCGGCGTCCATGTCACCGGAAAGGTTGTACCAGCCGTAGTAGCGGTTGATGCAGACGATATCCATGGTGCGGGTGGTGATATCCTTCGTATAGTCGTTCTGGCAGCAGACGAGGGTGACCGGGCGGTTCTGCGGGTCCAGCTGATGCGCCAGCTCATACAGCGGGTGCCAGTAATCGTAGGCATCCTGCGGGAAGTGCTCCAGATCCGGCTCGTTGCCAAGGCTCCACAGCACCACGCAGGGGTGGTTTTTGTCCCGATGGATCATCTCGGCAAGCACCTGCCGGTGATGCTCCGCAAGGGGATATTCCTTGTAAGGATTCACCGCCGCCCCGCCGCCGATGCCCACCGCCGGGGTCTCGTCCATGACCAGAATGCCCTCCCGGTCGCACAGGTCGTAGAACTCCTCAGCGTAGGGGTAGTGGCTGGTACGCACCGCGTTGGCGTTTGCCCAGTGGATCAGGTTCACATCCTTCACGTTCAGCACCGGGTCAAAGCCGCGCCCATGGGCGGTAAAGTCCTCGTGCTTGCAAAAGCCCTTGAAATAGAGCGGTTTTCCGTTCAAAAGCACCTGTGTGCCCCGCACCTCAATGCTGCGCACGCCAAAGGTCTGGTCGTAGACATCCGCCCCGCAGGTGATGTGCAGGGTGTACAGGTAGGGCGTGCCGGGTCTGGGCTCCCAGAGATGCACTTCCGGGATGGTGATCGTGCCTTCTGTACCCTCGGCGCTTGCAACGGCGTTGCCGTCCGCATCCAGCACCGTGACATGGACAGGTGCGCTGCCGGTGGTTTTGACCGCATACTGCACCGTGCCGTCCACGGCGGGCACTACGGTCACATCCTCGATATACTCTTTTGGGGTGGTGTAGAGCACCACCGGGCGGTGGATGCCCGCATAGTTGAAGAAATCAAAGTTCGGGCGGTTCTGGGGTGCGGCGGCGCGCTTGGCGGCTTCCACGCTGGGGATGCCCGCGTTGTCCGAGCCAAAGAAGGCCAGTTGTCCGTCCTCGTTGCCCACAGGCAGGGTGCTGTGGTTTACCCGGTTGTCGCAGGCGACGGTCAGCAGCACCGTCTCGCCGGGGCGCAGCAGGGCGGTGACGTCTGCTTCAAAGGGGGTAAAGCCGCCCTTGTGCTGTGCAATGAGCTGGCCGTTCAGCCAGACCTTTGCGGTGTGGGTCACCGAGCCGAACCGCAGCACCACCCGCTGCCCGGCGCAGAAAGTGGGCAGGGTAACTTTGCGCTGATACCATGCCCAGCCGTAGTGGCGGCGCAGGGCGGTGGTCTGGTCGTTCTGGTCGTTGTAGCTGGCAGGTACCGCGATGGGCTGGGCGTCCGGCAGGGGCTTTGCGGGGTCGAACTGGGTTTCCGCGCAGCTGCCCAGCGCAAACGCCCATGTGCCGTCAAGGCTCAGCTTCAAGCGCGCTTCATTCTGTTCAGGATATAACATAACGTTTTCCCTCTATTTCTGCAAAAAATGCGGGGCGCGGGTACTGCCCACGCCCCGCTTACGGGTGATTTATTTAGCCCTTGATGCCGGTGGATGCCACGCCCTGCACAAAGTACTTTTGCAGGGAGAGGAACACGATCAGCACCGGGATCAGTGCCACCACAGAGGCCGCCATGATCAGGCCGTACTCTGCAGAATACTGGGTGATGAACATACGCAGACCGATCTGGATTGTCTTGAGTTCGGTCTTGGTCAAGTAGATCAGGGGGCCAAGGAAGTCGTTCCATGTGTTCACGAAGGTGAAGATGGTCAGGGTGGACAGGGCGGGCAGGCTGAGGGGCAGCATGATGTGCCACCAGATGCCGTACTCGCTCAGGCCATCAATGCGGGCAGCCTCACACAGCTCGGTGGGCACGCCCTCGTAGAACTGCTTCATCAGGAACACGCCGAAGGCGCTGAAGGCCTGCAGGCACATAATGGCCAGATGGGTGTTGTTCAAATGCCACGAGCTCATCATCATGAACTGGGGCACCATGTAGGCCTGCCAAGGCACTGCGATGGTGGCAATGTAGCCGAGGAAGAGCACGTTTTTGCCCTTGAACTGCATCTTTGCAAAGGCGTAGGCTGCAAAGGAGGAGGTAAACAGCTGCAACAGGGTGACCACCACGGTGATCTTGACCGTGTTTTTCACAAAGGTCAGCAGCGGGATCTGGGTCCAGATGTCCACATAGTTCTGCCAGCGGGGATTTTTGGGGATCCACTGGATGGGGAAGCCGAACACGTCCTTATTCAGCTTAAAGGAGGAGGACAGCATCCACAAAAAGGGCAGCAGCATACAAGCTGTGATGACGATGAGGAAGAAATAGATCAGGAACTTGGAGATGAAATTGCGGCGCTTCTGGGAAGCGTGGTCTTTAATAACAGCGGTTGCCATGGTTTCTTCCTCCTTTCTCAGTTATCGCCCTTGGAGCCGCGGAACTGGATGATGGTAACGATCAGCACCAGTACGAACAGCACCATGGAAATTGCACTTGCGTAGCCGTATTTCGGGGTATTGACGAAGGCCACATTATAGATGTAGTACACCAGCGTCATGGTAGCAGTACCGGGGCCGCCCTGCGTGATCATGTACATCTGGTCGTAGACCTTGAAGCCGGAGATGGTGAGCATGATGACCACAAAGAAGGTGGTAGGCCGCAGCTGGGGCAGAGTGATGTGCCAGAACTGCTGCCAGCGGTTTGCACCGTCCAGCTCGGCGGCTTCGTTCAGGTCCGGGTTGCAGCCCTGCAGGCCGGCCAGATAGATGACCATGTAGTAGCCCATGTTCTTCCACACGCTGAACAGGATGACCGTGATCATGGCGGTGTCCTTGCCGGCAGCCCAGCGGGGCAGGTTTTCCACCGCCACGCCGAAGAACTGGTTCAGGATCATGTTGATGGGGCCCATGGAGGGGTTGAAGATCATGTTCCATACCGCTGCCACCGCCACCAGCGAAGCAACGTAAGGGAAGAACGCCACGGTGCGGAAAAAGTTGCGCAGCTTCACGTTCTGGTTCAGCAGCACGGCCATGGCCAGCGAGCAGGCCAGCGTAAGCGGCACGGTGCCGATGACATAGACGATGGTGTTTTTCAAAGCCGCCTGAAAGATTTTATCGGTGGTGAAGAGCTTTACAAAGTTTTTCAGGCCGACAAATTCAATGGCGTGGCGGCCGTCCCATGCGCAGAAGGCCAGCGCAATGGCAAACACCATGGGCACCAGCGTAAACACGCAGAAGCCAATGAAGTTTGGCGCAATGAAGGAATACGCGATCAGAGAATCGCGGGTCGATTTTTTTAGCACTTTACGGGGAGTTTTATTCTGGACAGCAGCACTCGCCATAAAAGAGCCTCCTTTCCCGGAAGTATAACCATTTTTCCAAAAAATGAGCGGGGCGGGCGCTGTGCATACCCGCCCCGCTCGGACAGGGCTTTTTTCCGATGCTCGTCCACCGGAAAATGAATGGGGATCGAAAATGATGAAGAAGGAGAACCGCAACGTATTGCGGAAAACGCTTTATCAGCCGAGAACTGCGGGAACCTGATCGTTCATGTTCTGGATGCCCTCGTCCACGGTCTCGCTCATGGTCATAATAGCATCGTGCTCGGCGTTCAGAATGGTCTCGATATCAGATGCGTACTGGGTGTAGGGCATTTCCAGATAGACATTGCTGGTGGTCAGTGCATCCACAGAATTGCTGTCCTCGGGGAAGCCCTCGGTGGACTTGATGATCTCGGCGGTAGCAGCGGAGCCGCAGGCCGGGAAGGTGCCGGTCTTGGCAATGGCCTGTGCGCCCTCCTCGGAGACACACCAGTTGATGAAGTCGGCAGCGGCCTCTGCCTTGGGAGAATCCGCGTTGATGGCCAAGCTGGTCACAGTGCCCAGCGTAGAACCAGCCTCTGCACCGGCGGGGTGCGGGTACTTGACGATGCCCCAGTTGAACTTGGTCTCGGCATCCTTCATGTAAGCTTCCAGCGTGGAGATGAACCAGCTGCCCATGTTGACCATTGCGCACTGCTGGTTCTCAAAGGCTGCGGAGTAGTGCAGAGAAGAGGTCTTGAGGTAGCCGTAGTCCATGCAGATGCCGTCCTTCTGCTGGGCAATGACCATATCGTAGGTGGGCTTCATGAAGTCGTAGGTGCCGTCGATGATGGTGTTTTTGCCGTCCAGAATGGAGAACAGAGAAGCGGCAGAGCGCCAGGTGTGGTAGTGGCAGCCATAGACCTTGGTGTCGCCGGAGCCGCTGGTCATCTTGCGGGCCAGAGCATCGTAATCTTCCATTGTCAGGTCATTGGAGGGATACTCCACACCGGCAGCATCAAACAGATCCTTGTTGTAGTACAGCACCCAGAAGTCGCTGCGGAAGGGCACGGCGTAGAAGTTGCCGTCATCGGTGGTCAGCTGCTCGATGGTGCCGTTGAAATCGCCGGTGTCGCGGGTCAGCACCTCATTCAGAGGCTTGAGGTAGTCCAGATTGATCAGGTTTGCGTAGCCGGGGATATCCTTGATGGTCACGATATCCAGATCAGCGCTGCCGGCCAGCTGGGTAGCCAGAACGGTCATGTAATCGCTGGAGCCCAGATCCACCATCTCGATGGTCACGTCCTTGTGGCTTGCCATGTAGCCGTCGGCCATGGCCTGCCAGTAGGGAGTGGACTCCTTATCCCACACTGACCACTGCAGGGTAACAGGGCCTGCGGCTGCGGAAGCAGCGGTGGAACCGGCAGTGGAGGAAGCAGCGGTGGAGCTTGCAGAAGAGCCGCCACAGGCGCTCAGGGCAGCAGCTGCGCCGCAGGCAGCGGCAGCGGTAAGGAACGAACGACGAGAGATCTTTTTCATAAGTGTGTCCTCCTTCAGGGCAGTGTGTTTGTTCTGTGCAGCAGCCTCCCCCGTGCCGGGGAGCCGCTCGCTTTTGTTGACACTAGGATACCGCACAAACGCAAAAACCGGAATGGAAAAATTCCGGGAAGAGTTGCAGTTTTTCTGTATCTTTTAAAAAAAGATGTACTTTCTTACACTGGAGTCTGCACTTTCTTGTTCTCTTGCACAGTTTGCATCCGTGACGAGAGAAAAAAGCATATAAAGTACACAATTCTCATGAAAAAAGCCGTTGACAAACCGCGCCGGAATCAGTACTGTATAAAGGAAAGAATGCAAACTGTCACCAGAAAGGAGGCACCGTTATGAAGAGCAGCCACCGTTTCCCGCTGCGGCGGCAGATCGTGTGGGGAATGCGCTTTTTTACCTTTCTTACCTCTCTGGCCGTGGGCGCGGCGCTGTTCATTCTCTCCAACCAATATGTGCGTGCCAACTCCCTGCAGGCGGCAGAGTTCAACCTGCGGCTGGTGGCTACCTCCATCGAGACCAGTCTGGAAAGCGCCGATGCTCTTTTGAACTGGGCTTCCATTGACAGCACCGTGCGGCGGTACATCTCGCAGGAAAATATCAACGGCACCCAGACCATTGCCGCCTACGAAGCCATGCAGGAAAAATACTATTCCAGCACCCTGTACAGCCATATCCTCCGCTTTTTTGTTACCAATGAGAACGACCGGCATTTGCAGTTCGGCCCGCTGAACTCCTCGGCTGCGCTCAACCGCACCAGCGTAAAGCAGTTTCTCACCAAGGGGTACGGGATGCAGTTCGCCACCGACCCGCTGCTGCCCGGCAGTCCGAGCTGCATCGCCATCAGCCAGCCTGTCCGCTGCGGCAAGGGCACCTTGCACCGGGGCAGCACCTACCTTGCGCTGGATACCGCCATTATCACCGACCCGGCAGCAGGTTACAGCCTGACCGACGGCAGCGCGTTGTACTGGGAGATGGGCAGCCGCCTGTGGCAGATCGAAAACGGCAGCCTGACCGAGATTGAAAATCCGCTGCGGGAGGTGGACTACACCCTGCGCACCGGCAGCAATAACGGCGTGACAGAGCAGACCGCATGGCAGGGCAAGGTGCAGCTGGACGGCCAGAAGTATTATGTAGTCAAGGTAACACTGAACGGCCGCAGCGCGGCACTGGTACAGCTTTTGCCCGCAAATACCTTTTTGCTGCACTACGGCGTGTACCTGTGGCTGGTCGCCCTTGGCACTGCCATCATCTGGGGACTGAGCTTTTTGATGCAGCACTGGCTGGAGCGGGTCATCACCCGCCCGGTGGAGGCGCTGCAAAAGCGCATCGAAACCGTGGGCAGCGGCAACTTTGCCCCCGACCGCACGGTGGAGTGGAACAACGAGCTGGGCGACATCGGCCGGGGCATCAACCAGCTGGCTGAAAACGTGGACAGCCTGATGACCCGCCGGGTGGAGGACGAACGTCGCAAGCAGGAGCTGGAATACCGGATGCTGCAAAACGAGGTGAACCCGCACTTTATCTACAACACCCTCAACAGCATCCGCTGGATGGCTACCATCCAGCACGCGCCCGGCATTGCCGAGATGGTCACCGCCTTTGCACGGCTGACCAAAAGCATCTCCAAAGGCACCCAGAAGCTGGTGCCTTTGCAGGAGGAGCTGGCATTGCTCAACGATTACTTTACCATCCAGCAGTACCGCTACGGCGGCGACCTGGAGATTGAGGTCTCCCGCATTGAAAGCGAGACCCTTTGCCGGGACTGCATGATTCCCCGGTTCACCTTGCAGCCGCTGGTGGAAAACGCCATCTTCCACGGGCTGGAACCCAAGGGCGGCCACGGCAGCGTGCTGCTGGATATCTCCACCGACCCGGATACCGGGGACGTATTGCTGCGCATTACCGATGACGGCGTGGGCATGCCGCCGGAGCAGGTAGCTCACCTTCTGGACGAGCCCGCCGAGGGTGCCGAAAAGGCTGAAAAGTTCCGTCATGTCGGCCTGTGGAACGTGAACCGCCGCATCCGGTATTCCTTTGGCGAGGGTTACGGCCTGACCATTGAAAGTGAAGAGGACGTGGGCACCGAGGTCACCATCCGGCTGCCCTATCAACAGAAAGGAGACACCCATGCTGCGGATATTACTGGTGGATGATGAGCCGCTGGTGCTCATCGGCCTGCAGGGGATGCTGGAATGGGAAAAGCTGGGCTATACCGTCTGCGGCACCGCCCGCAACGGAAAGCTGGCGCTGGAACTCATTGAGCGGGAGAAGCCGGATATCGTCATTGCCGACGTAAAAATGCCGGTGATGGACGGGCTTACCCTTGCCCGCACCTGCCGGGAGCGCAACGCCCTGCCCGCCTTTATCATGCTGACCAGCTTTGAAGAATTTGATTACATCAAGCAGGCCATGGGTGCCGGAGTGGTGGATTATCTGGTCAAGCTGGACCTGACCCCCGAAAACCTGCAAACCGCCCTTGCCAAGGCCGCCGAAAAGGTAAAAAAGGAGCGTGCTTTGCTGGGCGAATTGTCAGCACAGGAAAATCTTGCCGAGAGTGTGCGCAGCTATCAGGAGCGTTTTTTCGTGCGGTTGTACGCCGGGCTGTTCCCGGACGAAGCCGCATTGGAGCAGCCTTTGCAGCACATGGAGCTGAACCTTGCAAGCGACGCCTACCTTGTAGCCAGCTGCGAGATCATCGCCAACACCGCCCTTACCCCCGCCCAGCAGCTGAAGCTGAGTTTTTCCTGCGGGCGGATGCTGGAGACCACCCTGCAAAACTACCTGCCCTGCTATGTGACCGGGGCGGATGCCATGCGCTGCAATGTGCTTTTCTGCCTGACCGATGCCCAGTGCCAAAAATACCGGACGGTACTGCGCCCGCTGCTGGAACGCGCCAGCCAAATTCTATACAACTATTTCACGGTGCGGCTGCTCTGGGCGGTAGGACGCCCCACCGGCTCCCTGCTGGGGCTGGCGCGCCGCTGCCGGGAAAACGCCCACCTACAGCCCCTGCTCACGGTGGAGCAGCCCATCCAGTTCGTGGAGGTCAACGAGGGCGACGCCACCGCCGGGAAGATGCAGGTGGTGGCACAGGTGCAGGAGTATGTTAAGAATCATCTTTCGGAAAAACTGACGCTGGCCGATGTGGCGGCTGTATTCAATTTTTCGCCCAACTACCTCAGCCAGCTGTTCGGCAAATACGGCGACAGCGGCTTTGTGGAGTACATCACCGAGACCCGCATCGCTGCGGCAAAAGAGATGCTGGAACAGGGCGATTTGAAAGTATACGAGATCGCTGAGAAACTGGGGTACGAGAGCGCTTTCTATTTTTCCAAGGTATTCAAAAAGGTCACGGGGCTCAGCCCGCGGGAATACCAGCAAAGTATTTAAAATCGGAGGCTTTTATGATACAGGAACAGCTTGCTCATCTGCCGGAATTTCTTCCCGATTACCGGCCCTTTCCCCCTGTCAAAGAGCACACCGCATGGCAGGGGCTGCCCCTGCGGGCAAAGCAGCGCTTTTTGCAGGCGGGGGAAGCCGCGCTGCAAACGCCCATTGCGCCCCTGCCGCTCTCGCTCTGGCTGGATTTCACCCACACTGGGCGGCGCACCCCATGGGAGACGGCTTACTTTTCCCGCCGGGCGCGGCTGTGCGCGCTGGTAAGTGCCGAGTGTGTGGAGCACAAAGGGCGCTTTCTGGATGGAATTGCCGATACCGTATGGGCGATCTGCGAGGAAAGTGCATGGCAGCTGCCCGCCCACAACAGTTATGTGCGGGACACCCCGCAGCTGCCCTTGCCGGACACCACCCGCCCCATCGTGGATTTATTTGCCGCCGAGACCGGCGCGCTTCTGGCGCTGACCCGGTACTTACTGCCCGATGAGCTGGATACTGCCGCGCCGGGCATCACGGCGAGGATGGAGCGGGAGCTGGACGCCCGCATCCTGACGCCTTATTTTACAAGCCACTTCTGGTGGATGGGCAACGGCGAAGAGCCTATGTGTAACTGGACGAGCTGGTGCACTCAGAATGTGCTGCTCACCGTTTTTCTGCTGCCCACCACCCAGCAGCAGCGAAAAGCTGCCGTCAAGCAGGCAGCCTACAGCCTCGACTGCTTTTTGAAGGACTACGGCGCGGACGGCTGCTGCAACGAGGGTGCGCAGTATTATCGCCACGCCGGACTGACCCTGTGGGGCTGTCTTGAAATTTTATCCAACGTTGCGCCGGAGGCCTTCCGCCCGCTATTCAGAGAAACAAAGATCAAAAATATCGCAGAGTACATCTGCAATGTCCATGTGGAAGGACCTTACTATCTGAACTTTGGCGATTGCAGCCCCCTGGCCGGGCGCTGCGGTGCACGGGAATACCGCTTTGGACAGGCCGTAGGCAGCGATGCTTTGCAGGCCCTTGCGGCGGCAGATTTCCGCGCCGATGCCGACCCCGACCATTTGCAGAACCCGGACGGCAGCACCCACATCAACCTGTGGTACCGGCTGACCACCGCCTTTGCCGAGCAGGAACTGATGGAATACGCCGCAGTTCCCCAGCATCGTTCTGCAGTATGGTACCCCAGTGTAGGCATTTATGCCGCACGGCAGGGCAGCTGGGTGCTGGGTGCAAAGTTTGGCTCCAACGGCGACAGCCACAACCACAACGATACCGGCAGCATTACCGTGTACAAGGACGGAAGACCGTTTCTCATCGATATCGGAGTGGAGAGCTACACCAAAAAGACCTTCAGCCCTCAGCGGTATGAGATCTGGACGATGCAGAGCGCATGGCACAACCTGCCCACCTTTGACGGCGTGCAGCAGCTGCCCGGCGCGGAATACGCTGCCCGGGAGGTGTGCACCGAGGAAAATAGCATCACCGGCGAACTGGCGGGCGCGTACCCGCCCATCCCGGGGCTTACCACCTACCGCCGCAGCGTATCTGTCAGCGAACAGGGCATCACCCTGCGGGACGAAACAGACTATCCCGGCACAGTAGACCTGACCCTGCTCACCGAGCAGCAACCCGTCCCCACTGCGGACGGCTTTGCGGTGGGCACACTGGGCGGCATCCGCTTTGACCCGGACGCCGCAACGGCTGCTGTTACGGCGGTGCCTATCACCGACCCGCGCCTGCGCACCGCATGGCCGGAAACGATCTATAAGATCACCCTGCATTTCCAAAAAATGCTGAAGCTCGAACTGTACTAAGGAGAACTGCCATGGAAACCATCAAGCTGAAAATTCTGGACGAAGCCGGCCACACCCTGATGACCTGTGACGCTGACACCGCCGTATCCCTTGTTTACACCAACTGCTACAAGCCCGGCGACCGGGTGGCGCTGGAGATCGACCATCCCGGGCAGTACTGCGTCATCCAGTTCGAGGACACCATGCCCGAAGCCCTTGTGTATGTGGTCAAGCGGGAGATCAACTTCCACATTCCCTTCGGGGAGCAGGCCATCACCTACTCGCCCAAGAGCTTTGCGGGCAGCCGTCACGTTATCCGGGCACGGCTGGCACTGCCGGAAGAGATTGCCGCCCGGCGGAATCTGGCCTTCAACTGCTATGACGAGCATGGCGACACCGGTTTTTATCCCCACGCCAGCGCCAACGTAGAAACGCGCGGCGAGGCGGTGTTTGCCGCCCGCAACGCCATCGACGGCATTTTTGAGAACAGCGCCCACGGCGAGTATCCCTACCAGAGCTGGGGCATCAACCGCGACCCGAACGCAGCCCTGACGCTGGATTTTGGCCGGGAAGTACTGCTGGATGAGCTGCGCATCACCGAGCGGGCAGATTTCCCCCACGACAACTACTGGGTAAAGGCCACGGTGGAATTTTCTGATGGCAGCCAGCTGGACATCCCGCTGGTGAAAAGCGCCAAACCCCAGAGCGTGGCCTTTGAGCCCAAGCGGGTGCGCAGCCTTGTGCTGAAGGATCTGATTCAGGCCGAGGGGACTTCCCCCTTCCCGGCGCTGACCCAAATCGAAGCCTTTGGCACCGAGGTGAAGTAAAATGAGCATCTACAATGCCCTTTATGGGCGGGACGGCCACGGCGTAGGCCCAAACGAGCCGGAGAAAAAAGGCTTTGCACGCTTTTGCCAGATGGTCGGCCGCGACCTCGGCCAGCTGCTGGGCACGAACCTGATGGTCTGCGTGCTCTGCCTGCCTGCCGCACTGGGGGTCTCGCTGGGCGTGACCCTGCTCTCCCTGCCGCTGACGGTGGTGTGCAGTGCGGTCACCGGTCTGCTGACCGGCCCTGCCATGGTGCTGCTGGCAGACTGCGCTCTGCGCAGCTTGCAGAACGACCCCTCCCAGTGGCTGCCCCGGGCAAAGCAGACCCTAGCCGCCCATTGGAAAGCCGCCTGCGGCTTTGGCTGCATTGGCACGCTGGTGCTGGGGCTGCTGTGCTTTGTATCGGCCTTTGTGTTTGAAGCCGCCGCGCAGCAGGGGTATTACCCCGGGCTTGCCATTCTCGTTTTTCTGGCGCTGGATTTTCTGGTGCTGGCGGTTCTGGCTACGCTTTGCGCTGCCGTTCTGCCGCTGCAACTGCCCGCCCCGGACAGCTTGCTGCGCCGGGCGGGCAGGCTGCTGGCTGTCGCCCCGGCGCGCTGCGTCCTGGCAGGCGTTCTCATGCTGGCGGGCATCGGCGGCATGATCTTGCTGTTCCCGGTCAGCGTGTTCTGGGCGGTGCTGTTCGGCTTCTGGCTGCCGGGGCTGGCAGCGATGCAGACCCTGTTCCCGGTTTTGCGGCAGGAATACGGCGTAGAGGTGCGCAGCATCCCGCGCCCGGCAGCGCCGGATAAGCCCCTGACCGCACAGGAGCAGAAAAAGCGCTCCCGCGCCAACTGGTGGTATTACAACTGGGGCATCGTGGCGGTGGCGGCAATGGTCATTGTGGGCGTAGCGTATGTGGCGCACGGCCTGCTGACTACCGTAGACCCGGACTACACCGTGGCGGTAGTCACGGCGGAGGCCCTGCCGGACGAGGCCGTGCAGCGCCTGCAGACTGCGCTGGCAGACTATGCGGAGGACGCCAACGGCGACGGGACTGTGGTGGTGCAGGTGAACAACTACACATGGAGCGCCGATGCCGCCCTGACCGACATGAACGGTCAGATGGCCGGTGCCACCCAGATGAACACCGACCTTGCCAACGGCGAGAGCAAAATCTGGATCTTGGATGACCCGGAGGGCTTCGAACAGGCCTATGGGGCACTGAGCGAAAAGCTGGGCGCGGAATGGCAGACAAAGCTTATCCCGTGGCGCAGCCAGCCCGCCCTTTCCGGGCTGGAACTGGGCAGCTACAACACTGCCGCCGATGGCAGCCAGACTGTTGATATCCAGAGCCGCTTTGCCGGGTACAGCGTGGCAGTGTTTGATGCTTCAGATGCGTTGTGGCAGGCGCTCAATTCGTAAACAGAAACGACCGTCCGTTCTCTTTTTGTTTATGTGGTATTCTATACACAGAAAAATAGACGGAGGCATACCGCCATGAATCCCCATACCACGCTGAATCTTGCCAAGATTGCTCTGTGCGCGGTGGAAACCGTACTGAGGAATACTTCGCCCGATGCAGAGGACTATCCCCCAGCCAGTTGAATAAAATAACAACGCTGCAAGTGCTTATCGTCAGGCTGTTACAGATGCAGCAGCATAAAACGGACATTTCTTCAATAAAAAAGTCAAGTAGACTTCAATTTGAGCCAAATAGTAAGACTTCTTATGCTTTGCCGTCATAAATTTTTCAAAATCATCTTGACGCACCTTGCGAAACATGATATTCTCTGTCACAAATCTCACTGATTTTGTGGATTGGTTTGAAACCATCCACAAGATGTGGTCGTGTTCATTTTGAACACAGCCACAGAAAGTGGTTGGTTATCACCGTGAGACCCACCACTTCCGTGAGGAAAAGTCCACGAAGAATTTACCGCCCCGCAACACACCCGATTCATTTTGCCGCCGATTCACCCGACAAAATCATCGCTGCGCTGCGTGGGCGGTATTTTTCTTTTTCACAAATAAAATCTTATGTAGTTGTTCAATCTTCCAAAATTTGTTTTTTGTTGTTGACTGTACAACTGTAAAGTGTTATTCTTGCGTTTGAAAGAAGCAGAACGTAGTGTCCGCACTGCGCTCAGCTTTCTTCATATTGTACCTTGAATCTTGCATAAGCCGTCTGAACGTGATACCGTGCCATGACCTCACACCTTCCGTGAGCGAGCCGGACAACGCCGCTGCGCAAACAGGGGCAGGAACTTCGTTCGGAGCAAACGGCGACCCCCTTACATGAGCAGCACAGCTTCTACTTATTTTTGCGCCTTAACAATTCGGAAACATTTGTTGAAAATGAGTTTTGAGCGCAGCGGTAGAGGGCAAGAACCGTCCCGTGGCCACAAATTTTCAAT
>OHPI01000562.1_pt1 | contig 24900 bp, 22 predicted proteins | sample 1577651 | NCBI WGS metagenome assembly OHPI01 (sample SAMEA3879578, study PRJEB24766) | human gut metagenome | biome: human-associated habitat; feature: feces | place: USA | collected 1985/1987
ACAGGGTGTACGGAGAGGTGACGCCGGCGTTGATCATGTTGCCCTTGTAGAGCTTCAGCTTGACATCGCCGGTGACGGTCTTCTCAAGGCTGTCGGCGAAGGCATCCAGCGCCTCACGCAGCGGGGTGAACCACTGGCCGTTGTAGACGATGTCGGCGTACTTCTGGGCCAGCTGAGCCTTGAAGTGTGCGCTCTCCTTATCCAGCGTGATGGTCTCCAGAACATTGATGGCCTTATACAGGATCGCGCCGCCGGGAGTTTCATAGACGCCGCGGCTCTTCATGCCCACCAGACGGTTCTCGACGATGTCCAGCAGGCCGATGCCGTTCTCGCCGCCCACCTTATTCAGGTACTCGACCAGCTCGACTGCGCCCATCTCCTTGCCGTCAACGGCGGTGGGGATGCCCTTCTCGAAGTGGAGGGTGATGTAGGTCGGGGTGTCGGGTGCCTGCTCGGGGGAAACGCCCAGCTCGAGGAAGCCGGGCTTGTTGTACTGCGGCTCGTTGGCGGGGTTCTCCAGATCGAGGCCCTCGTGGCTCAGGTGCCACAGGTTCTTATCCTTGGAGTAGTTGGTCTCACGGTTGATCTTCAGGGGGATGTTGTGTGCCTCGGCGTAGTCGATCTCCTCGTCACGGCTCTCGATGTCCCACTCACGCCAGGGAGCGATGATCGCCATATCGGGGCAGAGGGCCTTCAGGGTCAGCTCAAAACGCACCTGATCGTTGCCCTTGCCGGTGCAGCCGTGGCAGATGGCGTCTGCGCCCTCCTTGATGGCGATGTCCGCCAGCGCCTTGGCGATGCAGGGACGTGCGAAGCTGGTGCCCAGCAGGTAGTCTTCGTACTTTGCGCCAAACTTCAGGGTGGGGAAGATGTAGTTCTCGACAAAGTCCTTCTTCAGGTCGAGGATGTACAGCTTGGAGGCGCCGGTCTTCTTGGCTTTCTCCTCCAGACCGTCCAGCTCGGTGCCCTGACCGACATCGCCGGAGACGGCGACGACCTCGCAGTTGTTGTAGTTCTCCTTCAGCCAAGGAATGATGATGGAGGTATCCAGACCGCCCGAGTAAGCCAGAACAACTTTCTTAATATCTTCCTTTTTCATGATATTCGCTCCTTTGTTCGTTACACTTTTTACACTTTTGTTTGCCGCCCGGGCATCCCTCCCGGGTCGCTCGGCATCTTATCTTTCGGAGTACGCTTTTATTATACGCCAAGCGGTTTTTCCGTCAATGCAGAAAACCGCCAAACCTTGTGCAGATTTGGCGGTCCTTTTCTGTTATTTTGTATGTTTATGCATTATTTCCTAAATATATACAAATTTTATGCATCTTCAGTTTGTATATGCATGGCCGTATACAGTCCGGTTTATACATTCTGTCCGCCGTCGGCACGGGGTTGACGGCCCGGTTCCGGCAGGGTGCGGCGTTCGTGTTTTTATTTATTCTTTTTCAGCCGTCCACCCGGCGCAGAGGGCCTCTTTCTGGGCCTTCGTCAGCTTTTTGAGGGCGATCTCCCGCCGGAGGGCGGCAGACTTGTCCGCACACGTTTCCAGGTAGGCAAAGCCCAGCGCGGTATGGGTGCGGGTATACTTTGCGCCTTTGCCGCTCTGGTGGGCCTTGAGGCGGGCTTCCGACATATCGTTTTTCGGGGCTTTGGGGGCGCCGAGGGCACAGAACGCGATGGCCGCCATTGCGAACATGGCGAGGAGCGGGGCGAGATGATGTCGGAAGTAACTGAGCATAATTCTTTTATTTATTCAGCGGCGGCCGGTGTGGCCGAAAGCGCCGTCTTCGCGTTCGGTTCTGTCGAGTTCCTTGACTGGTTCCCATATCACGTGGTCGTAGCGGGTTATCACCATCTGGGCGATCCGGTCGCCGTCGTTGACCGTGAAATCATTCTCTCCCAGATTGATGAGGATGATGCCGATTTCGCCGCGGTAGTCGGCGTCGACCGTACCCGGGGAATTCACGATTGAAATGCCATAGTTCAGCGCCAGGCCGGAGCGGGGGCGTATCTGGCATTCATAGCCGGCAGGAAGCTGGATATGTATGCCCGTGGGGATTAGCGCCCTCTGCATGGGGCGGAGTGTCATGGGGCCTTCCGGGAGATATGCGCGGAGATCCATTCCCGCGGCCTCGTGGGTGCCGTATGCCGGAAGGGGATGGTGGCTTCGGTTTAGAACTTTGATTTTAAGAGAATCCATAAATCTTCTTCGATGAGGGAGACAGATTAAAATAAAAAACTGCGGCTACCTATATAAACGTAAACAGGCAGCCACAGTTTTTTGATTACAGCTGAAATGTCAACCCTCCTCGATAGCGTCGTTGGGGCAAACAGAAGCGCAGCTGCCGCAGCTGATGCATGTGTCGGGATCGATATGATAGATCTCACCTTCGGAAATAGCCTCCACGGGGCATACGGGCTGGCAAGTGCCGCATGCGATGCATCTGTCGGTAATAACGTAAGCCATAGTTCTAATTAGCTTTAAAGTTTAAGTAAAAGCAGACGGCGGGAAATCGCGCCATCCGCAGAATTGGTTTGTAATACACTGCAAATTTATCCTATTTTATCCAAAGGCCAAAATATTTATGGAAATAAATATGGAAAAAATTATTATATTTGCTTCTGAACGTTTTTAAAAATTTGCAAGCCATGAACCTGTCGCCGCTTATTTCAGTGATTACGATAACATACAACGCGTCGTCGGTGTTGCGGCCGACGATGGAGTCTGTGGCAAATCAGACGATGACCGACCGGGAGCATCATCGACGGGGCCTCTTCTGACGGCACTTTAGATATCGCCCGCAAGTATCCCGGGGTTAGGATATTGAGTGAACCGGACGGGGGTCTTTATGATGCTATGAACAAGGGGCTTTCGATGGCCCGCGGAGAATATGTGATTTTTCTTAATGCCGGGGATACATTCCATAGCTCCGACACATTAGAGGATTATGCGCGGCGGGCGCGCTTGGGCGACGACATCATTTTCGGCGACACGGTGATAGTGAATGCGGAGCGGCGCATAATAGCTCCGCGGCATTATTCGGCGCCGGAGCGGCTCACGGTGGATAGTTTCGCGCAGGGTATGCTGATATGCCACCAGGCATTCATGGTGAGACGTGCGATAGCTCCGCGTTATGATTTGCGCTATCGTTTTTCGGCCGATTACGACTGGACAATCCGCTGCATCAAGGCGGCCGATGAGGAGCGGTGCACGAATCTGCGCCGCATAGTGGTCGACTATCTGAGCGACGGCCTGACGGACCGCAACAAGTTCAAATCCTTGCGCGAGCGCTATCAGGTGATGGCGCGCCACTACGGGCACGGGTCTGCGCTGCGCCGCCACGCCGAACTCGTGTTCGGTCGGCTGATCAAAGCAAATCGATAATGAGGAGAAACGGCGTTACAGGCAAGATACTGAAAGCTATCGGCCTCTTTTCAGGTGCCGAGGCTGTAGGAATAGTCTGTTCGATCGTGAAAATGAAACTCGTGGCGCTGTGGCTTGGTGCTACCGGCGTCGGACTTTTCGGCATTTTCAACAGCAGCATAGATACAATCTCGATTCTGACAGGCTTCGGATTGCGGCAAAGTTCCGTGCGCGAAATTGCAAGAGCCGGTGAGAATAAAAGGCGATTAAGGGAACTTGCGAGATTATTGCGTTCCTGGAGTTGGGCAGTGGGATTGCTTGGTAGTGTGGCGATGAGTGCACTGTCGCCACTTCTTTCCCTTTGGTTTTTCGGAGAGCCTGACCAATGGTGGCAGTTCATGATTGTCAGCGGTTCATTGCTGCTCAGTTCGCTTACCGGCGCCGAACAGGCGATGCTTCAGGGGAGAGGTTTGTTCCGAAGGCTTGCCCGAGCCAATATGACAGGAGCCGTGGCCGGTCTTGTGGTTTCGATACCGATGTTTCGTTTTTTGGGGGAGGAGAGCGTGATCGGTTCGATTCTTGCTTATGGAGCGGCTATGCTTGTGTCGCTTATGATTAGTCGCGAACGCGGCGACGCATATCGACTTTCTTCGCCGAAAGAAATGCGTAAAGGTCTGGATTTTGTGAGACTCGGAGGATATATGGCAGTTGCGACGTTCGCCACCAATCTCGCGCAGATGATTTTTCTGTCATGGCTTAACCGCGAGGCATCCACGGCGGAGGTAGGCTATTTTCAGGCCGGCAATACTTTGGTTATCCGATACACCTCGCTGATATTCAGTGCGGTCGGAATGGAGTTTTATCCGAGGATGTCGGCCAACAGTCATTCGCCGCGACGGATGTCGATGTTCGTGAGTCATGAAACGAACCTCCTGCTCTCCATTTTCACGCCGCTTCTTATTTTATTCCTTGTTTTTCAGGACTTGATAATCAGAATCCTTTATACGCCCGATTTCCTCGTGGTCCGTCCATTCATTACGATTGCCATTCTGACCGTGATTCTCAAATCCGTGAGCAACTGCATGGCCTTCTCGATTCTCGCTAAAGGAGAGGGCCGGGTATATATGTTTACCGAGACCTTCGACGCGATCGTGGGCGTGGCGCTCAATATCCTGTTCTATCGTCTTTACGGGCTTAATGGTATTGGCGTTGCCCTCGTGTTATGGTATCTTTCCTATACGCTGATGATATCGCTTATCTACTTTTTCAGATACAGGCTCACCCTTTCACGGCGTTCTGTATTCGTCCTTATGGCGAGCCTTGCGATATCTCTGTCAGCGGTGTGCATTTGCTTGCATTGATTAGTCCTATTTCTCGCCCGCATCGCGGTCGACCGGAGAATAGAGGAAGAGATTTTTGCCATTGTAGCTGAATGGAGATTCCACATATTCCCTGCCGTCGATTTTTGTGAAGACGCGGGGATATATAGGTACTATTGTGTCGCCGTATACACCGTCCAACTGCCGGTCGGTGACGAAGATATCTCCTTCGCGGAATTGTGATTTGCCGCGCTTCAACAGATTTTCAGCCTTTTCGGGAAGAATCACAACCTCTTTTTCATTGCAATAGTATTTGCTTACACGTGCCCGATAATATGTGTCGTCGGCATCGGGAACGCCGTGAGGTTTGCGGAGCAGATACCAGGGCTGGGCAGTATCGGGCGTGAAATCCATGAATATCAAGCCATCGGTACTTTTCTGCATAAGCGAGATGGCCTGTCGGGCTTCTGTGCCGAGCTTTTCCTGCCAAACAGCAAGCAGGATGAGATGCAGGATCACGGCTATAGCTAAAACCGAAGCTATGATAAATGCGGCAATGTTGATTTGCTTTGATATCCTGATGGTAGGCAATTCACGAAGCATACGGAACAGAGCTATTAAAGCGAATGTTTGGGCAAACCATCCTGTTCTTCCACCATATTGGCTCAGAAGCATGAAGCAAGCCGACACAACGGCACCAATTGCGAACACCGACCATTCAGTTTTTGAGAGGCGGATGAGAAGAGATTTTTTACCGGCAATGAGCAATGCGATTATAACGATAACGAGAATAACGACGTAACCACCCGAAAAAAGAAGCAGCTCCCGGACGGGTTCAGGCTGCAGCATACCTCCGACGCGGCTGTAGGATGCCGGGGAAGTCAGCGTGAAAAGACCACCGGCTATCATAGCGACAATCATTGCTTTTCCGACAGTGTTCTGTTTTTGCCATGCTCCCGATACGGCAGAATAGAAGAGAATTCCCAATGCAAGTGGGACTCCGAGGGCCTCGTGCATAGAGGAGGCGAGAAAGCAGAAAGCTGCCGCGGCCCACCAGAGGGGATTTCTTGAATCGGCCGGTTTGCGGAAAAGCAGAAGCAGGGCAAATAGCCCGAAAACTGCACTCCAGACATAATTGAAGGTGGCCACATATTCCATCCAGATTGCATCCCAACGGAAGGTGAATATCACGAGGGCTATTATGAGTGTCTGGGTCTTCCAACGGAGGGTTTTGCCGAGTTCGCAGAGGTGGATAATGAGCAGAAGGAAAAGAGATGTGAAAACTCCATGAAAGAGAGCCCTCAGCCATTCCGGGAGGAAGCAGAGCCATAAGGGAGACAGCATATCGGCCATTCGCGCGTTATTCCATATCCAGTGTCGGTACATAGAGCGGGGGAAAGCAAACCAGGCATCGTTCTGCTCCTCAAAAGACTTGATGAAGCCGAGGTCGTCGCCGAGCGGCGGCATATAGAACCCCATGAAGCAATAGCAAATCCCTGCAAATAAAATGAGAGCCAGAGGGATATAACGAGAGAATCTATAATCCGGATATGATTTCGAATGAGTTGACATTACTTGCTCATGTATATATTACTGATGATATAAGGACGATCATTCTCATAAACGGCAGCTTTCCAGAGCTCTGTGCTGTCGATAACAGTTTCGGAATTTATCTGATCCCAGTCAATTTTGCGGGTCGGGAGTTTCTTGCCCGACAACCACGGAAGAAGATTCTTCTCAATGAAGAAGTCTGCCGGACTCTTTTTAGAGCGAATCATAATCCATCTTTGCGGCCCGATTTTGATGAGCATGTTTGTGTCTTTGGAAAGGTCGAGAGATTCCATGGAAACAGGCCGAATGCGGATATCGGGCTTGTCGGGATAAAGAGCCCTCTCTTTCATCATATAGGGATGTGGCCGGACCACAAAAGAGCGGTATTCATAAAAATAGATGGAATCCGGAAGGGTTACCACTCCATCTTTAGATTCATGGTAACTCTTCTCGATAAGAATGTTTTTATAGTTAAGCCTGTTGATAGAAAAATAGCGGAAACCTGCTAAAAAGAGAAATACAATTGAGAGGATTGAGAATCCGAGGAGATGCGGACGCGTGCCATCGAGATCTCTGATGATCAAGACTATAAAAAATGCGTTGGCGATAGTCAGCATTCGCGAGCCGGAGCCCATCCCAAGATATATTCCAACGATGTAGTTGATTATGATTGTCGCCCATAAAAAGATAGAATATTGATTATTCGTTTTTGTTATCCCTTTTGATTTGAAGAAAATCAGGACGAAAAGCCAACAAGCGGGAATAACCAGAGATGGCAATAAATTCTCAAAGGTATGCATTAACGACCAGCCGGACGCCATCCTTTGGAAATTGGCCGGAGCAAGGATTTCGAACAGCGCAGAAATCCCATATAAAACAGACATCATCCATTGAGCCGGAGTGAGCCTGAATCTTTTTATGATTGCAAAAACGATAATAGCCCCTCCTATAGGGATTGACATGGCTTCGTTACATACGCCTGCAATGACGCTCAATAATCCTAATAAAAATAGCTGAGTGAAATTTTTTGAATCGTATTTTTTGAAAAAAGCATAAACCCATGCCATAGTAATGACTCCCATCCAGACGTAGTCGATCTGATGGGGAGGTTCGAATGGGAAAGATTGCTCGGAAGAGAAGGGGAAGAAAAGCAGGAAAGTAAAAAAGGATGCAATAAACGATACTCTCGGGTTGCGGATATCGGCAGAGGCAAGTTTGCTCAGCATAAATATGAACGCTCCCCAGAAAATGGCGTTGAAAACGGCAAACCATCCCTTGCCGGCAAACGCGCAGAAGAACTGTGTGATTCCATGACTGAAAAAGCGGCCGGTGCTGTTGAAATAATGATTTTTCATTGATTCCGGAATCTCGCTTACCGATGTTAAGGGTATTGACGAAAAATCCTCATTTTCGGCGGGAATGAAGAATCCGAAAGTCACAGCATCCCCTTGCCAACACATTTTTAGCGACAGCGATAAAACAGTAATCATTACCGCCGCCGGAGGCAAGAGCCAAATATATTGTTTAATTCTCTTCATTTTCTATGATCTTTTATTTCTTTGGCTCCGGCGAGCCATGACCGGATGTAGAGACCGGTCGGGATGGCGGGATGGCGGAAGTTGCGGAGGGTGTGGGTGAGGAGGCGGAGGGGCCAGGTGCGAGGGAAGAGGATTCGTATCACGGCTCCTTTGGTGCGGATGAACTGCGGGTCGGCGCCGAGCCGGGATCCCGTGGTGAGGGCTTCGTGGTGGGCAATCGTTATGGGGAAGAATTTCCCTTTCAATCCTGCCTGCAGAAGCTGATGAAGCCATATATTCTCTTCGCCGGAGGGGAATTCAGCGCCTATGCCGAAGCGCAGGTCGAAGCGGATGCCGCTTGCCGCGATCCTTTTTCTGCGGAAAGCCAACTCAAAGGATGTGATATAATAACCTTTTGGCGGCCGACGCAGATCGAATTCATGGTCGGGGTAATGCTTGCTGTCGCCGCCCGAGTATCGGAAGGCCGCTATGTCGAGCTGCGGGTCGGCTTTGAAGACATCGATGATATTGCGGAATGCATCGGGATCATAGCTCAGGTCGTCGTCGGCGATGAGACATATCGTAGCAGTGGCGGCGTCTATGGCGATGTTGCGGTTGCGTGAGAGTCCACGGGTGTCTGAAAGAAGGATGCGGAAATCGTCGCGTTGCAGAGATGCAGGAATACTTCCGTCACTATCGCCCAACTGCCAGCTGACGATATACTCCACACCGGGAATGCGCGGATGATAAGCTTCGGCGATGCGCCGGATACCGGCTTTGCCGAACGTGCATATAAGCACTTGCAACTCTATCTCACTATTCCGCCTATTCATTTGAGGATGTTATTCCAATGGTTGAGAAAACGGTCGGCCACGATTGCCACGTCGTTGTTCTTTTCGACGATGCATCGCCCTTCGGCTCCCATTGCGGGCATCTTCTCAGGATTGAGGATAAGTTCGCGCAAACGGGTCTCGGTGTCCTCGAGTGGCGAGAGGGTGAAGATTGGCCGGCTCAACGGTTCGCCGATATATTCGTAGAATTCGGGCTGCGCTCCGGTGCCGGCCACGCGGCCGAGGGCCATGGCCTGAAAGCCGTTGGTGCCCGGAGAGTATGAATAGAGCTGGTCGAGCACGATATGGCTCGAGGCCATGCGCCGCAGATATTCGCGCAGGGGAAGGTCGCGCACGCATTCTGTTACGCATCGGTCGGGCATCTCGCGTTCGAGTCGGCGGCAGAGGTCGAGCAGGTAAGCAGTCCCTTTCCGAATTTCCATCCCCGAGCGGATGCCGATGAAGAGACGGATCTTCCCTGAAATATTCATAGGAGAGAAGGAGATTTCGGAGAGGTCGACGGGTATGTTGGTGAATGCGAGCCGTTCCCTTAGCAGAGGTCGGGCGGCCATGTCATATTCTGGGAGCACCGCCATCGCTCCGTCGATATTGGAAAATATGAAATCGTTGTATTCTTTCATGCCCCGGGCGTTCCATGCCGCGGATTGGCCGGTGCGCGTCTCGAATTCGGTGGGAGTATCGCCAACTCGGAATTCAGAAAAGCGGAAGGTCTTGCCGTCGAGACATTTGCTCACGAAATTGTAATCATCTCCGGCGAGAGTGAGGAATACGGACCGGTTCTGGCGTTTCAGTATTTTGAAAAAATATTGCAGTTTGCCGGGGCGCAGAGAGAGGAAATGTGGGTTGATGAGCTGCACTGCATCGTAGTCGCGGAGCGACGGAAGGATTGAGAAGAGATCGTAGAGATAGCGGAAAGCTCCTATGCGGCCGTGGCGGCGGTCGAGGAGAATGTCCTTTTGCGTATCCATATATCGGCCGCCATCGGAGACGACGGTGACGTCATGGCCGCGTTTCTTGAGTTCCTTGGCCAGACAGGCATGAAGATTGGAATAATCGCCGAGAAAGAGAATGCGCATGGTCAGGAATCACAGGAATTGTTTTTCAATGTGAAAGTTTCCACAAAATACCGGGGGCGGTGTTTGGATTCGAGATAGATTTTACCGACATATTCGCCGATGATGCCGAGGCTTATGAGCGTTATGCCTGTGCAGAACCAGATGGAGAGCATCAGAGAGGTCCATCCTTCGATTGTTTCCCCGCCGAAATAGCGGATGAGGACATAGATGAATATGCCTAAGGCTACAAGAATGAACGCCAAGCCGATGAAAAACACGAGCCGGACGGGACGCACCGAGAAGGAGGTGATACCTTCGACGGCGAAATTGAGCATTTTGCGGAGAGGATATTTCGTTTCGCCGGCCAGTCGGGGCTTGCGGTCGTAGTAAACTTCCGACTGGCGGAATCCGAGGGTGGGAACAATGCCGCGCAGATACATGTTGCGTTCGCCGTATTCGAGAAGATTCTTTACGGCACGGCGACTCATTAGACGGAAATCGGCATGGTTATAAATCGTTTTCACTCCCATGCTGCCGAGCATGCGGTAGTAGGACTGAGCCGACTGCCGCTTGAACCGTGAGTCGGAATCGCGGTTGCGGCGGATGCCGTATACGATGTCGGAGCCGTCGATGAACTGACGCACCATTTCGGGAATCACGTCGATGTCGTCCTGCAGGTCGGCATCGATGGTGATGATGGCGTCGGCATAACCGGCGGCCGCCTCCATGCCGGCGAGAAGAGCGTTCTGATGACCGACATTGCCGGCGAGTTTGAGTCCTTCGACATTCGGGGAGGAAGCGGAGGCGTTGGCGATAAAGCTCCATGTGGCATCGCGGCTGCCGTCGTCGACATATAGTATAAAGCTCTGCGGGGCGACAAGCCCACCGCTGATCATATCGCGGAGCAGGGTGCCGAGACTCTTGTCGGAAGAGGGGAGGACCTCCTGCTCGTTATAGCAGGGCACAACGATTGCCAATATCGGTTTCATATCGCAAATATAGCTATAAATATGAATACCTGCAAATCAGGCCCGTGAAGTGCAGTCGCTCCGCGACTGAGGGGAAGGGGTAGTATTGTCTATCCGCGCACAGCTTCGTCCTATCGTCCTCAGCAGTACGCGGTTAATAGGCCGTGTAGTCGCTCCGCGACTCGCCTCAATCGGAAACCATCTTACTTGCGAAACTTGAGTTTTGAGTCCACTTTAAAAAGTGGACTCAAAATTTGTTATTCGTAGGTCTGCTCTATGTCGATGAAGGAATCGACGGTCGGGTTGCCGAATTCAATGGCGCCCATCTCCTCATTGGAATTGATCACCAGATTGTAGATATAATGCACGCCGGGCAACCACTGATTATACCGGTCGGTGCTGAGCGAAAATTTCAGCAGACCGTCGCCTGTCGTACTTCCTGCCACCAGGTTCTCGGGGGGAGTGTTCTCATTAGGCCATAGGCGCTCTCCGCTTTTGGCATCGAATATCGAGCATTGCATAGCAATGTATGTGTCGGAGCCCGATCCCTGATTGAGATAGGTGAGCGGCTGGGGCAATACATACATCACTCCTCCACGCCCCAGACCGGAAGCGGCAATCACGGTAGGCGTGGTGGTAAGGGTGAACAGGTCGGACAAGGATTGTGACCAATGAAGCACATAGGTCATGGGAGTATTCTGGTCGGTCCAATGGCCGACAGTTGCTTCCGATGGAATTGCAGCAGTGGAAGCGGATGGGAATGTGAAATTTCCGCGAGTCTTTATATTCGCCATCGCTACGTTCGCCACCACGACTTTCAGCTCCGTATTTGTGGAACTCATTTTCACAGTCAGTTTGGAGAGGGCATGACGGAAATTGAACAATACCTGAGCGTTGACCATACCTGAATTGCCTGTCTGGCCGGGGCTCACGGCGTAGATTAAATCTTCTGTTCCCTTTGATGCGTCGTAGGCTACGGGTTCGAGGGGCCCGGCCGCGCCGACCCAGGATGCCGGAGCGAACGCGTAGAAATCTACCGCCTGCTTTGCCGGCCAGTATTGCAATGGAGAATAGGTCCAGTTATTGGCATCGGTTTTTGTAACGGTCACGTTATCCATGAATATCTGCGGTGAGGTCGCAGAACCAGTATAGGCATATACATTGAACGACGTGAGGTTGTTTGTGGTGAAATCGCCTGCTCTTGTGAAGTCGGTGGAAGCTGCGAATCGGATCGCGCGGCTATCATCGCCCGTGGGAGGCATGACATCCTGATTGTCGGCGCATGACGCTGCGAGAAGCAATGCCGGCAGAGCGGCTGCGGTAAGTATATGTGATTTCATAGCTAATTGATAATTTGGATTCTACGGAGAGTAACTTTGAGAAAATTCTATATATTTTCAAATGAGGGCTCAAGATCGATATCGATTACATCCCAGCCGTCGACGCCGACATCGATTCCGGTTATATCGGCCGGAGAACCGTCATCGGGAATCTCGATTCCCGCTATCGATATTATAACATTATGCGGGGTAATGCAGTTCAGGTTTTCAGGGTTTATCGCTATGTCGCGCGTCAGCCCTTTGCCATCGCCGCGCACCACCTGCAACGTGAGACTATATTGAGCTTCTTCGGCATTCAGTGTGGAAAACAGGCATCCCCGCGCCGACATAACGGCGTTTATCCGATCCGGTTCCATTTTCATCGACAATGCCGAGGGTATGTCGGAAGGACGTCGGCTCTCCAGATATATACCGTTTCTTGTCCCCTTAAGGATTGCATTTGCCGACCGGACGTTGTCCAGCCCCGATACGTTCCGGAGGATTACGGTATATTGCGTGGCCAGCGAATCGGGGTGGCAACGGACCAGATCATGGCCGCATTCTTTGACAACGCCGGTTTCCGTAACATACCGGACACCGCAGGGGGTAACCTCGAGGTTTCTGACAACGGCATCATAGAACATTCCCGAACTCCCGTAAACGTCTGCGTCTATCCGGATGTTCGGCACTGCCTGGATAGTCGATGGACTATTCACATCCTGAAGGATGGTGCCCGGCAGGTCGTTGTTGCAGGCTATCAGACAGTATTGTCCCAAGGGAATCTCCACCGTACCGCCATCGCGTCCTGCAATGTCGAACCTCCATATACTTCCTCCTTCATCAAGCGGATAAAAATAAAGCGTCATTCCGGCCACATCGGCATTTTCGCTGTGGTCCCATTCAAACAGGACATGAATACGGCGCATGCTGTCGGGGCATTCGATATCTTTGTGGCTGCAGGATGCGGCCGACACCATGGCGAGTGAGGCCGCGATAATGATAATATTTACGGGCGACTTCATCTTGACGGATTATTTGAATTTCCACGACCGGGGAACCAGACGAGCGAGACACCTGCTCCGGTGACGCCCCAGTAATTACTATGGTATTCACGGATGCAATAATATGCGCCGCATTGAGGTATATATTTCTTTACCCTACCGCCGACGTAACCGACACGCAAATGCAGGTCGAGAGAGAGACGGTCGCTCAGCCGGAAGGAATAGCCGTAGGTCAGACCGGCCCCGAATACAGGATTGCGTGCCTGCCAGCCCTTGTTTCCGAATTCAAAGTCGAAATCATGCATCGAAGCGTATATGCCGGCGTGATGGCCTGTTAGCCGCTGTCGGTTGCGGTTGCCGAACCACCATGATGCATCCAGCCATCCTCCGCGGATGCGCCAATAACGGTGCTTGCGGTCGTTGCTCCACCATGCATACACCCCTTCCAGCCCTATGGATATTTTCTTAGATAGCGAAATCTCTATCCCTAAATCCGGCGTAAGTGCGGCATCGTAGAGTAGATTGCTCTTTATCGCCATCGGCGGACAGTCGCAATCGGGGCATACCTCCTCAACTTCGCGGGCATCGGCAGCCTCCTGCCCGTAAGATGCAAAGGCGGAGGATAGTGCCAGCAGGACTAAGCCCGGCAGATATGATGCGGAATTTAAAGGACGTCGCATAGTGAGATAGATATAGTTTATACCGCCCGGCGGCTAATAGATTAACGCGCTATCCGCCGCGAAGGTTTGACGGGTGCCAAGGGCGATTAGCTATCCCACATGCCTATCAGTTATCAGAATGGACGCCGATGCGACTGTTAAAATAATTGCCTCGGTGAATAAGGTCGCTTATCCGCCATGCTTCTTTCATGTTTTTCAATTCTTTTTCATTTGATTTATCTCCGATAAATCCATTGGGTGTCACTGCTCCATTTAATTCATGGTCAAGTATTGACCTACCCAATCCTCTATAACCATTATCATGAATTCCTGCAATCTGCAGAATTGTAGGATATATGTTTACTTGACCTACTACTCTGTCGATTACTTCTGTCGCGCCGCAATTTGCTGCTATAAATACAATAGGAACATTAATCTGATTTCTGGTTTGGCGTGTATGCGTAGGATCTATATTCAAAGTTTGTTTCTGACAATGGTCGGAGGCAATTATAAGAATGGTATTTTCCCAAATCTTTTTATCCTTAAGGGTATTGATGAATTCTCCCAAAGACTTATCAAAATAATTTATCATGGCAAAATATCCGCGCTGATTAGAAGATAAATTCGGAGTATCTGTAAGCCAACGAGGAATTTCAACGCCTTCATCATTAAACGGCACATGACTTGAGCAGGTGACAAATTCGAGTAAAAACGGTTGTTTCAGATGATTTAATAAATCCGAACCGAAATTGAACATAGCCTTGTCATTGCCAATCCTTTTTGCTTCTGTGACATAATCTTTTTCAGAATAAATATTCTTAAATCCGAAACTATCGAATAATCGCCTTTCATTCCATACCGACCCTTGATCTCCAAGGATTGCCGTAGAACTATGATTCTCTAAGATTTTAGGCAATGCCGGAAAACTATTATTGATGAATTCTATAGAGGTTACGCCGTTGTTTAATGGTAAAAGCCCTGTGTTTATCAAGATCTGACCATCGCTTGAACATCCCCCTCTAACTTGTGAGACAACATTAAGGCAGCCAATGGATCCGGGAGACTCAATAAGATGATTAAGCGTAGGAGTGAGCATATTGCCATTCACATCCATCCCGACAACCTGAGCATTAAGAGACTCGACAATGACGACTATGATATTTTTGTTGTGATTTGTCTTGAAGATACATTTTTCAGGATTGAGACGTCGTATTGATTCAATATGTGCATAGATTTCTTTTATATCTTTGGCATCAAATTTATGGGATTCCCCTCTTATAATGACACTTTTGACAGAGTCGTATGTCCCTTCAAATATGTACAAAGCAACTCCCTTATAACGTATGATTGTTAAAGGATCTATATTGTGAACTTTATATCTCTGAAAGAGAATTTTGAAGAATTGATTCTTGTTTGCTTTTCCGGAATTGTGTTCGAAAGATTCTGTCTCGCTTAATTGCTTATATATCGTAATTCCATAGGTAATCTGACTAATACAGAATAATAAGCCGGATAAGATTATCATGGAAACTTTACCTTGTTTATAAATAGTTTGGCTCAAATCGGTGTCTATCCTGTAAATCTTCAAATAATAGAATAGTATCGGGACAATAATGGCAGCTATGACAAAGAAAAGATCAATCCACCTTAAAAGACTCGCTGTGGCAGAAAACAGAGAGGAGTCTATATTTGTTGTCATACCCCAAAAATGAGAGTCAATCAATGTTCCCCAGAATCTATAATAGATGGAATTAGCGAGAAAAATCAGGGAAACGAGAACATAAAGACAAATAGTCACAATACGCAACTTCGGGCCAAGAATCCAATAAAAAATCAGAATAAGTGCAGTATCCCCACTACATTTTATAAATGTAGCAAGACCATTAGGCCCCAGGCCACCGATCATCTTTTGAAAGATAATGATTTCGGATGTCAGCAACACGTACATTATTGAATAGAATATGAATGACTTGCCGCAAACAAATCTCATTATACCGTTATAAATATTTGCTAATGATATCATATTTTTACTATAAAATAGTAGCTGTAATAGTCAAAACTTATAATACTATTATTTAAGTTTCGCCAATAATAAGGTGATTCCTCGCTGAGGAGAGTCGCGGAGCGACTGCACTCAGTGGTGTGCTGTCGCTCCGCGACAGGGTCAGGGAGAAGCGTTTGAGCCTCCGCGCACATCCTCGGGCTAACGCCCTGCGGTGTACGCGGTTAATAGGCCGTGTAGTCGCTCCGCGACTTGTCTCGTCAAATCTCAAATTACATGCGAAACTTGAGTACTATTATAATTCGGTATAGCTGCTAAACTGAAATAATGACATTGTAAGAAATTGCAAAGATACTACTTTCGTAATAATATTGCATTATGTACATGACAAAAACACTTTGTCCAAAATGCTCTTGCATAATAGGGAGTATTTGGTTAACTTTGACAGAGTCCTTGGAAGCAGTAATTTTCATGGGGAGAAGTCGGCTAAACCGTTCCTTGAAGTTACTAAATTTCAAGGGCTTTTGTGAATATAATCTGCTGAAATTAGGTATTTAATAGCATGATTCCAGTTTTGTCATCTACTAAATTCAGGAATACAATATGAATAATATGCAGACAAGATATTTTTCAGAGATCCGGTTTGAAAAACTAAGGGATTTTTTTACTGTTCCCATAGCCTTTTTCCTGGCGTGTTGGGTATTGCTTTCAGCGGAGATCTCTGCTTTTTATTTAATAATCAGGATTAATTATTATAGCGTTCATACCAATGTTTTTCTCGGTATGATAGATGCTTTGGTGATTTTAAGCCCGTATCTGTTGTTGAAACCGAAATGGCGGAGGACGATTGCAATCCCGATGCTTCTGATGCCTATATACCTTTTTGCCCAAACGCTTTATTATAGGAATTTCGGGGATATTTTCAAAATCAAGATGATCTTCAACACACAGAATGCAACGGGTCCGGTGCTGAATTCCGCATTCGCTTCCATCGATGTGTGTGATTTATGGTTTCTTGTGCCTGCATTAGTATTCATCGTCATATATATATTGTCTTTTAGAAAATCAGGAGTCGGAAAGTTCTCTCTTAAGTTTAAGATCATCGGAATGTTGATGGTCTTTGTCGCTTTTCTTCTGCAACAAAGCTTTTTCCTGCATATCCAAATGACAAAATCTCCCGAAAAGCATGATGATTTGATTTCAAGATTTAAAGAAGGTTGTCTGAATTTATTTCCGGAATATATTGATTTGGTAGATCTCAAAAATGGAGGATTCCCTAAATACTGGGCCTATAGCGCTTATTATATGCTAAAGCCGGTGGAAAAAATGTCGGATGCGGAGATGGCGGAAATCCAAAAAGAGATTTATTCAAGGCCGCGGGCATCATTAGTCTTGGATTCATTGCCCGATAATCATGGGAAGAACTTGATTTTCATCATAGTTGAATCTCTGAATTTCGATGGCTTGTATGTGAAAGTGAATGGGAAAGATGCAATGCCGTTTCTGTCGTGCGCCATAAGTGGAGAAGACGTTTTCATGGCAGATAATGTCGCGGTACAGGTCGGAGTGGGAAGATCGAGCGACGGGAGGTTCATATATCATACCGGATTATTGCCGGATCTACATGACCCCGTGGCTCTTTATACGGATTATGCAGTGTTTCCATCTTTGACGAAAAGTCTCGGATACTATGGGGAGGAATTTGATTGCGGCGATCCTATCCAATGGAATAAGGTAACACTTTCGAAATCATACGGTTTTGATAAAATTCATACAGAGGTAGAAACGGGGAAGGATATCGTCCGGAATAGAGGACGTGACGGGGCGTTGTTCGTGAATTCAATGCCGTATATTAAGAATATGCGCCAACCGTTTGTAGCGGCCTTGAACACAATGGATATGCATGATCCATATGAAAAGTTTGAATGGAGACGGAGCGATGTGTGGAGCGACAATAGCCTGTCGCAAAGCGAGAAAGTGTATGTGGAAAAACTGCGTCAGTTTGACACTGCCCTCAAGAATTTTATCGGGGCTTTGAAGCGTGAAGGTTTGTATGAGAGGTCGGTGATCGTGATTGCCGGCGACCACAATGCCCGCGAGACGATGCTTGTAGGCAAGAAGTTTACGGGTCGCGAGATACCTTTTATCATTTTGAACTCCGGACTCGGTATCAAGACTCATGCGCCGGTGGCGCAGGTGGATCTTTTCCCGACGATTCTCGATATCATGGGTAAGCCGAATGTACGCTGGCGCGGTTTCGGCACAAGCCTGTTGCGCAATCCGGCGGTGATGGATACGACTCTGGATCGCGTACCTCTAAAGGATCCCTATTCCTATCCCTCGGCGGAGGACTGGGAGCTGTCGAAAAGGATGATAAACGGCGGATTTTTCAATACCAAATAACTCATTTCAGACTATGGAAAGCAAGAAGGAACAAGTATCTGTAATAATACCGGTATTGAACCGCGCCGAATTGATAATCAGGTGTCTGGACAGCGTAAAGGCGCAGAGCTATCGCCCGATAGAGATTGTGGTGGCCGACAACGGTTCAACCGACGGGACGCAGAAAGCCGTTGAGAACTGGGCGCTGGAGAATTGTGACGATGCGCTGACCCTTAAGCTTGTTTCCGAGTCTCGGAGGGGTGCCGATTATGCCAGGAATCTCGGTTTCGAGGAATCATCTTCTCAAATAATACAATTTTTTGATTCCGATGATATCTTGTCTCCGGGAATTATTAGCGCCTATATGGAAATCTACGGCGAATCGCCGGAAATAGACCTTGTTTATTGGAAGCAGGAGATTCAATACGCAGACGGGCCTATCCGTAGATTAAATTTCTCGGAAGGTGATCAGTGGCGATATCATATTTATCACGGATTATTATGCACCACTGCATATAGTTTAAAAAGAGAACTTGTCAGAAAAGCCGGATTGTGGAATGAAGGTCTGCTTCAATGGGATGACTGGGAATTCGGAGTGCGTATTCTGTTGTCTTCCCCGGTAATCAAGGCATTGCCTTTAACGGGCGTTTTGAAATATCATCAGGATGATTCGATAACCGGCACCGGCTTTTCGGATAAGGTCGGAAAATGGGAATTGGCTATTGATGCCGTGGAAAAGGATATAATAGACTCAGACCATCCAGATACCGATAGGCTGAGGGATATGGTTAACTACCGAAGGGCCATCCTGGCTGCACATTACAGCCGGGAGAATCATCCGGAATTTGCTCGCCCCCTCCTTGATAAGGCACTTGCTCATCCGTTGCTCACGGCTCCGCGCCGATTGTTGCTGAAGCTGCTTTATCATTATACGGCGCTTGGCGGCCGTGGCGCCTCTATCTTTTGGCGCAGATAAAATCAATCTGTTTTCAACACCCGCAAAGGAATATTACCTAAAGTGGCCGCAATTTCTGAGAATGAACTGTAAAAGCTTCCGAAAATCATGGAAGTTTTCGATAAACTCCACATGTCGGCGGCTCCTCTGATTATCCCTTCGCGGGAAGTGCGCGAAGCATTGTTGTCTCCGCAAATGATTCTTGAGCCGAATTCTTTTACGAAGTTTTCCATAACATTGCGGTCATCGGTTGCAAGGAAAAAATTAGTGCCCGGCTTGATGTCGATAATTTTACGCATTTCCTCTGAAAACAGATGAAGGGGGCTTTTGTAAATTGAAAGCCGATTATCGGTGCGTCTTATATGAACTCCGATTGTGTCGTGATTGAACTTTTCAGTGTTTTTCCTAACTAAAGATTCTACGTTCTGCGAAGGAAAGAAAAGACTCCTGATCTGCTCATCCATGCCGAATTCGGCTCCACATCCGGATGAAATCAGGATATTGCCATTGCAATTCTTTACTTCTTTCAAGAGCTTCTCGCCGAATGAGCCCAATCGACCAAGATCGAAATTGTCGGAAAAAGTCTTGCTGAATCCGAGGTGTTGAGCAAGAGATGAAAGATAGAGATTCTTTTTTCTTGGAATCTGCCATAGAAGAGAATATTCTATCCAGCCGGGTTGACGCAATTCTATTTCATCCGGCAATGGCATGAATATATCGGTGAAATCAGCAGCGACATCGCTATTGTTTTTCCATATCACTTTCAGACGCCGGTCGGTGATGGCTGCCAGGCCGTTGCATGCGGCAATGGTGCGGATGCGGTTTCCCAGACCGCCGATTGCGTTTACAACCAGAATATTCTTTTTAGCCATTTGCGGATAAATTTTTCAGATACAAAAGTAATGAATTACACCGAATTTAAAAAAAGCAATCCGGCGGACGAGGGTGTCTGTCGGATTGCTTTTTATAGTTGGAAACCTAACGGGAGGGATTACTCGCCGAAGATGCGGTTATAGTCGGAGCGGGCGGTGCGGTAGGATTCGGTCATCGATTTGACAATCATCTCGAAGAGCGATTCTGTCTTCGACCAGGATTTCGGCGGATACCACATCACGTCGGTGCGCGGCGTTGACTTCTTCATTCTGGCTCCGGCGAATGTCTCTGCCGGATAGCCGCGGTCGGTCATGGTGGCCATGAAGCCTTTCGTGGTCTTGCTCACGGCTTTGTCGCCGCCGGCAAACCAGCCACCATTTTCGGCGGAGTAGGCCTGCAGGTCGCCGAACGTGAACTCGCCGGTCTCAGGGTCAAGGTCGAGCATTTCAACGCGGTAGTGCATCGGGCGGGTTGTCACGTCCGAGAAGTTGTTGACCCCGAGCAAAGTATTTATATAAAGCGCCATCAGCGGATTTATGGCGGCGGGATTCACCTTGAGGTCGTGGAAAGCGACAGACCCTCCGTCGAGCACGAGCCAACGGCGCCCTGTGGCCTCGTCATGCTGCACGCCCGTGATCTGCAACGGCACGGCGAACAACGACACGGCGAACTCCTGTTTCTCGTTGGTATAACGGGTTTCGGGGTCGAACATTATCTGCAGATAGCCGCAAGTGTTGTCGCCATAAGGAGTGGCTTCCTTCCCCTCGGCATTCACCTGCATATATACGGGAATGTCGTAAGGGTGGATTCTGATTGTTCCCTGATAAGCTCCGGTATGTTCCGGATTCTTGTCATCGTCTTTCTTGGCAAATCTGACGGTTATGGTCTGGTCGGTGGTAACAGTAAACGGTTTGCCGACCGACAGATTGCCGCCAATAGAGGAGGAGATCGACGACACGGCCCAGTCCTTGGCGGGAGCGGCGCTGACAGTGGCCGTTTCGCCGTAGGAGAAAGCGCCCGCGGGCGAGATGGAAGCGGAGCCCCCTTCGGCCGGTTCCGCAACGACCGAGACTTTGAATTTCTGGGCCGTTACCGTGGTTGGGCCGACAGGTTTCTGGTTTATGTCGACTGTTATCAGTTTGATAGGCGGTATTGGATAGGGGGGATTCGGTCCGATTTTCGGGATAGAGTCTCTCGGCTGACGCGGGTCGAAGTCCGGTATTGAATCCGTAGGCTCCGGACCGACGGGATCCGAGAACTGACCGCCTCCACCTGTGTCGCTGAACATCCAGGTAATCTCGCCGGAGGGTTTCAGGAAGGCATTATACGATTCATCGTTAAGCCTCACATCCGTGCACTTGGAATATCCCGAGGGGGAGAACTGGCCGATGCCCCGGATATAATTCCCGTTGTGGTTGTCGTAAGTCTCCAAAACCACGTTTCCCTGCGGATTAAGCACATAGCCCTGGGCTTTTAGCGATACAAGACCATAGGGCTTGAATACTATCGAGCCGTCCATAACTTTATGGGCGGGGCAGATATCGGATTTGAGGATCCTTACAGGCTGCAGGGCGCTGTTTATCACCATCGCGCCGTTGTTGAGGGTCTGATAACCGGGATAGGTCGTTACGAACGCATAGCCATCGTAAAAGGCGCTGCCGTCATCGACAGAGAGCAGTTGCTTGCCTGCGACATCGTAATAAACCACTTTATTGCCGCGCACTACAGAGAAGATACCGTTGTCGACATCGGTGATCTCACGGGAATTGATGTGTTTGTTGTCGTAAAGCTCACCGGGATGGAAAACGACATTTCCTTTGGTGTCGATAAGCGCCCAGTGATTCACATTCTTATGACTCTCGTCGGGAATCCGGACCCAGGCATAGCCGCCGGAAAAGTCGCGCACTTCCGAAAACGTTTTCGCGAAAGCGGGATTTCCTTTGGCATCGATGAAGCCCCATTTGTCGTAGTCGCATTTGTAGGCACGGCGATCATCGACCAGCGGGCGGATGGCATCCTTGGCATCACCTTTGACTGTGAGAGCGGGAAATACCTTTTCTCCGGCGGCATTGATAAAGAAATATTTGCTCTTGTAGTTGATCTCCTGCTCCACGATGGCGAGTCCGTCGATGAAGTCGGACACTTTGACATATGAAGGGTCGAGCTGCTTTACCCTGCCGTCGGCATAGAGCAGAGAGATTGTTTTCTTACCGTTGGCACCGGGTTTCGCGCTGCGGGCCGCAGCCACACCGCCCGAAAATCGGGGCGCGCCGTTGTACTCAAGTCCGCAATATTCCCAGTCGGCATTGAAGAGCTTCTTGCCGTTGACAAACCAGAATTCCCATGCATTGTTTCGTTTAACGGCAAAAATATCCTCGTATACATCGGAGATGTTCTGAACCCGGGTACGTTGAGATATCTTGTGCGCGATGTCAGGTAAGGATGCCGATAGCCGGGAGTGACCGATTTCCAGCCGGTTTCCGAGAAGGCTTTCGTCTGCGCGGAATTCTGCTTCGCCGAAGCGGTCTGCGATGACTTCCGGTCGGTCTTGGCCGTCGTCGGGGTGTCTTTCACGGCTTTCTCGACTTTATCGAGCGTTTTGTTGACTTTCTCAAGGCCTTTGGTGAGTTTCTTGAGGAACTGGGCCTCAGAAGCCAGCGGAACGGAGAGCCCCACGAGGAGCGCCGCCACAATGAGTTTTAGTTTTATTTTCATTTTATGCACATTTTCAGTATATCTTCGGGGTAAATATAGTCTTTTTTTCTCAAATGAGAAAAATATCCGGAGCCGCATATTTCTGAAACTCTGACAACCATCTCCGTGCAATATAGCGCTTGCGGCGAGGAATGGTCGAAATCGAAATCAAACGGGATGCCTTTAGACAACAGCGAATCTACGGTTTGGCGGAGGATGACGCTATCCGGCGCGCAGGGGGATTTCCGGACATACAGGCAATACGATCCGTTGTTTTTCAGGTATTCCTCAGGCGTCTCCATGACTATCTTTTTCGCAACTGTGGATTCATGCACAAGCCTCACTTCCCCGCCGTATCTCACAACGAGACCGCAATGGGAGGGCGTTGAGTCCGACAGCTCGAAAGATTTCGCGCCAGTGAGAGCTCTTACGGCCACCGACTCCCAGGAATCGCCGACGCTGAAAAAGATGTCGCCTGTTTTCCAGCCCGAGGTGTCGGGAGCTATGTATGCCGGTCTGCAGAGAAAGACTATGCCTATCCAGAAGAATGCCAATAGAACGGGCACGCCGATCCATAGGATTATTCTTCGGAGACGGCGTCGTTTATTCATGGGATTGCGCGAGCAAATAATGCCGGCGACCCCTGCGGAAGAGCCGCCGGCTGTGATATCAGATGGCAAGTTATAGTGGAGAAAAACTATAAATCAGCGTAATACTTCGAGTTTCAGAGTCTTGGCCTCTTTGTATTGCTCTACTTTATTGTCGGAGAATACGATGGGATCGAAGGTGACGGGGGTTCCGGCCTTGACAACGGACTTGCCGTCGACATTTTCAGCGGCGACAAAACCGGCCTTTATACGGTATACCTCCTGTCCCTCGGCATTGTAGCCCACAATGTAGACGTGCTCGGAGGGGAGTATATAAGGAGCGTCGGTGTTTATCTCGGATGTCACTTCGGCGGCTCCGTTGATCTTGAATTTAGGAGTCATGTCGGATTTGCTGAAGAAACCCTCATATTGGAGAGAAACAGGCTGCGTGACCTTGACGTCGCTTTGTGCAAACTCAATCTGTTTGCCGTCGAGAGCTTTTGCACTTTCCTCAATTTTGCCGCTCCATTTCTCCTTTATCTCTTCAGATTTTTTTATCAGTTCGGCCTTCTCTGCTTCCGATTTGATATCTTTGGCTTTCTCTTTCAGCTCAGCCTGCTCGGCGAGGAGCTGTTCGAATTGGCCGGGAAGGGCTCCGAAAAGAAGAGTATCGGATGAGGAACCGCCTCCCGAGCAGGAGAACATAAAGGGCATTGCGATGGCGGCGAGGGCCATGAGTTTGAAAATTTTCATAAGCGATAGTATTTAGTTGTTATAAATTGTTTCGCTCTATACTCTCGCAGGAAGAAAGGTCAGAAAGCAATGCTTGACAACAAGACAACTCTTTTCGTGCGTGAGATTGGAGATTTGTCCGTGGCGCAAAGTAAGCACAAACAAACCCGGGGAAGTTGCCAATCTCTCAAATTATGGTTCACACTGAGTAAAACCGGTTATCAATGCGTAAAATAGTGATTAACAATTTGTTTAAATAATTGGGGCTTAACGTTTTACCCCCCCCTATATTCAGAGGGTGAAATGCCCTTGAATTTGTTGAATACCCTTATGAATGACTGCGGGCTGTTGAAACCGGATTGTTCGGCGATATGTTTTAGGTTTCTGTCGGAACTCATGAGCAAGCGGCATGCGTGCTCGATACGAAGGCGGTTTACATAATCGTAGAAAGTGCTGTCCGCTTCCTTGTTGAAGAAGGCGCTGACATAAGTGCGGTTGGTACCTGCCGCTTTGGCGATGTCCGATAATTTGAGGTTCGGGTCAAGGTATATTTTTTCGGTGTCGAAAAGTGCCGTTATGCGTTTCCCGATGTCGGACATGGACGGCTCTGGCTCGGCGACGGTTTCCTGTATCTCCGCATTTGTTTCGGAGATTTCGTCAAGCACCGATTCGTGCCTGTAGATGAAATAGCAGATGAACATCCACATCACCAGCGAGCCGATGAGATAAACGGCTTCGATATAAATGGCGGAAAACAGGCAGGCGCAGATCCATACAGTAAGGATAACGAAAAATGAAGCCGGAATCACGCGAAGCCAATTGAGATTGATATTCTCCTCGTAAGAGAAACGACGTTTCAACATGGCGTGATATCGGGGAATGGCAAAAACGGTCCAGAGAGCATAGGCGATTCCATAGAGAAAGGCCCATATCACTTCGGCATAGTAGACATACACATTGCCGGTGGCAATGAAAACCGCCATCGGAAGGATAAACGACAGTTCGTGCACAACCATCATCCGTATTGATAAGGAAGACGGCTTGCATAGTTCGATAAGAATGAATGCATAT
>OHPI01000565.1_pt1 | contig 24785 bp, 19 predicted proteins | sample 1577651 | NCBI WGS metagenome assembly OHPI01 (sample SAMEA3879578, study PRJEB24766) | human gut metagenome | biome: human-associated habitat; feature: feces | place: USA | collected 1985/1987
ATCAGCATGGTTTCGTACTTTGCCATTTTGTAGCACCTCCTTTTGGACTTAAGGGTCCTGCAATCACAGGACCAAGGGTACACACAAAACGCGGCATCGCGCCTTGTGTGCGGCGTGTCTGTTCAGACAGCAATTTATTATAGCAAGCTGTAAAGGATCTGTCAAGGGGTTTCTGAAAAAACATACAACAAAAAATATTTTGATTTTTTGGTAAAAGAGGACTATAATATAGTGGCTTTCAGAGGATGAACGGCAGGGCAGCCGGGGATCGGCCGTCTCTCTGCTCTCTGTTATCCGTCTTCGAAAGGAATGTATATATGGTTTTGGGAATTTTATAGTAAAGGAAGGATTCTTTGTGTATTTGGTTTTCCGTGACCTGGCAATTATCATCCTCAGCGCAAAGTTCTTTGGCCTTGTGGCCCGCAAGTGCAAGGCACCGCAGGTGGTGGGCGAGATCATTGCCGGCCTGCTCATCGGTCCGTGCATCCTGAACCTCGTGCAGACCAGTGATGCCATCTCCACCTTTGCGGAGATCGGCGTGGTCATGCTGATGTTCACCACGGGCCTTGGCACCAATCTGAAGGAACTTATCAAGGCCGGCCCCATCGCCACCCTGATCGCCTGCGTGGGCGTTGCCGTTCCGCTGGTGGGCGGCACCCTGCTGTACAGTGCGTTCTACGGCTTCTCTGCCGTGGGCAGCCCTGAGTTCTACCGTGCCCTGTTCATCGGCACCATCATGACCGCCACCAGCGTGTCCATTACGGTGGCGACCCTGCAGGAGCTGGGCCACCTGAAGAGCTTTCTCGGCACTACCATCGTCAGTGCCGCCGTCATTGATGATGTCATCGGCATCGTAGTCCTCACCTGCGTACTGGGCGCAAGCTCCGGCACCGGCACAGGTCTGGGCAAGGTGCTCATTAATACGGTGCTGTTCTTTGCCACTGCCGTGGGCGTGGGCGTTGTGGCTCACTTTGCTATGACATGGCTGGACAAGCGCAATCCCCACACCCAGCGCATCACCATCGTGAGCATGGCGTTCTGCTTTGCCATGGCCTACATCGCCGAGGAATACTTCGGCATTGCAGATATCACCGGTGCCTATATCGCCGGTATCGTTCTGTGCACCATGGACGATGCCCCCTACGTGGAGCGCCGCGTGGATATCAGCAATTATATCATTTTTGCACCCATCTTCTTTGCATCCATCGGCTTGAAGACCGACATCAGCGGCCTGACGCCGGAAATCTTCCTGTTCTGTGTCTGCTTCGTCATTGTGGCACTTATCACCAAGATCATCGGCTGCGGTTTGGCCGCAAAACTCTGCCGCTTTAACTGGGGCGACTCCCTCAAGATCGGCGTTGGCATGATGACCCGCGGCGAGGTGGCACTGATCGTGGCCCAGAAGGGCCTGGATGTCGGCGTGGTGGACTCGGTCTACTTTACTGCTGTGATCCTGCTGATCGTGGTGTCCAGTGTGGCAACGCCGCTGGTGCTCAAGGCGCTCTTTACCAAAATGCCGCCGCAGCTGCACCCCAGTCAGGCGGAATAAAGAATGAGGCTGCTGCGCAAATGATGTGGCTTACGCCATGATGTCTGCTGCGCAGATGATGTGCACCGCACAGCGGTGCAATGAAAACACCCCGGAAGCTTTCGCGTTCCGGGGTGTTTTTTTGCTGTCGTATCGTCCTTCATGCGCCGCAGCGCACATCATTTTTGCAAAGCAAAATATCATTTGAAGAACATCATTTGCGCAGCAACCTCATTTATTTACAGTGTCTTGCAGAACTCCTTCAGGTACTCGCGGAAGGCTTCGCCGATCTCCGGATGCTGCAGGGCCAGCTCCACCTGAGCCTCTACCACCTTGAGCTTGTTGCCCATGTCGTAGTGCTTTCCGGTGAACTCTACGGCCGTCATTCCGCCGCAGGTGCGGGCATACTCGGCCATGGCATCGGTCAGCTGGATCTCACCGCCGGCACCGGGCTTGGTGTGGGCGAGGATCTCGTAGATCTGCGGAGTCAGCAGCACACGGCCCAGAATGGAGTAGTTGCTGAACTCCTGCCCCTTCTTGGGCTTCTCGATCATGTCATCCACAAAGAAGTAGTTGTCGTGGATGGGGGTGGTCTTCAGGCTGCAGTACCGGCTCACATCCTCCCAGGGCACAGCGGAAACACCCGCGACCGGGCGGCCGAACTCCTCGTAGGCGCGGATCAGCTGAGCGCAGACCGGGTCCTCGCCCCAGATCACGTCATCGCCGTAGATGACAACGAAGGGATCGTCACCGGTGAAGGCCTTGGCGGTGTTCACGGCATGGCCCAGACCCAGCGTCTGCTTCTGACGCACAAAGAAGATGTTTGCCATGTTGGCAATGCCCAGACATTCTTCCAGAGCCTTTTCCTTGCCGGGCTTTGCCAGCTTTTCTTCCAGCTCAGGGCTGCGGTCAAAGTGATCCTCAATGATGCTCTGGTTGCGGCCCAGAATGATGAGGATATCGGTGATACCGGAACGCACCGCCTCTTCCACCAGATACTGGATGGCAGGCTTGTCCACAATGGGCAGCATACCCTTGGGCATGGCCTTGGTAGCGGGCAGCACGCGGGTGCCAAGACCGGCGGCAGGAATGACAGCTTTTGTGACTTTCTTCATCATGATTCATATTCTCCTTACTATTTTGAAATCCGCAATGCCAGCCTTTGCAGGCGGCATTGCAGATCAGAGCATCCCGACCAAAGCGTCCAGATTCGGACCCATGAGCATGGTGGCACAGGCACCCAGAACCATCATCAGCACACAGGCACCGATCACACCGGCAATGCTCACGCCGCCCTGTGCAGACAGGACCGCACGGCGCTGAGCAGCATCCGGGAACTCGGCACGGATGCGCCGGATGCGTTCGGCTGCACTTTTGCGATACAGCCATTTGGCGTACAGGGTGCGCAGCATCACCAGCGCAAAACTGAGCACCGTCATAATGCGGGACAGTATAACGATGACCGTGCTGCTGATGCCGGCGGTCAGCGGACTGCCGGTGGCCTGCATCATGCTCAGCAGGGTGGGCAGAGCCAGCACCAGCTCTGCGGCCAGAAAACCGAAGGCGGGCTTCCACGCTTTGCGATAGAAGAAATAGAACGGACCGAACACCAGCGCCGAGAGGCACATGGAGATCTTGGTGTGCTGCAGCTGCATCCGGCTGTAGTCGTTCAGATAGACAGGCGCGGCCTTGCCGATGTAATCGTTCCAGTCGCTGTAGGGGATCCCGTCGATCAGCTCTTCCTTGCCAAAGGCCGCCTGCACATTGCGGCGGGTGGGTTCTTCCACGTTCTGCTGGTACTGGCGGTAAAGATCATCATAATCAAATCGGTTCTGGTCTGCGCCGGAAGCAGTCTGGGCGGAAGGATCCGGGCACTGATCCTCCGGCGGCATGACGGCACCGCAGCAGCGGCATACCGTCTCGGAACGCAGGGTGCGCTCACCGCAACTGGGGCAGGTGCGCAGTTCTTCATCCTTGTACGGAAACTTCCATTCATAGCCTGCGCCGTGGGCGGGGGTATGGATGCAGCGGCCCAGCTTCTCATAGCACTCGCGGTGATAGGGTGCGCCGCAGTCCGGGCAGACCACGATATCATCGGTCAGCGCCAGAGGTCTGCCGCAGCCTTCGCAGGGACAGCCATAATATTTCGGCATGATTTCCTCCTGTTATATGATTCATACTGGTATTATACTCCCCTGAGAACGAAAAGAAAAGGCAAAAATCTTCAAAATTCCAGCAGGATAATCCATTTACCTCTTTACTTTAACACAGATTGTCGGTATACTAGTGAAGTATCTGTGTATAAACTGTGTCTTTTGAAAATAAAAGACTTTACCTTATTATCATTTCGAGAGGAACTGAAAGAATGATCACGATTGACGAACTGAAGGTGCAGCTTGCCGATTACGGCAAGGCGGTCAAGGACCTGGAAGAGGCTCTGGCCATCGATGCCTCCCGCAAGCGCGTGCAGGAGCTGGAGCACACCATGTCCCGCCCCGGCTTTTACGATGATGCAGACCTGAGCAAAAAGGTGTTTGACGAGGTGGGCGACCTGAAGGGCAAGCTGAGCCGCTTTGAAAAGCTGCAGGGCCTGTACGATGACGCTGAGACCATGCTGGAAATGCTGGATGAAGAATACGACCCTGCCATGATCCCCGAAGCAGAGGAGTCCGTGAACGCTGTGGGCAAGGCAGTGGATGAGCTGCAGCTCATGACGATGCTGAACGGTGAGTACGACCACAGCAACGCCATCCTCACCTTCCATGCCGGCACCGGCGGCACCGAGGCACAGGACTGGGCCGAAATGCTGTACCGCATGTACAACAAGTGGGCTTCCAACCACGGCATGACCGTGGAGGTTCTGGATTATCAGGACGGCGATGAAGCCGGCATGAAGAGCGCCTCCATGATGGTGAAGGGGGCCAACGCCTACGGTCTGCTCAAGAGCGAGAACGGCGTGCATCGTCTGGTGCGTGTGTCGCCCTTTGACGCCAATGCCCGCCGTCAGACCAGCTTTGCTTCGCTGGAAGTGATGCCCGAGCTGGACAACACCATTCAGGTGGATATCCGCCCCGAGGATATTGAGATGCAGGTGTACCGTTCCTCCGGTGCCGGCGGTCAGCACATCAACAAGACTTCTTCTGCTGTCCGTCTGATCCACAAGCCCACCGGCATCGTGGTCAGCTGCCAGACCCAGCGCAGCCAGTTCCAGAACCGTGACTACGCAATGGAAATGCTGAAGGCAAAGCTGTATCAGATCGCAAAGCAGCAGCATATGGATAAGATCGACGACATCAAGGGCGTGCAGAACGAGATCGCATGGGGCCACCAGATCCGCAGCTATGTGTTCATGCCCTACACCATGGTCAAGGATCACCGCACCAACTACGAGACCGGCAATGTGGACGCTGTGATGGACGGCGATCTGGACGGTTTCATCTTTGCATACCTCAAGGCTGCAAGCCGCGGGGAACTGCAGGATACCTGATCTTGAACGTATAAAATGCAAAAGCCGTGCTTCCTTTTGTGGAGGCACGGCTTTTTTGTGTTCTTATGCCAGATCAGGCAGAATGGTGTCCCAGAGGTTTTCCTCCTGCCGCAGGGCGTTGAAGCAGCAGTCCAGATACATTTTGTTTGCCGCTGCAAGGATCGTGCTGCGCAGAAGCAGCTTTTCATCTGCGGCATCCACGGCAAGGTCGCGGATCTCCCTGGTGCAGCCGAATACGAACGGCAGGCAGTTCTCCATCTCGTCGCAGAAGTAGTCATAAGCTGCCCCGGCGGAACAGTGCGCCCGCTGCATTTTAAACAGGGCGTCGATGTTTTCCATCGAAAGAACAGTCTTGGAGACTGCAATGTACATCAGGGATGCAATCTGATCGCGGGCATACTTCTTGCGCACCGGGTGGGACAGAATGCCCTTTTTGACGTAGTTGCTGACCATGGAAGAGGTGAGCTCCACGCCGCAGAAGGTGCGGAAATAGCTGTTGACGTACTGCACGGTCTGGTCAAGGTAAAGCCCCATCTGCGGGAGATCGGCGTACCGGGGCAGGGCAAACCCGGCGGCGCAGGCCGCAACGCGGCATTTGGTTTCAGTTTTCATATCGTAAGCAGTTCTCTAAGATTGGCGCAGCTGGGCTGCGCGGGATACAGAAAATGGTTTTATGGCGGTATTATAGCGCAAATCTGTACTTTGGTCAACGGATTTTTAAAACTTTTGAAAGAATGCATAAAATCCCTTGACAGGTTTTTGAAAAACTGCTATGATGTCTGCAGTGAACCGAAAAACCATGCAGGCGGAAGTGCGTGTAAGGCACGGAAAATACAAAAATGACCTGCTATCACAAAATAGATTTGGAGCGTGCATTTTATGAAAACCAAGATCGTTGTGGATTCTTCGTCCAGTCTGTATGCCCTGCCGGGCGTGGATTTTGCCTGTGTGCCGTTGAAGATCGTCACGGATGAACAGGAATATCTGGATGACGGCACTCTGGATGCTGTGGGCATGGCCCGGTCTCTGCGTACTTACAAGGGCAAGACCAGCACCTCCTGCCCCAATGTGGCAGACTGGCTGGCTGCTTATGAGGGTGCAGAGCAGATCTTTGTTGCCACCATCACGGGCACACTGTCCGGCAGCTACAATGCTGCACTGCTGGCAGCGGAAGAATACAAGGAAACACACCCGGAGGCCCGTATTTTTGTGCTGGACAGCCTGTCTGCCGGGCCGGAACTGCGTCTGCTGGCAGAGCGTCTGCGGGACCTTGTCCGGATCGGGATGGAGTTTGACGAGATCTGTGAGGCGATCCTGGCTTACCACAAGCACACGCATCTGGTGTTTTCGCTGGAATCACTGGCAAATCTGGCCCGCAACGGCCGTGTGAAGCCCGCCGTTGCCGCCGTGGCACGGGTGCTGGGCATCCGGGTCATTGGTCAGGCCAGTGAGAGCGGCGAGCTGGAGGTGCTGTGCAAGACCCGTGGCGAGCACGGCGCACTGGAGCGCATCGTGCTGGAATTGAAGGATCACGGCTTTACCGATGGCAAAGTGCACATTGCCCACTGTGATAACCCGGAAGCTGCCAAGCGCCTGAAGCTGATGATCCATGCGGTGTTTGCAGGCGCACAGGTGGATGTCACCGAATGCGGCGGCCTGTGCAGCTACTACGCTGAGCAGGGCGGCCTGATGGTGGGCTTTGAGGACGGCGAAGCCGAAGCATAAAGCGGCTTTCAATGGCTCCGCATTTGCGCGGGAACTGCAATAGCTGTCTCTTTGACAAAAAATCATTTCTTTGTTTGCCGACCGGAAAAATCTGCGGATTTTTCCGGTCGGCTTTTTGCGGGGCGCATCAGGAAACAACGCAAATCTTGAAAAAGCTGCAAAACCGCGCTATACTTACACATATTATAATAAAGGAGGAGGGCAGGCCGATGTTTTTTCGTTCGCCGATCGTGCGCTTTTTCAACCGCATCCTGAATCGCGTCACCATCACGGTGGTGCTGGTAGCGCTGCAGCTGCTGTGGCTGTGCTGGGTGTTCTATTCCATTACCACCGGTACAGGCCGTGTATGGGTGAACGGTCTGCTCAACGCCCTGAGCCTGCTCATTATCCTGTACCTTGTGCGCAAGGACGAGAACAGCGCCTATAAGGTGGGCTGGATTGCACTGATCGGCATCCTGCCGCTGCTGGGCGGTGCGCTGTATCTGGCCTTTGGCAACAAACGTCCGAGCAAGCGCCTGAGCCTGAAAATGCATGCTGTGGACAGCGCACATAAAAAAGACCTGCAGCAGCAGCCGGGCGTACTGGACAGTCTGAATGCCGACGGGCAGGGCCAGAGCCGTTATGTGGCAAAGTATGGCCCCTATCCGGCATGGCAGAACACCCGTGCGCAGTATTTTGCCAGCGGCGAAGCGATGTATCCGCAGCTGCTGGCCGATCTGGAAAAGGCCCAAAAGAGCATCTTTCTGGAATTTTTCATCGTGAGCCATGGCTGCATGTGGAATGGCATCGAGAAGGTCCTGCGCCGCAAGGCGGCACAGGGCGTGGATGTGCGTCTGATCTACGATGATTTTGGCAGCCTGCTGGGCCTGCCTGCCGATTTTATCGTGCGGATGGAGCGGGCGCACATCCGCTGCATCCCGTTCAACCCGGTGGTGCCCCTGATCTCGCTGGTGATGAACCACCGCGACCACCGCAAGATTGTAGTCATTGACGGTACGGTGGCCTACACCGGCGGTGTGAATCTGGCAGATGAGTATATCAACGCAGAGCAGCGCTTCGGCTACTGGAAGGATGCAGCACTGCGTGTGGAAGGCGACGCCGCGTGGAACTTTACGGTGATGTTCCTCAACTTCTGGAACGCCTTTCGCCCCAGCGAGACGGATTATGATGCGTTTCGCCCCATGCCGCTGGTGCCGCTGGTGCCGGACGGCGTGGTGCAGCCCTATGCAGACAGTCCGCTGGACGAGGAGCCCATGGCAGAAACCGTTTATCTGAATATCCTTGCGCAGGCAAAACAGTATGTCTACATCTATACACCCTACCTTGCGATCGGCGAGGAAATGCTGGATGCGCTGAAAAACGCCGCCAAGCGCGGGGTGGATGTCCGTCTGGTGCTGCCGGGCATCCCGGACAAGAAGCTGGTATTCCGGTTGAGCCGGTCGTACTATCTGCCGCTTTTGCGGGCGGGTGTACGCATTTACGAGTTCACCCCCGGCTTCCTGCACGCCAAGTGCTGGGTGAGCGATGACAGCACCGCTGTGGTGGGCAGCATCAACATGGATTACCGCAGCCTGTTCCTGCACTTCGAGTGCGGCGTGCTGCTGCAGAACAACAGTCAGGTGACCGTCCTGCGGGATGACGTGCGGGATACACTGCTCAAATGCCGGGAGGTGCAGGTATCGGACTGCCATACCGGTCTGCTGGGCACTGTGCTGGACAGCGTGCTGCGGCTGCTGAGCCCTTTAATGTAAAAGAAACGACAGACCGCGGTAGACGCGAAATAAAACCGCTGCTTTCCGGGCAAACTAGCCCAAAAGCCCCTTTACGATGGGGCAGGAAAGGGAGCGTTTCGATGATAACGAAAAAGATATCCTGCACGGTTTTGGGCTGCACGCTGGCGGCGGCGCTGACACTCACCGCCTGCGGCGGGAGCGGCTCCGGTTCTTCCGGAAGCATGAGCACAGGCATGGGCGGCAGCTCGTCCCAGACCACGCAGAACGCCGCATGGCGCACCGGCCTTGGCATTTTGACGGAAGCGGACGGAGAGGAGCGTGCCGGGAAGATCAACACGATCGCTGCCGCCGTTTTGCTGGATGCTGAGGGGAAAGTGGCCGATGTGATGCTGGATGAGGTGGAACTTTCTGTAACGGGGGACGGCACCGGCAAGGTGACGATGCCCGGCGAAACTCTTACCAAGCGCCAGAAGGGGGAGGACTACCCGCTGGCTGCGGTGTCCTCGCTGAAAAAAGGCTGGGCAGAACAGGCAGATACCTTTGGCGATTTTCTCACAGGTAAGACGCCCGACGAGGTGAAAAAGCTTGCCACCGACGATGACGGCAAGCCCAAGGATGCCGACCTGCTTTCCGGCTGTACCATTGCAGTGGACGGCTATCGAGATGCGGTGGTGCGCGCCTGTGAGAACGCAAAGGCGGTTGGCTCGGCCCGCGGTGACCGTGCTGTGCTGGGTGTGTCGGTGCGCAATGACACCAAAGATCTGACCGCCGCCGACGACCACGATGTGACCGCGCAGGTGGACATTACGGTGACGGCTCTGACGCTGGATGCTGACGACCGCGTGACCGGTGCTATCGCTGACGTGACGGAGCCTGCCCTGACGGTGAGCGCGGACGGCACCGTATCGGCACCGGAGCTGGTGAAAACCAAGCTGGAGCAGGGCGATCAGTACGGGATGCGCGGTGCATCCGCTCTGGACAAAGAATGGTATGAGCACAGCGAGGGCTGGTGCGACTACCTCAAGGGCCGGACCCGCGCAGAGGTGGCGTCCATCCCGGATGACGGCTCGGATGCCGACCTTGCGGCTGTATGTACTATTTCAGTGACAGAGCTGCAAAAGGCGGCACTGGCAGCGTTCGCAGAAGAATAAGCGTTCGGAAAGGGGAAAGACACTGCGTCTTTCCTCTTTTACTTGTGCAATTCAACAAGAGACGAAACGAAAAGAAAAAAATAAAGGGCAATATGCACTAACTTTTATATTTCCTCTTGCCAAATGCCCTCAAACGCGCTATTCTATAGTCACAGTTTAACACTTTAGCATGATAAAATGCTAAACTGAGAGGGAACATCTTTTGGGAAATAACGAGGGAGGAAACCTGTTATGAAACGTTTAGTCTCCGCTTTTCTGGCCGGTGCCATGGCACTGAGCCTTGCCGCCTGCGGCGGTGCCGCATCCACTTCCACCGTGGCATCTTCTGCCGCATCCGGCAGCGCAGCTGCTTCTGCTGCGGAAACCGCTGCCAGTGATCTGGATTACATCAAGGAAAAGGGCAAGATGGTCATTGGCTACACCGTCTACGAACCCATGAACTACACCGATGCAGACGGCAACTTCACCGGCTTTGACACCGAGCTGGCAACGGCTGTGTGCGAAAAGCTGGGGGTCGAGCCGGAGTTCGTGGAGATCAACTGGGACACCAAGGTGGTTGAGCTGGACGCCAAGAGCATCGACTGCATCTGGAACGGCATGACCCTGACCGATGATATCATGGCCAACACCGCCACCACCAAGGCCTACGCCAAGAACGCACAGGTCGTGGTCGTGAAGGACGGTACCGACTACAGCTCCACTGCAGATCTGGTGGGCAAGACTGTAGTGGCTGAAGCCGGCTCTGCCGGTGAGGCTGCCATCGAAGGAGACGAGAATCTGGCACAGGCCGATTACGTTTCCAAGAGCGTGCAGACCGACTGCCTGATGGAAGTTGCCGCAGGCACTGCAGATGCGGCTGTTCTGGATCTGACTTTGGCCAACGCCATGATCGGTGAGGGCACCGACTATGCAAGCCTGAAGATCGTGGACGAGCTGAATGCTGAGGAGTATGGCGTGGCCTTCCGTAAGGGCAGCGATACCGCCGCCGCTGTGGATGCCGTCTTTGACGAGCTGAAGGCTGACGGCACCATGCAGGCTCTGGCCGACAAGTACGATCTGGCTCTGGCCGATTAAGTTTTATAATAATGTAATTACTCCTTCCGTCATCGCTGCGCGATGCCACCTCCCTCGGTGAGGGAGGCTTTTTGTTGCCGATAAGCGTGAGGCTCCCTCATTGAGGGAGCTGTCACCGAAGGTGACTGAAGGAGTTCAAAAAACGGATTGATGGGTGTGTTCTTGTGTCTGTGATTCTGGGGCGCCTTTCCGGCGCGTTTCTGCTCAACTGTGAACTGTTTGCATTGACCCTGCTGTTTGCGCTGCCGCTGGGTCTGGTGGTCGCTTTCGGCTCCATGAGCCGGTGCAAGCCGCTTTCCGGCGCGGTGAAAACTTTCGTGTGGGTCATCCGCGGTACGCCGCTGATGCTGCAGATCATCGTGATCTACCTTGGCCCCGGCCTGCTGGGCATGAATAACCCGTGGCCCTCCGGCTCCGGCGGACGCATGGTGGCGGCGGTGGTGGCCTTTGCCATCAACTATGCCTGCTACTTCTCCGAGATCTACCGCGGCGGCATCGAGGCTGTTCCCAAGGGCCAGACCGAGGCCGGTCAGGTGCTGGGCATGACCAAAACGCAGATCTTCTTCAAGGTGACGCTGCTGCAGGTGGTCAAGCGCATTCTGGCCCCCATGGGCAACGAGGTCATTACCCTCGTCAAGGATACCTCGCTGGCCAACACCATCGCCAACAAGGAGATCATCATGATGGCCAAGGAGTACAGTGCAAAGGGTCTGATCTGGCCGCTGTTCTCCACCGCCATCTTCTTCCTGGTGTTCGTGGGCGCGCTGACTTTGCTGTTCGGCTGGGCTGAAAAGAAACTGGATTATTTCCGCTGATGAAAGGAAGGAAACTGAATCATGGCACTGCTTGAAGCCTCCGGCATCGGCAAAAACTTTGGCGAGACCAAGGTGCTCAAAGATATTTCGCTGAACCTTGAACAGGGTGAGGCGCTGGCCATCATCGGCTCGTCCGGTTCCGGCAAGACCACTCTGCTGCGCTGCCTGAATTTCCTTGAGAGGCCGGATACCGGCATCATCAAGGTGAACGGCGAGACCATGTGGGACGCCGCCGACCCCGCCACCCAGCGGGAAAGCGAGGTGCGCAAAAAGCGGCTGCACTTTGGTCTGGTATTCCAGAACTTCAACCTCTTTTCGCAGTACACCGCCTTGCAGAACGTGATGCTGGCCGGTGAGCTGCTGGCAAAGGAGAGCCCGGATTACAAGGCAAACAAAAAAGCCATCCATGCCCAGCTGGAACAGCAGGCACAGGAGCTTCTGGCCCAGATGGGCCTGTCTGCCCGTGCAGGCCACTACCCGCACCAGCTCTCCGGCGGTCAGCAGCAGCGCGTAGCCATTGCCCGCGCACTGGCCCTGCACCCGGACATCCTCTGCTTCGACGAGCCCACCAGCGCCCTTGACCCGGAACTGACCGGCGAGGTGCTGAAAGTTCTGCGTGACCTTGCTGACCGCAAGACCACCATGATCATCGTCACCCACGAAATGCATTTTGCCCGTGACGTGGCCGACCGTATCATGTTCATGGATGGCGGCGTTGTGGTGGAGGAAGGCCCTGCCCGGCAGCTCATCGAGCACCCGCAGGAAGAGCGCACCAAGCAGTTCCTTGCGCATTACTCGGAATAAGCAAAATCACCAATTCTTTCTGCAAAAATTCGTAAATGTTGATGCAATGCAAATCTTGTAAATCCTGCGTCACTCCGCTATAATACCATTCATGAATGCACACAACGTCCTGCCCCTTTCCGGCAGGGCGTTTTTCACGGCAAAAATCACGACATCAAGCCGGTTCCCAGTGTGGCAGGAGGATTTTATACTATGACAAAGGATATGACCCAAGGCAGTCCGCTCAAGCTGATCCTTGCGTTTGCGGTGCCGCTGATGCTGGGCAGTCTGTTCCAGCAGTTCTATAATTTGGCCGATACCATCATCGTTGGCCGCTTTGTGGGCGTGGAGGCGCTGGCGGCTGTGGGCAGTGTGGGCGGCCTGAATTATCTGGTGCTGGGCTTTGTGAACGGCATCGCCTGCGGTTTTTCCATCCCGATCTCTTGGACTTTCGGCGCCAAGGATTATAAGGAGATGCGCCGCTACACCGCCAATACCGTGTGGCTGTCCATCGCTTTTGCCACGGTGCTCACCATCGTTACGGTGGCTATGACCCGGCTGGTGCTGGTGTGGACGAACACCCCGGCCGATATCATCGACCTTGCGGATATCTATATCCGCACCATTTTTGCAGGCATCCCCTTCACTCTGCTTTATAATGTGACCAGTGCGTTGATGCGTGCACTGGGCGACAGCAAGCGCCCGCTGTATTTTCTGCTGGTGGCCAGCGTGTTGAACATCGGGCTTGACCTTGTGTGCATCATCGTATTCGACATGGGCGCATTCGGTGCGGCCTTTGCTACCGTGTTCAGTCAGGCGGTGGCGGGCCTTGGCAGTCTGCTGTACATCATGCGCCACTACCCGGAGCTGCGCTGGAGCAGGGAAGAGGGCCGTTTCAGCCTGACCCACTGCGCAAAGCTGTGCAACATGGGCATCCCCATGGGCCTGCAGTGCAGCATCACGGCCATCGGCAGCGTGGTACTGCAGGGCGCTGTGAATGGTCTGGGCAGCGACATCGTGGCTGCGCAGACTGCAGGCGGCAAGGCGGCGCAGTTCCTCAGCGTGCCGCTGGAGAGCATCGGCACCGCCATGACCACCTACACCAGCCAGAATATGGGCGCCAAAGACCTTGGCCGTGTGAATCGCGGCGTGAACACCGCCCTGGGCATTGGCTGTGTGTACAGCATTGCGTCCTTCCTCATCCTGCGCGTGACGGATAAGCTGCTCATCGGCCTGTTTTTGGATGCCAGCGAGACTGCGATCATGGCCAACGCCCAGAGCTTTATCTTCTGGAACAGCGTTTTCTATATCCCGCTGGCGGTGCTCATCATCTACCGTTACACCATTCAGGGGCTGGGCTTCTCCGGCCTTGCCATGTTCGCCGGTGTGGCCGAAATGGTGGCCCGCGCAATGGTAGGCTTCTGGTTCGTGCCGCTGTGGGGCTACTTTGCGGCCTGCATCGCAAACCCGGTGGCGTGGTTCTTTGCCTGCTTCTTCCTCATTCCGGCCTACTTTGTGGTGCGCAGAAAGCTGCAGAAGGAAAAGGACATCGAGAAAGCGCACGACGCGCAGGCGGCAAAGGCCTGACGCGGCAGCGCGAATATTTATAATCGTACAAGCCAGCTGGGCCTTCGGGTCTGGCTGGCTTTTTTTGTGTGGAAGGAACCGACTTTTTGCAAAAGTGCTGAAATTTCAAAAAAGCCCTTGACAAAAATCCTCGGGGGGGGGGGTATCATGAATGCGGAACCATGCCGGATCACCGGCATAATACGACCAGTGAGGAGAAAAGAAAATGAAATTGCAAAAGCGTTTTGCAGCAGTCCTTCTGTGTGCAATTATGACTTTGATGATGCTGACAGCCTGCAGCGGCAGCAGTGGTCCCGCGCCGACAAAGCTGGAGTGGGCAAATTCACGCACCAAGCAGTATTTTGATACAAAGGGCGTCACGCCACAGGAGTTTACGCTGACGGCAGATATTACGGTGTCTGGACAAAAGGCTGGCCTGAAATTTGCCGTGAAGGACAAGTGGGCCGGATATGAGTTCGATATAACGAATGGCCAGAAATGGCGCGTGGACGATGATGGAAATGTTTACCGAGAAGTTTCCAGCAGCAGCTACCATGAATGGTGGAAGTATCCGGCTGGCAGCCCGACTGCAGATAGCTATGCTCTTTCCATCCGGGCATGCTCCGGCTATTTCGTGCTGCCGGATGCGGAGAGCGTAGGCTCCATTGCGGCAGGTGAATACAAGGATTACTACACTGAGACGATCAAGCTCCACCGGAATGGTGTGTATGCGACCTATACCTACTGCTTTGAGGGAAGCGAGCTCAGCTGTATTCTGATGGAATCTGCAGGCGGCATGATGAACAACATCGATCTGAAACCCACAGCGGATGAAGCGGTGATCGCGATCCCGCCGGTTGACCGAGTGATGAAGGATTGAACGAACAGAACCGGAAGCATCATACAAGGTGCTTCCGGTTTTGTTTTTGTCGGTTGACTCTTCTGATTTACAAATCCCGCCAAAAGCGTTATACTACTTATGATTGTGTATCTGGCAGGAGGTGAGCGCATGGCAGAGCTGGAACAGATCGAAGGCACCGTGGAAGATATCATTTATGAAAACGAGGATAATGGTTACACCGTGTTTGAACTATCCGGCGGCGGGGTGGTCACGGTGGTGTGCGGCATCGTGGGGGAACTGCACGCAGGCGAAAGCGTGGTATGCCGCGGCCGGTATGAGAACCACGCCACCTATGGCCGCCAGTTTCACGCACAGGAGTGCGAGACCGACATGCCAAAGGATCTGGAAGCGGTCTACGCCTTTCTGGCCAGCAAGTCGCTGCCGTACATCGGAGCCAAAACGGCGGATAAGATCATCGATCTGTTCGGGGCTGAGGCGCTGGAGGTGATCGCCAATGACCCGGCCCGGCTCACGCAGGTGCCCGGCATCTCTGCCGACAAGGCCGACCGCATCCAGCAGGAGTTCAAGCGGATGTTCGGGATGCGGGAGCTTATTGCCTATCTGGCTCAGTTCGAGATCAGCCCCCGCAGGGCAATGGAAGTGTTCCGTACCTTTGGGCCCGGGGCCATGCAGGCCATTGCGGCAAATCCCTATCTGCTCTGCGGCGAACCGCTGCAGCTGGACTTCCGCCATGCGGACAGCATTGCCCAGTATTACCATATGGAGGGCGACTGCGCCCAGCGGCTGGAAGCAGCCCTGCTGCGCACCCTGCGCCACAACGCAGGCAACGGCCATACCTGCCTGCCGCGCACCCAGCTGCTGGAAACGGCGGCGGGCTTCATCCATCAGCCGCCGGAAAAGCTGGCCGCAGCACTGGATGAATGCATCCGAACCGAAGAGCTGCGGGTGAAGCTGTTCGATGGCACACCTTATATCTATCTGCCCGACCTGCTGGAAGCCGAGGAGGACATTGCTGCCCGGCTTGCCATGCTGACAAAACGGGGCAAAAACACCGCCCGTGGGCTGGATAAAAACATTCAGATCCTGGAACTGACGCAGGGCTTTGCCTATGCACCTCTGCAGAAGGAAGCCATCCGCAAGGCCATGACCGAGAATTGCCTTGTGCTCACCGGCGGCCCCGGCACCGGCAAAACTACTACGGTCAACGCCATCCTGCAATTGCTGGAAGATCAGGCAGAGAGGGTGGCTCTGTGCGCCCCCACGGGCCGCGCAGCCAAGCGCCTGAGCGAACTGACCGGACGCAAGGCCAGCACCATCCACCGTCTGCTGGAGGTGGACTACACCGGCGGCGTGGTCAGCTTTATCCATAACGATAAGAACCTGCTCAAGTGCGATGTGGTCATTCTGGACGAGATGAGCATGGTGGATGTGAAGCTGTTTCAGGCCCTCATTGCGGCGCTGCGCTACAGCTGCCGCATCATCATGGTGGGCGATGCCGACCAGCTGCCCAGTGTGGGGCCGGGCAACATTCTGGGCGAGGTGATCCGCTCCGGGCTGGTGCCCACAGTCTGCCTGAACGAGATCTTCCGGCAGGCGGCGCGCAGCCTGATCGTGGAAAACGCCCACCGCATCATCAGCAGTGAGCCGCTGCAGAAGGGCGGCAGGACTGACGACTTCTTCTTTCTGGAATCGGACGGCGACGCGGCCCGGAAGCTGGTGTGCGATCTTGTTACCACCCGCCTGCCGCGCAGCTATGGCTTTGACCCGATCCGGGATATTCAGGTGCTTTGTCCCACAAAGCTGGGCCCCACCGGCACGCAGGCGCTGAATGTGGAGCTGCAGAATCTGCTTAACCCGGAGCAGAAGGGCAAACCTCAGCTGCAAAGCGCGTCTCGGGTGTTCCGGGTCGGCGATAAAGTGATGCAGGTGCGCAACAATTACGAGATCGTCTGGAACCGCATCGGCGGGGAACAGGGAGTGGGCGCCTACAATGGCGATATCGGCATCGTGGAGAGCATCAATCCCCGTGACCGCTCCATGGTGGTGCGCATGGATGACCGGCGGCTGATCTATCCGGCAGAGAACCTCAACGAACTGGAGATCGCTTACGCCATCACGGTGCACAAGAGTCAGGGCAGCGAGTTCCCGGCGGTGATCCTGCCGGTGGCGCAGGTGCCGCCGCGGCTGTGCTACCGCAACCTGTTCTACACCGGCGTTACCCGCGCACGCAAACTGTGCATCGTGGCAGGCCGACGGGATGTTGTGAACCGCATGATGGGAAACGTCCGCCAGAATCTGCGCTACAGCGGCCTGTGCTATCTGCTGCAGGCTGAGCTGCCGCCGGAGCAGATGAAAACAGAGGAATGACCGATGCCTGCAGAGCAGAATCTGCCCGGGAAGCCGTTCAAAACCGGTATACTTTTTACGGCAACTATGCTATACTGTAAGCTGGTATGATTTCCGGCCTGCATCAACAGGCCGTTGTTTCGATAGAGGAACCAGAAAGGAACAGAGAATTTATGGCACAGAACGATATCGGTATCGACCTTGGTACCACCACCATCATCATCGCACAGGCGGGGCAGGGCGTTGTACTCAACCAGCCCAGCGTTGTGGCAATGGACACGCGCAAAAACACCGTGCTGGAAGTCGGCGATAAGGCTCTGGCCATGGTGGGCCGCACCCCGAACTATATTTCCGCCATCTTTCCGCTGAAAGACGGCGTTATCAGCGACCACACCATGACCCGTGAGCTGATCTGCCGCTTTGTCAAGCAGGTATACAACTCCCACATGGTCAAGCCCCGGGTGGCGGTCTGCGTGCCTGCTGCGATCACCGGCATCGAAAGCGATGCTGTGGTGGAAGCTGTGGTGGCTGCTGGTGCCCGTCAGGTGTATTTGATCGACGAGCCCATTGCCGCCGCTCTCGGTTCCGGCATCGATATCACCCAGCCGGAAGGCCGCATGATCATCGACATCGGCGGCGGCACCACCGATATTGCTGTGCTGAGTCTAGGCGGTAAGGTCAAGGCTACCAGTGTGCGCGTGGCCGGCAACCACTACGACGAGGAAATCCTCAAGTTCGTGCGCAACAAGTACAGCGTGGCCATCGGCCAGCGTACCGCTGAGGAACTGAAAAAGAATGTGGCCTGCTGCCCCCAGAAGACCGATTTCCACGAGACCATGGAGATCAAGGGCCGCAGCCTGCTCACCGGTCTGCCGGTGCGCGTGAATGTTTCCACCGATGATCTCTACGATCCGGTCATGATGCTCAGCGAGCAGATCGGCACAGCAGCCCATCAGGTTCTGGAAAAGACCCCGCCGGAGCTGGCCGGTGATATCTACCGCAACGGTGTCATGCTCACCGGCGGCGGTGCACAGCTGCATGGTCTGACCGAGTATCTGAGCGAGGAGCTCAAGGTGGAAGTGACGGTTTCGCCCGACCCCGTGAACTGCGTGGCGCTGGGTACCGCCATGAGTCTCGGCTTGAACGACAAGCTGGAGACCGGCTTTATGGACGCAACACCCCGCATCGGCCGCCGGTAAGCTCGACAGGCCGCAGCAGAGAAAAAGGCGGACACGATTTCTCCATACACCCGAATGAAAGCGGCAAAAAGAAAAATTGTCGGTTTTTATTGAAATGAATTGGAAAATAAGGTATAATATTTCCAAATTGATTTTCTGCTGACGACCTCGGGGCCGGATGCGGATTCTGAAAAACAGGAGGAAAACCATGGATTTAGGTTTTGACGTGGTCGTTACCATTACCGGCATCGTACTGGTGTTCTTGATCCTTATCCTGCTGATGGCCATCATCACGCTGGAAGGCAAGATCTTCGATTCGATGGGGACCAAGAAAAAGGCCGCAAAGGAAGCCGCCAAGGCTCCCGCCGCAAAGCCCGCTGCACCCGTGCAGCAGGCCGCAGCCGCTCCCGCTCCTCAGGTGGAAGAGGGCATTCCCGGCGATGTGGTCGCTGCCATTATGGCTGCGATCCACGCAATGGGCAACGGCAAGTACACCCTCAAGGCCGTGCGCCGCAGCAAGAACGGCTGGGGCAATGCGGGCGTGAATGACACCACCGCACCGTTTTAACAGAGGAGGAAGAGCATGACACAGTTTATTGATACTCTGGTCGGTATTTTCCAAAGTTCCGGCTTTGCACGCTTTGGCGAGCCGGGCGGCTACCTGTACGCGATCATGATCTGCGTGGGCTGCTTTTTGCTGTACCTGGCCATCGTCAAAGAATTTGAGCCGCTGATCCTGCTGCCGATGGCATTCGGCATGATCCTGGCAAACCTGCCCGGCAGCGGCGTCATCCACATGCAGTATTTCGTCGGTGACGGTCTGGAACACCCCATGTGGGTGGAGATCCTGAACAACGGCGGTCTGGCCGATATGCTCTATATGGGCGTTAAGCTGGGCATCTACCCGCCGCTGATCTTCCTGGGCATTGGCACCATGACCGACTTTGCACCCCTGATCTCCAATCCCAAGAGCCTGCTGCTGGGCGCTGCCGCTCAGTTCGGTATCTTCGGTACTTATATGGGCGCTCGCCTGCTGACCGCTACCGGTCTGGTGGACTTCACCCAGAAGCAGTCTGCTGCAATCGCCATCATCGGCGGTGCAGATGGCCCTACTGCCATCTTCGTCACCTCCCGTCTGGCTCCTGAGCTGCTGGGCTCCATCGCCGTTGCAGCGTACAGCTACATGGCTCTGGTGCCCGTCATCCAGCCGCCTATCATGAAGGCTCTGACTTCCAAGAAAGAGCGTTCTGTCGTGATGAAGCAGCTGCGCACGGTTTCCAAGACCGAAAGGATCATCTTCCCGATCATGGTCACCATCATTGTCTCTCTGATCGTGCCCGATGCCGCTGTTCTGGTCGGTATGCTGATGCTGGGCAACCTGATGAAGGAGTGCGGCGTTGTGGATCGTATCCAGAAGACCGCCGGCAATGAGCTGATGAACATCATCACCATCTTCCTGGCACTGTCTGTCGGCTGCACCACCTCTGCAAACACCTTCCTGAACACCCGCACCCTGTTCATCATCGTGCTGGGCCTGATCGCATTCTCCTTCGGCACTGCCGCAGGTGTGCTGTTCGGCAAGCTGATGTATGTGCTGAGCGGCGGTCAGGTGAACCCGCTGATCGGTTCTGCAGGCGTTTCCGCTGTGCCTATGGCTGCCCGTGTTTCTCAGAAGGTTGGTCAGAGCGAGAATCCCTCCAACTTCCTGCTGATGCACGCAATGGGCCCCAACGTGGCAGGCGTTATCGGCTCCGCTGTTGCAGCCGGTATCCTGATCAACATTTTCGGCTAAGCATTTCCTGAAAAACGATTTTTCCCGCCCGTCGGTTCGCAAGAGCTGTCGGGCGGTTTTTGTTTTACGATTTGAAATGCCCGCCGCGTTTGCTTTGGGCATAAAATAAGGAAATTATATTATTTATTTCGTGTTTGTCGCAGCCTGCGGGCTGCTCCAAACACATTTTCACAAAAAGGCCGTAACGAAAAACGGCTGCTGTTTTATCAGATGCAATTTTTCTCTACGACCTCTTTCGTGAAAAAGTAACTCCGAAAAGCCCGCAGGCTTTTCGGAGTTACAAATTATAAAAATATTTTTTCCGCTGAAAATAGCCAGAGCGAACGCGGCGGCTATTCTCAATCGTTTTAAAATGTGGTATACTGTACTTTGATAGTATAAACATAAAAGGAACAGGGGAAACCATGGCAACAGATCTCACACAGGAATTCTGCGCTCTGCGCGATACCTATATCGAAAAACAGTTTGGCCGCCTGAATGATATGCAGCGGCAGGCGGTGTTCACCACTGACGGCCCGCTGCTCATTCTGGCCGGTGCGGGCAGCGGCAAGACCACTGTGCTGGTCAACCGCATTGCCAATCTCATCCGGTTCGGCTCAGCCCACGGCTCCAGACAGACGCCGCGCCCAGCCACCGAGGATGATGTGAAGGCTCTGCGCAACGCCATTATGACAGGCACTGCCGCGCCCGGCTGGCTGGATGGGATGCTGCGCCAGAACGCGGTGCGCAGTTGGAACGTAATGGCAATCACCTTTACCAACAAGGCGGCAGGGGAGCTGAAAGAGCGTCTGCGCCGGATGCTGGGCGGTGAAGAAGGTGATGAGGTGTTCGCATCCACCTTCCACTCGGCCTGTGTGCGCATCCTGCGCCGCTGGGCAGAGGAAATCGGCTATCCCCGCAGCTTTACCATCTACGATACGGACGACTCCCAGCGTGTAATGAAGGCAGTCTACAAAGACCTGAATGTGGACGATAAATTTCTGCCCATCAAAGCGGCCATCAACCAGATGAGCCGCTGGAAGGATCAGCTTGTCAGCCCGGAACAGGCCCTCGCCAGCCCTGCAAAGGACACCAAGGGTGCGCTGACCGCCCGCATCTATGCCGCTTATGAAAAGCGCCTGAAGGAAGCCGGTGCCTTTGATTTCGACGACCTCATCTACCAGACTGTGCAGCTGCTGGCCGAACATCCGGATGTGAGGGAGTTCTACCAGAACAAATACCGCTACCTGCTGGTGGACGAATATCAGGATACCAGCGTGGCACAGTTCCGTCTGGTCAGCCTGCTCACCGGTCCGGAGCGCAACATCTGCGTGGTGGGCGATGACGACCAGAGCATCTACCGCTTCCGTGGGGCTACCATTGAGAATATCCTCAACTTTGAAAAGCTCTATCCCGGCACAAAGACCATTCGCCTGGAACAGAACTATCGCTCCACCTCCAATATCCTGAATGCCGCCAACTGCGTCATCCAGCACAACACCGAGCGCAAGGGCAAGACTCTGTGGACCGACAACGGCGAGGGTGACAAGGTGCAGGTGTACACCGCCGAAAATGAGCAGGACGAGGCCAGCCACATCGCGGATGTGATCGGCCAGCACCTGAAAGCGGGCGGGCATCTGGCAGATCATGCCATTCTGTACCGTATGAATGCCCAGTCGGCCCCCATCGAAAGCTACTTTACCCGCGCGGGCATCCCTCACAAGATCGTGGGCGGCCAGCGCTTCAATGACCGCAAAGAGGTCAAGGACATCCACTCCTATATGTCTATTGTAGCGAACCCGCGCGATGATGTGCGCCTGCGCCGCATCATCAACGAGCCTGCCCGCAAGATCGGTGCCACCACGGTGGAGGTCATTGCCGATCTGGCCGGGCAGGAGGGCGTGAGCATGCTGGATATCATCAGCCACGCCGACCAGTACGCAAAGCTCAGCCGTGCCGTAATGCCGTTGCTCAAGTTCTGGCAGATCTATCAGCGCCTGCAGGACTCTCTGGAGACCCGCACACTGGACGAGTTTGCAGCCGATGTGATCGAGCTGACCGGCTATAAGGCAATGCTGGAAGCGGACGCTGCCAAGGGCCACGAGGACGCGGCAGACCGCCTGCAGAACCTTGGTCAGCTGGTGAACAACGTCAAGAACTACTGTGACCAGCACGGTGAGGAAGCCACGCTGGAAGGCTATCTGGAAGACATCGCCCTCATCAGCGATATCGACAGCTACAACGAGAGCGCAGATCAGGTGGTGCTGATGACCATTCACTCTGCAAAAGGCCTTGAATTCCCTTATGTGTTCCTCATTGGAATGGAAGAGGGTGTATTCCCCAGCGAAATGAGCAAGTATTCCGAAGCGGACCTTGAGGAGGAACGCCGTCTGGCTTATGTGGGCATTACCCGCGCCAAAAAGGAGCTGTACATCTCCAACAGCGTTTCCCGGATGCTCTATGGCCGCACCCAACGCAATGAGCCCAGCCGCTTTTTGCGGGAGATCGAGCCGGAGTATATCGAGGAGACCCGCAGCCCGGTGCTGGAACAGCGCTCCCGCTTTGGCGGTTGGGGTGACAGCTATAGTGATACGGTGCCCGGCGGCGCATCCGGCTATTCCGGGCCGTCCGGCTGGGGCCGCAGCGCAGGCGGTTACGGGAACGGTTACAGCGCAGGCAGCCGCAGCGGTTATCTGAACCGGGAGTACAATGCAGGCGAGAGCCGCGGTTTTGGCTCTGCCTACGCAAACCGGGGCGGCAGTACCGGCGGCTACGGTTCTGGCTATGGCCGCAGCGGTGGAAGCACTGGCTATGGTTCTCAATATGGTTCTGGAAATTACAGCGGTGCAACGCAGAAAAAAGCCGAAAAGCATATTTCCTTTACAGGCACTCCTGCTCAGAAACCGGCCTCTGCCGGCCCCAAACACTACGAACCCGGCGACATTGTGGAGCACAAGGTGTTCGGCCGGGGTCAGGTGGTGGCCGTGAAGCCCGCCGCCGGAGATCAGATCGTGGAGATCAACTTTGAAAAGGTAGGCATCAAAAAGACCATGGCCAATTTTGCACCCCTCACCAAAATCACTGCGGAGGAATAACAAACTTATGATGACTGTTCGTTTGATCGCCCATACCCCGGAACCCGAAAAGGTAGTGGCCGCAGCGGCAAAGCTGTGCTATTCCGATGCTCACATCACCGATCTGCTGGACGGGCTGGACGAAGAAAAAACTGCAAAATTCCTGACGATGCTCAGCGATCTGGGCCATGCCAGCCCCATTGAGCACGCCAGCTTCACCTTTGGCATCGAGGGGGTCAGCCGCACCCTGCTTGCCCAGATCACCCGCCACCGTATCGCGTCCTTCAGCGTGCAGAGCCAGCGCTATGTGCGGCTGGATGACTTCCGCTATGTGGTGCCGCCGGAGATCGAAGCCATTCCGGAAGCAAAGGCGGCTTTCCTTGCCAGTATGGAAGAGGACGCCAGACGTTATCTTGATCTGGCTCACAAGCTGGAAGAGGGCCACACTGCCCGCCTGATGGCCGAAGGAATGCCTGAAAAGCAGGCCCGCGCCAAGGCCAGCAAGCAGGCCAACGAGGACGCCCGCTTTGTGCTGCCCAACGCCTGCGAGACCAAGATGGTGGTCACGATGAACGCCCGCAGCCTGCAGAACTTTTTTCATCTGCGCTGCTGCAGCCGTGCCCAGTGGGAGATCCGGGAGCTGGCCGAAAAGATGTTCGGGCTGGTGTATCCGGTGGCACCGCATATCTTTGCAAAGTCCGGCCCGGCCTGCGTGAGCGGCCCCTGCCCGGAGGGAAAAATGTGCTGCGGAAAAACCGCTGAGGTGCGCGCAAAATATGCATCCATCAAGGAGGCTGCAGGCGTATGAGCAAGGGAAAACTGATCGCCATTGAAGGATTGGATGGCAGCGGAAAGGCCACGCAGGCAAAGCTGCTGGCCGGGTATCTGGCCGCACAGGGCCTTGCGGTGCGCGAGGTGAGCTTCCCGGACTACGGCAGTGACTCCAGCGCCCTTGTAAAAATGTATCTGGCCGGGCAGTTCGGTCAGCATCCGGACGATGTGAACGCCTATGCGGCCTCCAGCTTTTACGCGGTAGACCGCTACGCCAGCTACAAAAAAGACTGGGGCGGCTTTTACGAGAACGGCGGCATCGTCATTGCAGACCGGTACACCACCTCCAATGCGGTGCACCAGTGCTCCAAGCTGCCGCCGGAGCAGTGGGAAAGCTTTCTCGGCTGGCTGTTTGATTTTGAATTCCATCTGCTGGGCCTGCCCGCACCGGATGAGGTGATCTACTTACAGGTAGACCCCGCCGTGAGCCAAAAGCTTATGACCCAGCGTTACCACGGCGACGAGAGCAGGAAGGATGTGCACGAGAAGGACACAGAGTATCTTGCCCGCAGCCGCCGCGCCGCCGAGTATTGTGCCGCGCACCTTGGCTGGGCCGTCGTGCATTGCACCAGCGGGGACAACATGCGCAGCATCGAAGACATTCAGGCCGAAGTGCAAAAAATCGTTCTAAAAAACTAAAAGACGAACAAGTTTGTAGGGCCTGTGTGTCGGCAGCTTTCTCCTCAGACACGAAATACGGGTTGCGGCACCCAGCAGCTGCTTCGCATCTGCTTGCATCTTGCTGGCCGCGGCCCCAACAACAGCTCCCTATTTCCGCCACTGGCGGCGGTCACTGTTGTTGCAAACCATTCCATCGCCCGCCCTATTGCCTGCGGCAACAGGGTCCCACCCCAGCGGACG
>OHPI01000571.1_pt1 | contig 24529 bp, 25 predicted proteins | sample 1577651 | NCBI WGS metagenome assembly OHPI01 (sample SAMEA3879578, study PRJEB24766) | human gut metagenome | biome: human-associated habitat; feature: feces | place: USA | collected 1985/1987
CGGCCTGTTCCGAAAATGTAACGACGAACAGAATGCCGGAGCTTTGAAATGGATGCAGGTATTCGGTATCGATCATCTGAAAGACCGGCCTTTCCTTACACTGTCGTCGGGCGAACAACGGTTGGCCTTGCTGGCACGTGCCTTCGTGAAAGATCCGGATTTGATCATTTTGGACGAGCCTCTACACGGATTGGATGTTAGCAATAAGAAACGAGCAGCCGCTATTATCGAACAATTTTGTTCACGTCCGGGCAAAACACTGATTTATGTGACACATTATCCGCATGAATTGCCAACCTGTGTTAAGCAAACATTTCAACTGGTTAAACATCTATAAAAAAGGATTATTCTAACAGTATTACACGCAGTTAGAATAATCTTTTTTATTACTAATCCCATTTTATCCAGTGAGAAGAAATGTCTCTTCTCCTTAAAATATCAATATTATGGGAAATATCAGTTATTCTGTAACAGATGTATGTTACAATTTCTATCGTTCCTCAAGTCCGTTCAATGCCACATCGGCATACTACACAGGAAACGAAAAAGAACAGTCTTTCATCGCTTTCATCAAGCAGGAAATCACAAGCCATGAAATGAAAGTATCCACCCGGAAGAACCATGAATCAACCATTAATCTCCTTCGGAGGTTCCGGCCGGGTATCTGCTTCAAAGACATCAATTATCAATTTGTCTGCGATTTTGAGGCGTACATGGAATCTTTGGCATACCACAAAAACACCATTGCCAAACACATGAAGCAACTGAAGCGGCACATCAACACGGCCATCAACAAAGATCTGATCAACTTGAAACAGTATCCGTTCCGGCAATACAAGATCAAGACTCAGGTTCCTAACCGTAATCACCTCACGCCTGACGAGCTCAAAAGGATTGAAAATTATCCTTCCCGTTCATGTATCGGGAAAAGTCGTTGCCGCGACATGTTCCTTTTCAGTTGTTATACCGGATTACGATTCTCGGATATTACCCGGCTTCAGAAAGATAACTTCCACCTCATTGACGGAAAATGGTGGCTGATCTTCAAAAGTCTGAAAACCGGAGTGACTATCAAGCTGCCTATTTACATGCTTTTCGACGGAAAACCGATTGAGATTTTCAAGAAGTACTGTAAACGGAATTTCAAGTCTTCTTTATTCGGACTTTCCACGACCAGTAATTCTGCCACAAACAAGCAACTGAAACAGCTGGCACAGAAAGTAAAAGTTTACAAACACATTTCATTCCACACTGCCCGACACACTTGCGCTACCATTCTTCTATACAATGGCGTACAACTAACCACCGTGCAAAAACTTCTCGGTCATCAAAGTATCCGGACAACCGAGGTTTACAGCGACATCATGGATATGACTGTTATCCGTGACCTGCAAAAGATCAAGCAGAAGAAAAACAAATAGCATACCAGCCTATCAATTTGTGTTCTTAGATTTCCTTTCCGGGAAATCCGTCTAATGGTACTTTCCAGCGTTGGAAAGCGACCGGGTATTCTCCCGTATATTTACCAACGCTGGTAAATTTTATACGATTACACAAAAATACAGAGACACAAAGCTTCATAGATCTTTGTCAATCTATCAAACTCCGTGTCTCCCCCAAAATGCTGTGCGCAAAACACAACCGTCATTAAAAAATCTCTTCCATCAAATCCGATCCAAGACCTTACGGATCAAATCAGGAATCGAACCTTTATATTCCGTATTCATCTTACCGCCCAGGCGATCAGCAATAATACAGCAAACTGTCATCGCACGATGTCCCATCAGAGCAGCCAGACCAGCCAGCGACGAACTTTCCATCTCGAAGTTCGTAATCTGATACTTATCCCAATGGAATGATTCTATTTTATGATTCAGGTCCGGATCAGCCAAAGCCAAACGTACTTTTCGTCCCTGCGGACCATAGAATCCATTGGCGGCAATGGTCACACCATGAATCACATCATCCTGACAGATCTGTTCAACCAACGACGAGTCGGCCGATACTACATAAGGCATGATCCGATCCAATTTCCAATCCAATTGATCCTTTAGTGCCTGCTCAAAGTCTCTATCACGTACTTGTTCATTATTGGCATAAAAATATAAGACGCCATCGAACCCGATAGACTTGGTTGCTGCTACATACGAACCGATAGGCGTAAACGGCTGCAAACCTCCGCTCGTTCCGATACGTACCAAAGACAACTGACGGAAATCCGGTTTTATAGTCCGTGTCTGGAAATCTACATTTGCCAACGCATCCAATTCAGTCAGGACGATATCAATATTGTCCGTTCCTATTCCATGTGATACTACGGTAATCCGTTTTCCCTGATACGTACCCGTAATCGTATGAAACTCACGGCTGGATACCTCACACTCCTTTGTATCGAAGAAGGAGGCAACCAACGATACCCGAGCAGGATCGCCAACCAATATCACCCGGTCGGCCAACTGTTCCGGTTTGACATGCAGATGGAATACACTTCCATCCGCATTGATAATTAATTCAGAAGGAGCGATCATTCTTTCAGCGGTTTAGTAGATGAACTGGTTGAAGCCGGTTTGGCAATCGCATCGCGCATGGATGTATCAGCCTCGATATTCTTCATCCGATAATAATCCATCACCCCAAGGTTACCCGAACGGAAAGCTTCTGCCATCGCTTTCGGTACTTCCGCTTCTGCTTCGATCACTTTGGCACGGGCTTCCTGGGCTTTCGCCTTCATTTCCTGTTCCAAAGCAACGGCCATTGCACGACGTTCCTCGGCTTTCGCCTGAGCAATATTCTTATCAGCCTGTGCCTGATCCATCAACAGATACGCTCCGATGTTCTTACCTATATCAATATCAGCAATATCAATAGACAGAATCTCAAAAGCTGTTCCGGCATCCAACCCTTTCCGCAATACCAGCTTCGAAATGGAATCCGGATTTTCCAATACGGATTTGTGAGATTCTGAAGAACCGATCGACGAAACGATACCTTCACGTGCCAAGACGGTTTCTTCGCCGGCACCACCCACCAATTGCTTGATGTTCGCACGTACCGTCACACGAGCTTTGGCAATCAACTGGATACCATCCTTTGCCACGGCTGTTACCGGAGGAGTATTGATGACCTTCGGATTGACCGACATCTGTACGGCTTCAAATACGTCACGTCCTGCCAAGTCAATAGCTGTAGCCATCTGAAATGTCAATTCGATATTGGCTTTCGAGGCAGAGACAAGGGCATGTACCACTTTCTCTACATGACCGCCCGCCAAGTAGTGTGCTTCCAATTCATCACGGGTAAGCGTTTTCAGTCCGGCTTTGTGAGCCTCGATCATAGCTTGCGTAATGATATAAGGAGGCACCTTACGGATTCGCATCAGAAACAACTGAAGCAAAGAGATATTCACCCCCGAAACTTTCGCCGAAATCCAAAGCAGGAACGGCACATAATAAAAGAAAATTACCAGCAGCAATATCGCTGCTCCCAAAAGGGCGAGGGGTACAAAGGTCATTTCCATGTGAGTAGAATTATGATTTATGAATTATGATTTATTTTTCAATTTTTAATTTTCACGATTACATTGTAGCCATCGACGCGTATTACCTCGACCGGCGTGTTTTCATCAATCAGCTCGTCCATCGATTTGGCTTCTACGGTGATCCCGTTAATGCGGGCTTTCCCGATTGGGGCGAGGCGTGAAAGTGTCAACCCTTCGTCGCCCGGCACGATTCCCAAGTCGCGGCTGGATACCAGCTTGGAATCGATGTCGGTTTTCAAAGCCACCCGGTTGAAGGATTTGGAACGCAACAACCAGATGAAAGAGGCCGCGAACACAAGCGATGATACCGCCAATGTTACATTGCCGATCGGCGTACTGACCGAATAGGCATAGAACAGGCCGCCGGCAGCAAAAAGGAATCCTCCGACACCGGCAACTGTGATACCCGGTAACATAAATATTTCCAGCAGGATAAGCACAATGGCTACAACCATTAGGAAGGCGATAATAAGCATTTCGAATATCATAGAGCCTTGTTTTATCGTTTGTTTTTCAGATAATTGATTTCGGCATTACGAGCTTTCTTCTCCAACTCGCCGGGCTGTTCCAACAAGGCGTTCAGTTGCTCTTCTGCTTGCAGGATGGTTGGCTTCAGTTGCTCTTTGCGGGCCTTGTTGCCTTCGGCGTAAGAGACGCGCAGGCCGTCGAGTTTTTCATTCAGCTCTTTGATCTGTTTGTTCAAGGCAACCACCTTTTCGTAGTAGCCCTTAGCTTCGGGGCTATTGATGTCATCCAGTTTGTAATAGACAATATTATTACCGATGATAAATTCAAAATCCTTTTCGATCTTTTTCTCTCCATAAGGTATTTCTGTGTGCGACAGACGAATCAGGTCGGCATAGTCGGAACTTTCTTTCCAGGAATCTCGGATAGCAGTGATCGCTGCACGGGCGCGTTTCACTTCTATGTCTTCGCTCTCCACCCGTTTATGCTCTGGATTCGGGATGAAGAGATAGACACAGGCTTTTCCTTCCGGCTGGAAACGATCGGATACAAACCATCCCAATCCTTTCACTTCATCGAAGACCATCATATAATCATTGTAGGGCGAATTGAACGGCATGCCCAACTGCTCTGGAGCCAGATAAGTGTCGGAATTGATGTTGTAGCGGGTGACGAAGAGGTCATAACCGCCAATCGAACCGTTCCCTTTGGAAGAATAATAGATCGTGGCGCCATCGGAAAGGACGAACGGGTAGTTGTCATCGTCATTGCTGTTGATGTTCATCGGTAATTGTTTCTCGTCCCCCCATTCGTCCATAAGCATGGACTGGGTAAAAAGGCAATAACGGTCGCCGTCTGTCGAATGAGCATAGTAAATCTTGTCGCCTTTCTGGTTCTTGTAGACGGTCGAGCTCACTGGCTCGTTTGTCTGGAAAAAATCTTTGTAGGAATCAAGTGTGCCGCTTTCTTCGCTTAGGATATAGGCGGAAAGGAAATCGTCTTTGTCCACGACCAAGCTATCTATGATCTGAACATCTTCCACCTTTTCCATCATGCGTTGTGCATTGTTTGCCAAGTCGAGCCTGGTTTCGAACGATTGCGGATCCTGCTTTTTCTTTGCCAGCAGGTTGATATATTCTTCCAGCATTTCTCCGGCTTCGTCGAAACGATAGGTCTTGTAGTAGACTTCGGACATATAACGGTATGCTTCTTGTACTTTGCGTTTGACAGCTACTTTCAAATGCTTTTCCGCACCGGTCAGATCACCGGTCTCGTAGCAGCAGACACCATACCAATGATTATAGGAGGAATTGCTTGGCGCTTGTTTGACCAGCTTTTCAAAGGCAGGTTTGGCTTCCGCGTACTTACCTTCATTGTATAATTTTTTTGCTTCAGCCAGACTTTGTGCGTGCAGCCCGCCGCAGAGTAACGTGATTCCTATTGTGTAAAACAGTTTATTAGATAACCAATTCATTGATTTATGATTTATGATTTTGATTTTAGATTTATAATCCATAAATCTAAAATCATTACTTTTGTGTCCGATTACAAAAATAGGAATTAAAATCAAGAATCAAAACCCTTATTTTTTTATTCTTAATTTTTAATTCTTAATTAATAAAGTATGGCAAAGTTGACAGAAGAGGAACTCCTGTTTCGTAAAGTAGAAGAGAAAGTCAAGAAGGCGATATTCGAATATGGTCTGATTGTGGATGGTGACCGTATATTGATCGGATTGTCGGGGGGAAAAGATTCGTTGGCGTTGGTGGACTTGCTCGGACGCCGTTCCAAGATATTCCGGCCTCGGTTCGAGGTGATCGTGACGCATATCGTGATGTCAAATATCCCTTATCGTTCGGATATTGACTACCTGAAAAGCCGGGCAGATGAGCACGGCCTTTCCTTTTTCGTGCATGAGACGAGCTTCGACGCTTCGACCGATACCCGCAAGTCTCCTTGTTTCCTTTGTTCTTGGACGCGGCGGAAAGCCTTGTTCGATATTGCAAAGAGGCATGGTTGCAACAAGATTGCCCTCGGGCATCATCAGGACGATATTCTCGAAACCCTTCTGATGAACATGATCCACCAGGGAGCGATCGGAACGATGCCACCGCGCCTAAAGATGGATAAGTTCGATATGGAGATTATCCGCCCCATGTGTCTGGTGGAGGAGAAAGATTTGACCCGGATTGCTGTGTGGAGAGGATATCGGAAACAGATCAAGAATTGCCCGTACGAATCCGGCTCCAGCCGTTCGGATATGAAGGAGGTACTGTCGCGTCTAGAGGCGATCAACCCTGAGGCGCGCTATAGCCTTTGGAGCAGTATGTCGAATATTCAGGAGGACTATCTTCCTAAAATCATAAATCATAAATCATAAATCATCTCATGCAAGGATTTTATACTATTCTGTTATTGGTCGCATCCAATATCTTTATGACGTGTGCTTGGTACGGACATTTGAAGATGAAGCAGCAGTTCAGTTGGTTCGAGCATCTGCCGTTGATCGGTGTTGTCTTGTTCAGCTGGTTTTTAGCGTTTTTTGAATATTGTTTTCAAGTCCCGGCAAACCGGATGGGTTTCCGTGATAATGGCGGGCCTTTTAACCTGATCCAATTGAAGGTGATCCAGGAGGTGATTACGCTGGTTGTCTTTGTCGGTTTTAGTTCGATTGCCTTCAAAGGCGAATCGTTTAAGTGGAACCATGCGCTGGCTTTCCTGTTTCTGGTGGCGGCAGTTTATCTTGTGTTTAAGAAATAAGATTTTAGTATCACTTCAAATCAGGACGAGACAGTGATAGAGAAGTTTGGGATTAGTGATAGGGAAAAAACGCCCTGTGTCACAAGCGGGTGTTGAGGGTGGCGTCTAAATAGCACAGTATCGCCTCCTTTTCATCCGGATGGAACCATCGGATGTCAGTATCCCGTTTGAACCAGGTCATTTGTTTGCGAGCGTAAACACGAGAGTTGCGTTTTATCTTTTCAATGGCGAAATCTAATGTCCATTCGCCATCCAGGTATTTGAACAGCTCTTTGTAGCCGACAGTGTTGAGGGAGTTCAATTTGCGGAAAGGATAAACGCGGCGTGCTTCTTCCAGCATGCCGTCGGTCATCATTTGGTCTACGCGGCGGTTGATGCGATCGTAAAGTTCTTCACGGTCGCGGGTAAGTCCTATCTGGATGATCCGGAACGGCCGTTCTTTTCGGGTGTTGGTACGGAAGGAGGAATAGGGTTTGCCGGTCATGCGGCAGATTTCAACGGCATGGATTACGCGTTTGTAGTTGTTTCTATCTACTTCATTATAATGTATAGGGTCTGTTTCCTTTAACTCGGCAAGGATAGGGGAGAGACCCTCTTCTTCAAATTGCTTGTAGATGGCGGTTCGGATTTCGGGGGTGACGGTGGGGATATCGTCGATCCCTTTTGTGACGGCATCGATATACATCATGCTACCACCTGTCATAACGACAGTCGGATGTGTCTGGTGGAGTTCCCTGAGTAGAGACATCACATCTTCCTCGAAACTGCTTGCGCTGTAATAATCGGTGAGTGACAATGTGCCGACCATATAATGGCGTACACGTGCCATCTGTTCAACCGTAGGAGCGGCTGTGCCTATCGGAAGGTCTTTGTAAAGCTGACGGGAGTCGGAAGAAATGATCGGAGAACCGAAATGCTCTGCTACACGCAGACTCAGTTCTGTCTTGCCGACTCCTGTCGGCCCCAATAATATGACAAGAGAGTTCATTAATCAAAAGCGCTCGTCGTCGTATGGGTTATCCATCGGTCCGTCGCCAAGCCCGTCGAAACCTTCTTTATCGAGTTCGTCGATATCGTATTCGGAATCGCCGTAGAAATCTTCACCTATTTCGGTGTTACCTGTTTTGGCGTCCATTTCGTCGAACGACATGATCTGAACAGGTGCTTCGCCGATAGATTTGCTGCATACGGCTTTGTCCAGATCTTTGCCTGGGATGATTTCACGGAGTTCCATGAAGAAAGCGCGTTCAGTCATATAATCGAAGACAAAAAGCAACTTCTGGTGTTCGTCTTCCAGAAGCTCTTCCAGACGTGTATCTTCCATTATATAATTGTCTACTTCGGAAGAAGTATCCATTTCAACCAATGTGATTTCCGTATTCTTGCTCCAGTCATCATCACAGATGAAGAAAGAACACATCTGGTCTTTTGTATACCCTACAGAATCCATAATGGCATTGTACAAATCCAGAAATGTTGCTTCTGAGTCGATCTTGATCTCACGTTTGAAGTCGTCAACTTCATCTGATAGAATTAAAAATCTAAATACCATAGTCGTTATTAGTTTTTTGTTGGTTCAAAAGTAGTAAAAAAAACAATGTGGCAATAAAATAATGTGCCAATATACCCCATAAAATTCATTCTTTCATTGGTACATTGGCACATTTTCAAATTGGCATATTATTTATTCATCGATCGAACCTCTGACGATACCGCGCTGGGATGATTTGATGAAGTTCAGAATCAGATCCCGTTCTTCACTAGGTTCGTATTCGGTTTCGATGGCTTTCAGGGCTTCCGTATTGTTGAGGCCGCGTGTATAAAGCGTACGGTAGATATCTTGGATCAAGAATACTTGGCTGTTGGTAAATCCGCGACGGCGTAATCCTACGATATTGATACCACAGTACACGATCGGATCACGTCCGATCAGGGTATAAGGAGGAATATCTTTGCCGATCCGGGAACCGCCTTGTATCATGACGTGCTTGGATATACGGGAGAACTGGTGAACCAGGCTACCACCGCTAACGATGGCGAAGTCGTCGATCTCTACTTCTCCGGCTATCTGTGAAGCATTGCCGATAATGATATTATCTTTCAGCAAGCAATCATGGGCAATATGGGAATAGGCCATAATCAGGCAATTGTTGCCGACAACGGTTTTGCCTTTGGAGGCTGTTCCGCGATTGACGGTCACGCATTCGCGGAGAATGGTGTTGTTTCCGATTTCGGCAGTTGTAATTTCTCCTTTAAATTTCAGGTCTTGAGGGATACCGGCAATAACGGCTCCGGGAAATACCTGGCAATTATTGCCGATCCGGGCACCGTCTAAAATAGTCGCGTGCGAATAGATACGACAGTTGTCACCGATCACGACATCTTTTTCGATTACGGCGAAAGGGTCGACTGTTGTATTCTGACCGATTTTAGCCTCGGGATGAACGACTGCTAAAGGGGATATGTTCATAATGATTTATGATTTATTATTTATGATTTCGGATGTATGGTTTATCGTATCATGTCGTTACCATAAGTCATACATCTGAAATCATAAATCATTGATTTATTTATTTTTTACGATTTGTGCCATAAATTCGGCTTCGCTGACCAGCTTATCGCCTACGAATACATATCCTTTCATGGTTGAAATACCACGGCGGATGGGAGCCAGCAATTCCAAACGGAGGATCAGCGTATCGCCCGGAACGACTTTCTGGCGGAACTTAACGCCGTCGATCTTCATGAAATAAGTGGAATAGCGCTCCGGTTCGTCTACCGAATTCAGAACGAGCAATCCACCGGTCTGGGCCATCGCTTCAACTTGCAGTACACCCGGCATAACCGGTTCCTGGGGAAAATGACCTGTAAAGAAAGGTTCGTTGCTCGTGATGTTTTTCACACCTACGATATAGTTACCGCCGATTTCGATGATCTTGTCAACCAACAGGAACGGGTAACGATGCGGGAGCAGTTCGCGGATACGGTTGATATCCATTACCGGAGTGCTGTTCGGATCATAGACGGGAGCCTGAACTTCGTTCTGTTTGATGTCCTTGCGGATCATGCGTGCCAACTGGTTGTTGATCTTATGTCCCGGACGGGTAGCGATTACGCGGCCCCGGATCGGTTTGCCGATCAATGCCAGGTCACCGATCACATCGATCAGCTTGTGGCGTGCCGGCTCGTTGTCGAATACCAGCGGTTTATTGTTGATGTAGCCCAGGTCTTGTACGTCCTTATGCGGGATAGACAGCTTGTCGGCAAGATTGTCGAGCACCTCCTGCGATACTTTCTGGTCATAGATGACGATCGCATTGTCGAGATCACCGCCTTTGATCAGGTTATTCTGCAACAACATCTCTACTTCGCGGACAAACACGAATGTGCGGGAAGCAGCCAATTCTGTCGGGAATTCACTCAGGTCGTTCAGCGTGGCGAACTGGTTGGAAAGCACAGACGAATTGAAGGAAATCAAAACATTGACGCTAAACTTGTCGTCCGGCAAGATAATGAGGGATGAACCTGTTTCTTCATCCTTGACTTCAATCTTGTGCTTTACGATATAGTAATCCTTCGGTGCGTTTTGCTCTACGACACCGGCTTTCTGAATCTCTTCACTGAAAAAACGGGAACTGCCGTCGAGAATCGGGAATTCGGGTGCATTCACCTCTATCAGGCAGTTATCTATTTCGTAGGCATATAAAGCTGCCATCGCGTGTTCAATGGTACTTACCTGGATACCGTTTTTGGAAAGTACGGTCCCTCTCTGGGTTCCGGCTACGTTTTCAGCAACGGCATCGATTACAGGTTCTCCTTCCAGGTCAACACGTTTGATTTTGTATCCATGATTTTCGGGTGCAGGGTGGAAAGTAATCTGGATATCCAAGCCTGTATGCAACCCTTTTCCTTGCATAGAGAAACTCGTGGCAAGCGTCTTCTGTTTCTGCATACGATCTATATGATTTATGATTTATAATTTATGATTTGTTCATTGGCCATTGCGCGCATTGTCAATAGCCAATTTAAGTCGTTCTATCTCACGTCGCATCTGTCCCATCTGGCGGTACATATCCGGCAGGCGGTTGAAGATTGCGCTGGAACGCATAAACGCCTTTGCGTTGATAGCCGGAGCACCTAACAGGGTTGCCGGTTCTTTTACATCGCTGATCACGCCGCATTGTGCACCGAATACCACATGGTCCGCCACATGGATATGTCCGGATAACCCGGCTTGGCCTCCGAACATGCAATGGCTGCCGATCTTTACGGAACCCGCAATGCCCACCTGGGCTGCCATGACCGTGTTTTCGCCGACTTCCACGTTGTGAGCAATTTGTACCAGATTGTCCAGTTTGACACCCCGACGGATGATGGTCGAGTCCATAACGGCACGGTCTATCGTGGTATTGGCCCCGATTTCGACATCGTCTTCCAGTACGACATTACCCAACTGGGGGATCTTCTTGTAGTTATCGCCTTCTGGAGCGAAACCGAAACCGTCCGACCCGATCACGCTTCCGGCATGCAGAATGCAGTTGTTGCCGATTACGCAGCCGTTGTAGATGGTCGCGTGCGGATAGACCGTACAGTTATCGCCAATGGTCACATGGTCGCCGATATAAGCGTGCGGATAAATGCGGCTGTTCTTGCCGATCTTCACGTCTTCGCCAATGTAGGCGAAGTTGCCGACATAACATCCTTCGCCGACCGTTGCCGAACCGGCGATGAACGCCGTAGCGTCTATACCCGCTTTTTTGACATTGGCCTGTTCCGCCATATTCAACAGTATGGCGAGCGAAGCATAAGCATTGGCAACCTTGACCAATGTGGCTTTTATCGGTTCGGCGGGAGTGAAATCATTGTTTACTAAAACAATGCTTGCTTCAGTTTGGTAGATAAAATGTTCATATTTGGGGTTTGCCAGAAAGGTCAATGTCCCCGGTTTACCTTCTTCTATCTTTGAGAAGTTGTTGACTTTCACTTCAGGATCGCCTTCGACGGTTCCACCTAAAACGCTCGCTATTTGTTGGGCTGAAAACTCCATTACTTAATCTTATTATATGTATTTCAAATGCAACTGCCCGGACTTGCTTCAAGGCAGTTTGCAAAAATGGTGAAAATTATTGGGATAGCCTATGCTTTACAGGGAATAATTCCTTTATCATGCAGATATCCTGCCATTTCGCGTTGTACGGCTTGGGCTGCTTCACGCGCTGCGTTGGCAAAATTCTCCGTTTTGTCTGCATATATGATAGCACGGGAAGAGTTTACCAGTAATCCGCACTGGTCGTTCATGCCGTACTGAGCCACTTCGGCGAGGCTTCCGCCCTGTGCGCCTACGCCCGGAACCAGCAGGAAGTGGTTGGGAGCGTGTTTGCGGATATCCAGGAACATTTTTCCCTGGGTAGCGCCTACCACATACATCATCTGTTCGTCCGTAGCCCAATCCTGCGACTTTTTCAATACCTTTTCGAACAGCCGTTCGCCGTTGGCATCTTCCGTCAACTGGAAATCGTGCGAGCCTTTGTTGGAGGTCAGTGCCAGCAGGATCACCCAGGCTTCCTGATAGATCAGGAACGGTTTCACGCTGTCTTCACCCATATACGGAGCGACCGTTACGGCATCCACCTTGATATGGTCGAAGAAAGAACGTGCATACATTTCGGAAGTGTTTCCGATGTCCCCGCGCTTTGCATCTGCAATGATAAACTGGTCGGGATAGTTTTCACGCAAGTAAGCGACAGTCTTTTCGAACGACAGCATCCCTTTTACGCCTAAACTTTCATAGAAGGCCAGGTTCGGTTTATAAGCCACGCAGTAATCGGCTGTCGCGTCGATAATCGCTTTGTTGAATGCGAAGATCGGATCTTCTTCTGACAATAGATGCTGCGGGATCTTCTTTATATCTGTATCGAGCCCCACGCAAAGGAAGGACTGCTTCTTCTTGATGTTTTCGAATAATTGCTGCTTGTTCATGTTGTTACGTGTAAAAAATTAGTCTAAAAATGATGTTATAGTTCAGACTCTTTCAGTCGTTCAGCGTTCTCGGCCACGATCAGTTGATCGAGGCATCCTTGTATATCCCCATCCATAAAGGCTGAAAGATTATAAATCGTGTAGTTGATGCGATGGTCGGTGATGCGTCCCTGCGGATAATTGTAGGTACGGATCTTCGCCGAGCGGTCGCCGGTGGAAACCATCGTCTTACGTTTGTTAGCAATGTCATCCAGATATTTCTGGTGTTCCTTGTCATAAATAAACGAACGAAGACGGGTAAGCGCCCTTTCTTTGTTCTTCGGTTGGTCTCGTGTCTCCGTACATTCGATCAAGATTTCCTCACTCACACCTGTAATGGGGTTCTTCCAGACATAACGCAGACGGACACCTGATTCCACCTTGTTTACGTTCTGACCACCGGCCCCACCGGAGCGGAAGGTATCCCATTTAATCTCCCCTTCATTAATCTCAACATCAAATTCATCCGCCTCAGGCAATACGGCAACTGTAGCGGCGGAGGTATGTACACGTCCTTGCGTCTCCGTAGCCGGTACACGCTGTACACGGTGTACACCGGACTCATATTTCATAACGGAGTAGGCTCCCTGTCCGCTCAGCATAAAAGTAACACTCTTCATACCGCCGATGCCGGTTTCATCTGCTTCCATGATCTCCGTCTTCCAGTTTCTGCTTTCTGCATAATGCAGATACATACGATAAATTTCAGCCGCAAATAAAGCAGCCTCGTCACCGCCGGCACCCGCACGGATCTCAACGATAACGTTCTTGTCATCGTTCGGGTCTTTCGGAAGTAATAAGATCTTTAACTCTTTTTCCAACTCTTCCACTCTTGCCTTAGAATCGTTTAACTCTTCTTTCGCAAGCTCGCGCATCTCCTCATCAGACTCTTCCTCAAGCAAAGCAAGGGAATCCTCGATGTTCTGTTTGCACTGTTTATATTCCTTATATGCATTTACGATCGGAGTCAGGTCACTCTGCTCTTTCATCAGCTTACGGAAACGCACCGGATCATTCGCCACATCCGGCTCACTTAATTCACTCATTAATTCCTCAAAACGGATCAGTAAATCCTCTAATTTATCAAACATATATCCTCCATTCCTGTCACAACACGATCATTGTGTGCCAAATCTTTGATAACCGTCACATTTTTAAATCCAGCTTCTTTTAAAAGCCCGGACACTGCTTCGCCCTGATCGTAACCGATCTCAAACAAAATGTGTCCTCCCGGTTTCAGATATGCCTTACATTCTTTGATAATCTTTCTATAAAAATATAAACCGTCCTCTTTGCCGTCTAAAGCCTCCATCGGTTCAAACTCCTGCACCTCCGGCATGAGTTTTACCACTTCCCCGGTTCTTATATAAGGCGGGTTTGAAACGATCACATCATATGTCCCTGTCACATTGTCAAACAGATCACTGCGCTCAAACGTGACCGAAACCTGGTTCAGCTTTGCATTTTCCTTTGCCACAAGAAGTGCCTGTTTGGAAATATCCGTCGCTGTCCCTTCCACCTCCGGTACATTATGCACAATACTGACAATAATACAGCCGGAACCGGTGCACAAATCAAGTACTTTCATTCCCGGTTTTACGACTTTTAATGCTTCTTCCACCAGAGTCTCCGTATCCTGTCTCGGAATCAGCACATTGGAATTGACCTTAAATTTCAATCCCATAAACTCTGCTTCACCGACAATATATTGTAACGGCACATGTTCTGCACGTTTGCGCAATGCAATCTCATATTCACTTAACTGTTCCTCAGCGACCTCATCCTCCATATGCAGATAATAAAAGCTGCGGTCGATCTTGCAGACCATCTCCAAAAGCAGCCATGCATCAATTTTTGCATCTGCCACATCTGCCATATTTAAAACCTTTTCGCCGAGATTAATTGCTTCCCGATATGTCATGTTCTCTACTGTCCTCTTGTCTTATTTCTTCCACATAAGTCTTCCAGTCAAACACAGCTTCCACAGATGCAATCCCCACCTCGATCATGTCATCCTCCGGCTCCTTCGTCGTGATATGCTGCAGCAGAAGTCCCGGTTTACTGAGCAGATTAATAAGCGCATTATCGCTGCGTCCTGCAAGTCTTATAAATTCAAAAGACACACCCGCGATCACCGGGATCAGCACAAGACGAAGTACCAGTCTTAACACTCTTGAATCCACATGGATGAACATAAAAAAGAAAATACTGATGATCATAACGATCAGCAGGAAACTGGTTCCACAACGCTTATGTAATCTGGAACTCTTTCTCACGTTCTCCACCGTAAGATCCATCCCATGTTCAATACAGTTAATGCACTTATGCTCCGCACCATGATACATGTAAACCCGTTTAATATCAGGCATCAGCGAAATCGCTGCCACATACCCGATAAAAATTGCCAGACGGATCAGCCCCTCTAAAACAGCGATCAGCATATAGGAATCTGTAAACTTCTGAAAAAATACAGATATATAATATGGAAGAATCATAAATATCGCGACAGCAAGAACAATGGAAAATGCAACCGTACCACCCATCATCAGGCTGTCCTGTCTTTTCTGCTGCTCTTCTGTCAATACTTTTTTCTCACGCTGTTTCTTTGTCTTTTCTTTCTGGTCCGTTTCTTCTTCCTCAAAAAAAGAAGCGGAAAACGTCAACGTTGCAACACCCAGGTACAACGACTCTATAAAACTGAACACACCGCGTAAGACCGGCATGTTTCTGATTTTCTTATTTTTTATAATACCTTTATATTCGGAAACCTCAAGTGCAATTTCCCCATCTGGCTTTCTGACAGCTACGGCGTATTTTTCCTGATTTTTCATCATCACACCTTCCATGACTGCCTGTCCGCCAATCCCGGAATATCTCATGTTAATCTCCATTCTTATGTGTGAAAAAGAAGATTTTCACACTGTTTTCCATTCCTGTCGGTTTTCACGAAATTAACGAATAAAATCATCCGACGCTCTAAAAAAAGGTTGAGATTAAATAAACCTCAACCTTATCTTTAACCATGTTCACTTGCGTACTATTTGTTAATGCCGTACTTCTTGTTGAACTTATCGATACGTCCGTCAGTTCTTGCAGATTTCTGCTGTCCTGTGTAGAACGGATGGCATTTGGAACAAATTTCTACGTGGATATCCTCTTTTGTAGAACCTGTTACGAATGTGTTACCGCAGTTACATGTAACTGTTGCCTGATAATAATCTGGATGGATTCCTTCTCTCATGATTTTCACCTCTTTATGTTCTTATCGTTATTTAGTTTCGCCTGTTCAATCCTTTTATACCCGTATGCCCGATCCGCATATGGTACTTACTCCAAAGGAAAGTCCCGATAAACAGCTTAATCAGTGTAACATATGATTTCAAAAAAATCAAGATATTTTTAAATAATTCTGTTCTTTTTTACCATATTAATATATTCGCGATTATTTTTGGTGCGTGCAAACATATTCAAAATATTCTCCACGGCATCATCTTTGCGCATTCCATTGATTGCCTTCCGCATGATGTCAACTGCTTCCTGTTCTTCGGAATCAAGCAGCAGATCTTCTCTTCTGGTTCCCGATTTCACGATATCGATTGCCGGAAATACACGCTTTTCCGAAAGTTTTCTGTCGAGCACGAGTTCCATGTTACCGGTTCCCTTAAATTCCTCAAATACAACATCATCCATCTTGCTTCCGGTATCAACCAGCGCTGTCGCAAGGATTGTAAGACTTCCTCCCTCACGCATGTTTCTCGCTGCACCAAAGAATCTTTTTGGCATATGGAGTGCCGCCGGATCAAGACCTCCGGATAAGGTACGTCCACTTGGTGGAACCGTAAGGTTATATGCCCTTGCAAGCCTTGTGATACTGTCAAGAAGGATCATGACATCTTTGCCGTGTTCTACCAGACGTTTTGCACGTCCAAGTACCATTTCCGATACACGTTTATGATGTTCCGGAAGTTCATCAAATGTAGAATAAATAACTTCTACATTATCACCTTCAATCGCTTCCTTGATATCCGTAACCTCCTCTGGTCTCTCATCAATCAGAAGGATGATCAGGTGCATATTCGGATTTCCTGATGTTACTGATTTGGCGATTTCTTTTAAAAGTGTTGTTTTTCCTGCCTTAGGCTGGGAAACGATCATACCACGCTGTCCCTTACCGATCGGGGAAACAAGATCTACAATACGCATCGCAACACTGCATCCCGGGCGTTCTAAACGTATCCTCTCATTCGGAAAAATCGGTGTCAGATCTTCAAAACTTTTTCTCTTCTGGGCTACACTCGGGTGATAGCCGTTAATTGTAGTCACATATAAAAGTGCCGAAAACTTTTCCTGCTGTGTCTTGATTCTTGTATTACCACAGACAATATCTCCCGTTTTTAAATTAAACTTTCGGATCTGTGATGGTGAAACATACACATCATGCTCACCCGGAAGATAATTCTCACAGCGGATAAATCCGTATCCATCCGGCATAACCTCTAAAATACCATTTGCCGTAATTCCACTGTCAAGACTCATCATGGTATCATCTGCCGCTGCAGATGCCGTCTGATTTTCCTGTGTTTCTACCGGCTCTTCTGCCTTTTCTTTTGTCTGACGATCTGCATCTGTTCCGCGTTCCCTTGGTACATATTCTGTTCTTTTTCTGGAATATTCTTTCGGCTGTGCATGATCTTTCGAACGCTCTGTGCCCTCTTTTGCTTTCACACGCTCCCCGCGCTCTTCCTGCGTCTGCATACTCTCCGTCTCTTTTTGTTTGCGTGCATCTTCTTCAAGCATACGATTGACCAAATCGCTCTTCTTCATGGAAGAAATATTCTTCAGTCCCCGTGCCTTTGCCAGATCACGCAAAACGACTAATGATAAACTCTCATATTTTTCTCTCATTCATAAACTCCTTACTTTTTCTTTCACCTGTTGGAATCGTCTGCGGAAATGATGTCTGATGTGACAATTGAATTTTTCGATGTGGCTATTATACTACATCTTTTTCCAAATAGGAAGTCCTAATTCTTGATTTTTCTCCCTAATCGCAAAAAAGCGGATACTACGAAAATGTTCAAATCCCTGTTCCTGCATATATAATATACACTGTAATAACCGGAAACAGTAAAATCTGCCTTTAATGCCCAGAAACTCATCGATCGATTTCGGCGTGTCTGTAAAACCGGCTTTGTCAAATACCTCTTTATTGTAGATTAATCCATTTACACAGGCAGATGACATCAGAATGAAAACTGCAAGAAATGAAGCCCTGTATCCGTATTTCATTCTATTTTTTTCTTTTCATTTTGCATAACTGCACGGAAAATGCCTGATACCGCAGCAAAAAGTACCCCTGCCACCGGCCAGATGATCCATGTAAAATCCCAACGCATTGTCCAGAAACTCCATCCCAGATAAATTGCAGTGGCAATACACCAGTAAGCTCCGCTAAATGCATCTGACTTCTTTTTCAGTTTCTTTTCTGAAATAGTATAATCTCCCTCCTGCAAAAGAATATCATAACTTCCTTTTATCATACCGACACGGATTATCATATACACGCCACATGCTACCAGAATTAAAAGCAGCGATACAAAGCTGGTACATACAACATCCGGCGCATCCATACAGGCTGCCACCAAAAGCGGGATTGCCGCAACGATGCAGAGCACCACGCCAACGGCGATTCCTCTGGTAAATGTTCCCTCATAATTTTTTAATTTTTCCTTTGCAAGCCCTTCTACCCCATAGGCGGTTTCAAAACATTCGTTTTCCAGAAACTCGAATCTTTTTGTCTGCATACCACAGGAAATAAATGTAAATACCGCTGCCGCCACAAATCCAAGCAGGCATACCAGTCCAACCGATGCAGCCACACCCTCGGAAATATTTCCAATCTGCGCCTCCGATAATCCTGCCAAAAATATCAGAACTGACGGACTGACGATGCAGGATGCAACTGCAGCTGCGATCTTCGGTGCATTTTTCTTCCGGACTTCCATAAAATCATTTGCCTCTTCCACCGAAACCTTTTTTAATGGAAAATCTTTGTCGGAAGGTTCCACTCCCTCAATGGGCTGCGGTGTCTCACATTCATCTTTTAAAAGGTAGTCTGTACTCACCCCAAAAATCTCTGACAGCTGGATCACCCTCTGCAGATCCGGTATTGACTGGGCACTCTCCCATTTTGACACCGCCTGTCTGGAGACGGAAAGTTTCTCTGCTAGTTCTTCCTGCGACCATCCGTTCTTTTTTCGCTCTTCCATAATTTTTTCAGCTAAAATCATAACTCATCCTCTTTTCTTTTTCAATGATGTGATCTTTGTTACGCCTCCATCATACCCATTTTGACCGGTTGCAGGCTACCAAATGTGCCTGTCAATCTGTCAACTGATGGTTGCAATTCCCGCAATTCAGGCATTTTCCTGTATTTTTTGATTCAGGAACTTTTTATCACTCTCACAAACGACCGCCCACTGCAAATTTAGAAAAGCTCTTTGTTGTAAAGTTCACTGTCTGTTTCTTAGAATCATAATAAGATTTTGAAATCTTTTTGACATTTCCTTTTTTGTTGATGGTGTACGCAAAAAGATCTTTCTTTTTTTCTTTCTTAGAAATCTTATAATGGATCTTTACGGTAACCTTTCCCTTTTTCAATTTTCCTAACGTTTTTTTCTTTGCACCTGTAACCGAAATTTCATACATTGGACGTTTTTTGACAATTTTACCTGCCTTTGAAGAAAGAATGCGTTTATCTAATTTCTTAACATGAAAATACACATCTGAATTCATCTGTTTTTTTATTTCTTTTAAGGCATTGCGGTCCATTGTAATTATAACGTTTCCATATTCCAGTTGCAGTGCTTTTGCCTCTTTTTTGATAAGGTAATTAATCGTTGATTTATCAAGTTTTAAAACCTGTTTTTTCCCTTTCCTGGATTTACATTTTATTGTGACGGTCTTATTCTTTATTGTTTTATCTGTCTTGCTTTCAAGTTCTGGCACAGGTGTTACATTTGGAACCACTTCTGTTTCTCCCGGATTCGGCTTCTCTGGTGCCGGTTTTTCTGGTGTTGGTTTCTCCGGTGCCGGTTTCTCCGGGGTTGGTTCTTCTGGTGTCGGTTTTTCCGGGGGAATCAATGTCCCTCCCCCAGTTTGTGACTTCTTTTCTTTCACAGTAACCTGACAGGCAGCTTTACTCCCCGCATAGTTTGCATTACCGTTATATCTGGCAGTAAATAGATACGTCTTTGTCTTGTTCGGAAGCGATACCGTCCACTGATCATTTTCCTTCTTAACCAGTGTAATGCTGGAATCATTGCAAGTAATATCCACCGGTTCATCTGCGCTGATTCCCTGTTTTAAAACTTTAAGTGTTACGCTGCCAGCGCCCTCTAATCCCTCTGGTGTTGCAAGAAGATTTAATTCTGTAACCGCTTTTGTAATTTCCAAAGTTGCCTCTCCATAACAGGATTTTGCAGAATCAGAAGATGCCTCAAAATAAATGGTATATTTTCCTGCATCCGTATAGGCAGGAAGTTCTTCGATCGTATAAGGACCGTCCGCATTCATACTATAACGAAGCTCCACACCTTTTCCTGGCGTAATATCAAATGTATGGGGATTCGAATCATAAGGTACTATAACCGGGTTTACCGTACACTCTGCAGGATCCTTATCCTCCATGGAATCATTTTTCTCCTGATAATAATAAGTAATATCCATGCTGCTTTCCGTGATCTTTACCTTATCCTGATCCAGACTGTTTCCAATACAGGTATAACCGGCTAATTCCGGATTTCTTAAGGTATATGTAGAGTTTTGCGGTACATATACAATGGATGTTTCTGTATTCGGAATATTTTGTTTTGTTCCATCTTCTGACTTTAACTGGTAATGAATATTTACCGTGCTCCATGCCTGATTCGCTGTTTTATCGGTAGCTAAAACTTCCTGCGTATCCATGTCCACAATTTTTCCATCCAGTCTGTCACCTTTTGTCAGACCATACACATCATGAAGTACAATGGAAAGAGACTCTCTTGCAGCATCCGGGTTATATGAATTTGTAAGGGCAGGAATGGTAAATTCTTGTTCTTCACTATATTTTACCGTTATTCCATCTGCGCCGATAATACGAAAACTCATTTTAAGATGCTGTTCTTTATTCACCATATTTTGTACTACCGTGCGAAATTCCAGATCATGATCATTGGCTTTTGTGACATTAGACTCGGTAATCCTGTATTTTTCACTGTCTCTGTCAAGTGTCGCGGTTTTGTTATGAGGAATGGAAACTTCAGGATCACTGATATAAAGAGCCGCCGGTTTACTGACATAATCCGTGTTATTCAGCTTTCTTGCCAATTCCATCTTGCAGACCTCGCAAAATGGCTGTCCGAGCCACCGCATCATACATTCGCGGCTTGGCGCAAATGCGGTATCCGTTCCTGCATTCGTGATTCCGATCCCGCGAAATCCTAACATTTTACTCCATTTGATTTTCTCCGGATCAGTAGTGTCGGACATATTTGGTTTGTTGGTATATCTCTCATATTCATCGCCGAGTCCGCCTATACTATGGGCGGTCTCGTGAGCCATAACCATTCCATCACTATTATCCTCAGAATTTGTAGAAAAAGAAAATAATGGATTTACTGATGCACCATAGCTTCCTGTATCATTACAAAGTATATGAATCGTTCCAACATTTGCGCCTTCATCCAGATAATTTTCTTCCAGTTCTGTCCTTAACGCTTTGGCTCTTTCATCTCCGCCATTGGTAAATCCGGCTGCCTTTCCATATACTTTGACATGAAAATATGTATCCGGACTCTTACCGCCATACACTCCAATGCCTGGCTCGTTAGAAACTGCCTGCACAGCGTAAATATTAATACGGTCAGAATATTCCCTATATGGTGACCATGTCAGCATTCCACGCGCCTTTTGGGTGGCATCTTCCAAAAACTGATCCTGCTGACCGGCGGTATAGCCATCTCCCATGATCACGATCACAAAGTTTTCTTTATCATCACCAGTCTTATGAATTACCTGAACCGGAAATGTGGTTTTGGATTTTTCTGTATTTTTTGCCATTGCTGTTTGTGGCAAAAGCAACAATAATAATAACATCATATAGATACATACTGCTTGTATTCGTTTTATTTTTCTTTTCATATACTTCACCTTTTGTTGAATGAGATTTTTCTTCGCTATCAGATTTTTCACGCAGTTTCCTCGGAATTGCGCTTGATGCCGTCCACAATACTCATAATCCTTCTTGTCGAATCCATATTAATCTGCAAAAGGAGGATTTTCTTATGCTTACAACGGAACTTTTTATAGCCATTATCAGCTTATGCATTACCTGTTTTAATCTTGGTTATACCGTTGGTTCTAAGAGCAATGACAAAACACAAAAATAACCGCCCCATGTCCTGCCAGACCAAGCGGTTATTTTTTACCAATTATCTACAGGGCTAACCGTCTATCGGCAGCACCTTTTGATATTATATTAACATTCCACCGCTTTTATGTCAAACATATATTCTATTTTTAATTATGCTCATTTCGTCGATAAACTTGAATTTGAAAACCACAATTTTATAAGTGGTTATTAACCCTCACAGGGTTTTAATAAAATCCTCCAAAAGCCTTGAAAATAAAGGGTTTATCGCAAAATGCTCACCTTAACTTATTATACGGTTTCACACTGTTTTATTCTTCCCTTGGAAGCTGATAAGGGCAAACACAAGGGCAAGAAAATCTGATAACAAGATATAACAGAATGTGGCAATCGGAGAACTGTGGCGTATGTGCGAATATATTATACTGGAGGATTTATTATATGGACAAGTACATTTTTGATGAAATCAACGGCTTATGGTATGAATTGCAGGGAGATTATTATATCCCTTGTCTGATACTTTCCGAAGAAGAAACACAGCCTATCGGCTTATGGGGGCAACACCACAAGCAGTACCTAAAAGAGCATAGGCACATCGTTTACACCACAATGTTGATTGAGGGAACACTGAACCGCTATCTTGCAGATATTAACCAACAGGCGGAGCAAATGTTCCACAGATTGATTGAAGAAATGGCTCAAAAGCAGGGTGTGACAGAACAGTTAAAAGCAAAACAGCCTATGGAATGGATAGGATTGATGAATAACATACAGGCTTGTGCAAGAGAGATTGTGAATAATGAAATAATTTTTTCATAGGATTAATGATACGAGGGCGAAGATGCTTCTACACATCTTCGCCCTTGTTTTTTTATAGTCAATTTTTATTTCGCCTTGCGTAGTACCAATAAAAAACGATGAATTTTTCCTTCAATACAACCATTTTTCTCTAAAATTTGTTGTGCATACAGTAATCTGTTCTTGCAATTATCTACAGAGAAATTAGGAAATTCCCACTCTATAATATGCGCAAACCAAACAAGTGCACCTATATCAAAAAATTTGATTGGTCTGAAGCATTCCTGTGCATCCAAAATGTCAAAACCTACATCACAAAATCGTTTTTTAACTATATCAAGATACTGTTCTGGAAATGGAAGTTCAGTTTTCCCTAAGAGAAGTTCCACTAATTCACGGTCATTTTCAGCCCCAACCTGTTCAGTGATAAAAATTCCTCCACATTTCAAAACACGATGTATTTCTTTGGTATTAAAATCACCGTGACGATTAATGACAATATCAAATTCATAATCATCAAATGGCAACATATCCTTTCCATCACCTGCACGAAAATCAATTCCGAGAGGGAGCAAGGTTTCTTTGCATAGCTGAATATTTGGGGGATAGGCTTCGGTTGCACTTGTTTTTACATAAGGATGGCGGAGAGATAACAAGAATTCACCACCACCAGTATCTATATCCAGCAGTTTCATTTCTGGTTTTAAGTAATCCAGTATGATGTTTTGATAATTCCAAGGCAAGTCCGTTTCTTCCGTATATCTTCCCTCGATGTGAGAAAAATCCCATCCGTGGATATGTGCAACACTTTCTTCTCTTTTCCAAATGTCTATCAATTCTTTTTCTTTCATCGTAACTACTCCTATTTTGAATATTTTTGTTTTGTACATCAATTATAGGCGCAGCCAACTGACAACATCATAAAATAAGCTCGATACAATCTGTTGCCAGATTTACAACTGCACCGAGTAGTTACCTCGAATAAGTCTCATTGTGTGAGTTCACCGCCTTTCGAATTGCTTTGTTCAGTATATCACTTTTTGAACAAAAAAGAAAGTATCCTTAAAGTGATATATTTCAAAACATAATTCTTGCCATTGGTTTTTAGTCAAATTTGTCTATGTAAGACCGCAAGGCAGGTTGCCACAGCATTCCGAGAACAGAGGAAGTACCCGACGGGTACAAGGAAATATCCTTTGTCTGCCTGAGATCTGACGGAGCATACGAGTCACCGAGTACAGTTGGTGTTATGACAAGGTCGGCAAAAAAGAAGCTGGAAGGATTTGAAGATTTCCATTTTCATATGCTGAGACACACATTCACCAGTAATCTGCTCTCCAATGGTGCAGCACCAAAGGATGTGCAGGAACTGCTTGGACACGCTGACGTAAGTACCACAATGAACATCTACGCTCACTCTAAAAGGGAAGCGAAACGAACTTCCGCAAGACTGCTTGATAAGGTGGTCGGGGAAGCCTAAACAAAAAATTTCCCTTGTTTCGGCTCATAAGGGCAAAAACAAGGGAAAATACATAAGG
>OHPI01000574.1_pt1 | contig 24493 bp, 20 predicted proteins | sample 1577651 | NCBI WGS metagenome assembly OHPI01 (sample SAMEA3879578, study PRJEB24766) | human gut metagenome | biome: human-associated habitat; feature: feces | place: USA | collected 1985/1987
AATCCTCTGCTCCTGCAAAGGCAGTCGCATTTTGCTCCGCAAAACAAGGAGGATTTATGAAAATCACAACGAAACAAATCACAACAACAGCAGTGTTACTGGCAATCTGTATCGTGAGCCAGTTCTTTAAAAACACAAGTGTGTACATCACAGGACCGATCATCAATGCATGTCTGATCATTGCGGCACTGGGTGCAGGAATGGCATGCGGAATTATTTTATCTGTGATCACACCGGTCACATCATTCCTGATTACAGGAAGCCCGATCATGTCAGCGATCCCGGCGATCATCCCATGCGTTATGATCGGAAATATCATTCTTGTAGTTGCAGTTAGTCTGATTGCAAAGAAAATCAAAGGCAATGCAGGTCTGATCGCAGGTATGGCAGCCGGCAGCATTGTAAAGGCATTATTTATGGGAGTCGTGATTGCACTGGTTCTGATTCCGTCCCTGCTTCCGGAAGCAATGGTTCCAAAGATGGCAGTGTTCCAGACAACATTTTCCGTGACACAGCTTATCACAGCAGTAATCGGAAGTGTGCTGGCATTTATTATCTGGATTCCTTTAAAAAAGGTAATTGCAGAGCAGAACTAGTACATTTCAAAGGCAAAAATTACGGGATGATTTTATGACAGCATCATAACGCATGATTATAAAAAATAAATATTATTATGAGTTTAAGTAATGATGAATATAAGCCTTTGGAATAATCTTGACACTCAAAAAAGAAAGTATCATAATGAGGGTCAGAAAAAAACGATAGAGAGTCGGAGGCATATGTTATGGATATCAGATTTGAAAAAAGAGAACATTTAAAGGAAAAACCAGATCAGAAACATCTTGGATTTGGAAAATATATGACAGACTATATGTTTGTTATGGATTGGACAAAGGAAGAGGGCTGGAAAGATGCAAGAATCGTTCCGGAAGGACCGATCACCATGGATCCGGCATGTGTAACGTTACATTATGCACAGGAAACATTCGAGGGTATGAAAGCATACCGTACTGCAGAGGGTAAGATCCAGTTATTCCGTCCGGAGATGAACGCAAAGAGAATGATCAACTCTAACGCAAGACTCTGCATGCCGGAGCTCCCGGTTGATATGTTTGTTGAGGCGGTAAAAGCACTGGTAAAGGTAGAAGAGGACTGGGTTCCATCAGAGCCGGAGACATCTCTTTACATCCGTCCGTTTATGTTTGCAACAGAAGCTGCACTCGGCGTACATATGGCATCTGCTTATAAGTTTATGATTATCTGCTGCCCGGTTGGCGCTTACTACGCAGAGGGAATCAACCCGGTTAAGATCTTAGTTGAGGATGAACTGGTTCGTGCCGTAAAAGGTGGTACCGGATTTACAAAATGCGGTGGTAACTACGCAGGTTCTATTTTAGGACAGGTTAAAGCAGAGAAGATGGGATATTCCCAGGTACTCTGGTTAGATGGTGAACATCGTAAATATGTAGAGGAAGTTGGAACCATGAACATCATGTTCAAGATCGCAGGCGAGATTTACACAGCACCGATCGAGGGAACTGTTCTTCCGGGTGTCACAAGAGATTCCATGATCCATCTGTTAAGAGACTGGGGTTATAAAGTAAATGAGACCAGACTTTCCGTAGACGATCTGATGAAAGCCGGACATGACGGCACACTTGAGGAAGTATTCGGAACAGGTACTGCAGCAGTTATCTCCCCTGTCGGAGAACTCCGCTACAAAGATGATGTTGTAACGATCAACGATTTCAAGATCGGTGAGCTGACACAGAAATTATATGATACCTTAACCGGAATCCAGTGGGGCAGACTGCCGGATAAATATGGCTGGACAGTAGAGGTAAAATAAGTAGTTGCGTCAGGGTTTCCGATGAAAAAACAGATTGCACGCACTGCGGGCAGACTGATTGTTATGAAAAACACCATGGACATGCAAAATCGCATGTTCGTGGTGTTTTTGGTTATACTAAAAATAAGTGACAGGTCAGGTGTCCTGTGTTAATATGAAACAGAAAGAACAGAATGTAATACGCCAGAATGGCGTCGTTCTGAAAATGGAGGACGACTATGAGTAAAACATTAGAACAATTCGAGCAGTATCTCGATAAAATGAAAAAATATGAACATATCAATACGCTTCTTTACTGGGACATGAGAACCTGTGCACCAAAACTGGGGCAGACAGGACATATCGATGCATTGACTTATTTTTCAACCGAGAGCTTTGCCATGTCGACTTCGGATGAACTTTATGGCATGTTAGAGACCTTAAAGACACCGGAAGAATTTGCACAGCTGTCAGATACCATGAAATTTATCGTGACACGCATGCAGCGCGATATGGAAAAAGACAGACGGATTCCAAAAGACCGTTATGAAGTGATGGTCCGTGAGCAGGCAGAATCCGGAAATGCATGGGAAGATGCAAAAAATGCATCTGACTTTTCCATTTTTGCACCGCATCTGGAGAAAATGATTGCACTTACCAAAGAAATGGCAGGTTACACGGATCCGGGCAAAGAAGTTTATGATGTATTGTTAGATAAATATGAAGAGGGAATGGATTCTGCAACGATTGACCGTCTGTTTGGTGAACTAAAGGAAGCGCTGATTCCGCTTGTGAAAAAAATACTTGCCGCAAAACAGCCGGATGATACAAAATTCCATGCTTATTTTGATCCGGATGATCAGAGAAAAGTGCAGGATCTTTTGCTTTCCTACATCGGATTTTCCAAAGATGCCGGTGCAGTAGGAGAGACAGAGCATCCTTTTACACTGAATTTTTCTTCCAAGGATGTCCGGGTGACAAATCATTATTATGAACATGATCCGATTTCTGCCATGTTTTCGGCTATCCATGAGGGTGGTCATGCGATTTTTGAACAGAATGTCAATCCGGAATATGACAACACGGCTGCAGGAAGCTGCCGTTATATGGGTGTGCATGAGAGCCAATCCCGTTTTTATGAGAATATTTTAGGGCGCAATAAGAATTTCTGGATTCCTGTCTATGAGAAAGTGCAGGAGCTGATGCCGCAGATGAAGGACATTTCGCTGGATGAGTTTTACCGTGAGATCAATCATGTCAGAAACAGCCTGATCCGTACCGAGGCAGATGAGGTGACCTATTGCTTCCATATTATATTGCGTTATGAAATGGAGAAGGCAATCTTTCGTGACAATGTACCGGTTGCGAAACTTCCGGAACTCTGGAATCAGAAAATGAAGGAATATTTAGATATCACTCCGGCAAATGATGCGGAGGGAATCTTACAGGATATGCACTGGTCAGATGGTTCCTTCGGCTATTTTCCAAGCTATCTGTTAGGAAGTATCTATGACGGCATGTACTTAGAGGAGCTTGAAAAAGAGTTAGGGCCGGTAGATGAGATCTTAAAAGAGGGCAGAATCAAAGAAATCACAAAATGGCTGAATGAAAAAATCCACTGGTATGGCAGCACACGCACACCAAAAGAAGTGATTGCAAATGTGTGTGGAAAAGAAGTATCAGCAGAGCCATTGGTGCGTTATTTTGAAAAAAAATATGCCAGCGTTTACGATTTAAAATAAATGAAGCAGAATCGTGTGAAAAATGAGATTTTTTACACGCAGGAATGGGGACTTATATGAAAAAACAGGGAATTATTTTTGATATGGATGGCACACTTTGGGATTCAGCCGCCAATGTGGCAGAATCCTGGAATGAAGCGATCCGTCAGGATGGAAGGTTAAATAAGGCACTCACAGAAACCGATATCAAGGGTGTTATGGGAAAGACCATGGATGTGATCGCAAAACTGTTATTCCCGGAAATTTCTGAGAAAGAGCAGGAGACACTTTTAGCGGAGTGCTGCAGGATCGAGAACGATTATTTAAGAGAACATGGCGGAGTGCTTTATCCGGATCTTGAGGATACATTCAAAGAATTAAAAAAGACATATGAACTTTACATTGTAAGCAACTGCCAGAAAGGTTACATTGAGGCATTTTTAGATCATTATCATTTCTGGGATTATTTTTCCGATATCGAATGTTACGGAAATAATCTTTTACAGAAAGGTGATAATATCAGACTTCTGGCAGACCGGAATCATTTAGACGAAGCGGTCTATGTGGGTGATATCCAGGGAGATTATGATGCCAGCAGAAAAGCTGGCGTTGGATTTATTCATGCCGCATACGGTTTTGGAATCGTACCGGAAGCACAGTATAAAATACAGTCATTTTCAGAACTTGTGACAAAACGGGTGGCAGAAACATATTTTAGAGGATTAATATGACAAAATTACAAGAACTACTAAAACAGATCAACCGAAAACATGTGTATATCCAGACGCATAATTTCCCTGACCCGGATGCCATTGCGAGTGCGCTTGGGATCCAGGAGCTGTTAAAGCACAATGGAATTTCTTCCACGATCTGTTATAAAGGAAAAATAGACCGTTACAGTACCGACAAGCTGCGTGAACTGATGGAGATCGAACTTTTGAATGTGGAGGATCTTAGTACCATTTTGACAGATGAGGATGAAGTGATCCTTGTGGATGCACAAAAGGGTAATTCAAACATCGTTGACATTACGGGGGACGAGATCATCTGCATCGATCATCATCCGGAAAATGAAAAGTTTCCATACCGGTTTAAAGACATCCGGCCGGAAGTGGGAGCATGTGCGACGATCGTTGCACAGTATTTCTTTGAAAATAATATCCCGATGGATAGAAGAATCGCCACGACTCTGACATACGGTGTACGGATCGATACCAATAATCTGAGCCGTGGAGTGTCAAAACTCGATATTGAGATGCTCTACCGGATGTTTGATGAATGTGATTATGAGGTCATCCATATGTTAGAAAACAGTAATCTGTGTTTTGATGATCTGATGGCATATTCGAGTGCGATTTCAAGTATTGAAGTATATGATGACATCAGTTTCTGCAATACTGGTAAGGATTGTCCGGTCATTGCAAATATATCCGATTTCATGCTTGCTTTAAAAGAAGTGTCATTTTCCGTCGTGTATTCGAGAAAGTCAGACGGAATCAAACTTTCCGTGCGCAGTGAAAAGAGTATGCTCGATGCAGGAAAGATTGTGGCGGAGGCACTGAAAGGAATTGGCAATGGCGGCGGCCACGCATCGATGGCTGGAGGATTTGTACCGTGTACGGGTAGCGACATGGATGTAAAACTGTTAGAGGCACAGATGAAGGAGCGGTTTTTAAACGTGATCGCAGATGTGAAAAAACGTGCTCTGTGAAAAGCATGAAGCCCTCTTGACATTCTCACTTTCCGAGTCTATACTAAAGACTAGATTTTTGGTAAAAGGCAATGACGAAGACAGTAGTTCATCAGGAAAAGCAACAGAGAGCCGGAGCAGGTGGAAACCGGTGCGAGTATCTGCTGAATGAAAATCACTTCCAAGCCGCAGTCTGAAATGGTCAAGGCAGATCACGACTGGGATTTTCCGTGACAGAGTAAGCGCTGACGCATTTCCTGCGTTACAGGGAACGTGTATCCGGAGTTTATTAGTTCCGTGTACATTTGTATATCAGGTGGTATCACGAAGTAATTAAGCCCTCGTCCTATATACAGGACGAGGGTTTTTTTCATTCATAGGAAATTACGTCCTATGAATTAAAAAGCCCTCCGGGCGGGATGCGCACTTCGCGGAGAAGAAGTTTGCTGTAAACAGCACCGCTCGGGCGCGAAAGAGTCGCGAGCGACTCTTTATTAAATCAATGGAGGTTAACAATGTATAAGAAAGTTGATGCGAATCTGAATTTCGTAGACAGAGAAAAACAGATCGAGAAGTTCTGGAATGACAATGACATCTTTAAGAAGAGCATGGAACACCGCAAGGAAGGAGAGACCTACACCTTTTATGACGGCCCGCCAACTGCAAACGGCAAGCCGCACATCGGACATGTGGAGACCCGTACGATCAAAGATATGATTCCGAGATACCAGACCATGAAAGGAAAATTCGTTCCGCGTAAAGCCGGCTGGGATACACATGGACTCCCGGTAGAACTTGAGGTTGAGAAACTTCTTGGCTTAAACGGAAAAGAGCAGATCGAAGAATACGGTATGGAGCCTTTCATCAAAAAATGTAAGGAATCCGTATGGAAATACAAAGGAATGTGGGAAGATTTCTCAAAGACCGTTGGTTTCTGGGCTGATATGGACAATCCATATGTTACTTACGATGACAATTTTATTGAGTCCGAGTGGTGGGCATTAAAAGAAATCTGGAATAAAAACCTTTTATATAAAGGATTCAAGATCGTTCCTTACTGCCCACGCTGCGGTACCCCGTTATCTTCTCAGGAGGTTGCGCAGGGTTATAAGACGGTCAAAGAGCGCTCTGCAGTTGCACGTTTTAAAGTAATCGGAGAGGATGCATATTTCCTTGCATGGACTACAACTCCTTGGACACTGCCGTCTAACGTCGCACTCTGTGTGAACCCGGAAGAGACTTACTGCAAAGTAAAAGCGGTTGACGGATATACCTATTATATGGCAGAGGCACTGCTTGACACGGTACTTGGCAAACTGCTTGACAAGGATGCACCAGAGGGAACAAAGGCATACGAAGTATTAGAGACTTATAAAGGAAGCGATTTAGAGTACAAAGAGTATGAGCCGTTATTTGACTGTGCAAAAGAGATCATTGAAAAACAGCACAAAAAAGCGCATTACATTGTATGTGACACCTATGTAACCATGACAGACGGTACCGGTATCGTTCATATCGCACCTGCATTCGGTGAAGATGATGCCGCTGTCGGAAGAAAATATGACCTTCCATTCGTACAGCTTGTAGACGGAAAAGGTGAGCTGACCAAAGAGACACCATATGCCGGTGTTTTTGTAAAGAAAGCAGATCCTGAAGTGTTAAAGGATCTCGATAAAGATGGTAAATTATTTGATGCACCAAAGTTCGAGCATGAATATCCGCACTGCTGGAGATGTGACACACCGCTCATCTACTACGCAAGAGAATCCTGGTTCATCAAGATGACTGCAGTCAAAGATGACCTGATCCGCAACAACAATACTGTAAACTGGATCCCGGATTCTATCGGAAAAGGACGTTTCGGTGACTGGCTTGAGAATATCCAGGACTGGGGTATCTCCCGTAACCGTTACTGGGGAACACCACTTCCGGTATGGGAGTGTGAATGTGGACATCAGGAGTGCATCGGAAGCCGTGCAGAACTTGCAGAGAGAAGCGGAAATCCGGAGGATGCAAAGGTAGAACTTCATCGTCCGTATATTGATGCAGTTACCTTTAAATGCCCGGACTGTGGCAAAGAAATGCACCGTGTACCGGAGGTTATCGACTGCTGGTTCGATTCCGGAGCAATGCCATTCGCACAGCACCATTATCCGTTTGAGAATAAAGACGTCTTTGAGAAACAGTTCCCGGCGAAGTTTATCTCCGAGGCAGTTGACCAGACAAGAGGATGGTTCTACTCTCTGATGGCAGAGTCCACCCTGTTATTTAATAAAGCTCCGTATGAGAACGTCATCGTTCTTGGACATGTACAGGATGAGAACGGACAGAAGATGAGTAAGTCCAAAGGAAATGCGGTTGATCCGTTTGATGCATTAGAGACTTACGGCGCAGATGCGATCCGCTGGTATTTCTATACAAGCAGTGCACCATGGATCCCGAAGCGTTTCAGTGGCAAGCTGGTACAGGAAGGACAGCGTAAATTCATGGGTACCCTGTGGAATACTTATGCATTCTTCGTGCTGTATGCAAACATCGACCAGTTTGATGCAACAAAATATACCTTAGATTATGAAAAATTATCCGTTATGGATAAGTGGCTGCTGTCAAAATTGAATTCCGCAATCAAGGGAACGGATGAAAACCTTGCAAATTACCGCATTCCGGAAGCTGCAAAGGTACTTGATGAGTTCGTGGATGACATGAGTAACTGGTATGTCAGAAGAAGCCGTGACCGTTTCTGGGCAAAAGGCATGGAGCAGGATAAGATCAACGCATATATGACACTTTATACTGCATTAGTTGAGATCTGCAAGGCTGCTGCACCGATGATCCCGTTCATGACAGAGGAGATCTATCAGAACCTGGTACGTTCCATCAACACAGAGGCACCGGAGAGCATCCATCTGTGCGACTTCCCGGCTGTCAATGAGGCATGGATCGACAAAGAATTAGAGAAAAATATGGATGAGGTCTTAAAGATCGTTGTTATGGGTCGTGCGTGCCGTAACTCTGCAAATATCAAGAATCGTCAGCCAATCGGAAATATGTATGTCAAAGCACCGAATGTACTGCCAGAATATTTTGTGGAGATCATCGAGGATGAGTTAAATGTGAAGAAAGTAAACTTCACAGAGGATGTCAGTGCATATACAAGCTATACTTTCAAACCACAGCTTCGTACTGTCGGACCGAAATATGGCAAGTTCTTAGGACAGATCCAGAAAGCACTTGCAGAGTTAGACGGAAACAAAGCAATGGCTGAATTAAAAGCAGACGGTGTGCTTGCATTGCCAACAGTCAGTGATGATGTAAAATTATCCGAAGAAGACCTTCTGATCACAATGACACAGATGGAAGGTTATGTAACGGAAGGTGATAATACTGTAACCGTTGTGCTTGATACCAACCTGACACCGGAACTGGTAGAGGAAGGATTTGTCCGTGAGCTGATCAGCAAGATCCAGACCATGCGTAAGGAAGCCGGATTTGAGGTTATGGATAAAATTTCCATTTACTATCATGCAGATGAAAAAGTAGCCGACATCTTTAATAAGTACGGAAATGACATCATGGGTGATGTTTTAGGTACTGAAGTTGTAGCAGAAGCTGATTCTTTTGACTCCGGAGAAAACGGAATTTACTGCAAGGAATGGAATATTAATGGAGAAAAAGTATTGCTTGGAGTAAAAAAAGGAGAAAACTAGATGAAGGAAAATGTTTTCAACAAGGAAAAATTTATTGAGGACGTAAAGGAAAATGTAAAAAATCTTTACCGCAAAACATTAGAGGAAGCTTCACAGCAGGAAATTTTTCAGGCGGTTTCCTACACGGTAAAAGATGTGATCATTGATGACTGGCTTGCAACACAGAAAGCGTTTGACAAACAGGATCCAAAGATGGTCTATTATATGTCCATGGAATTTTTGATGGGCCGTGCACTTGGCAACAACATGATCAATTTAAAAATGTACAAAGAGGTAAAAGAGGCACTCGGGGAGATCGGTTTAAACCTTGATGATATCGAGGATCAGGAGCCGGATCCGGCACTTGGAAATGGTGGACTCGGACGTCTTGCAGCCTGCTTTATGGAATCTCTGGCAACCTTGGGATACGCAGCTTACGGCTGCGGTATCCGCTACCGTTATGGTATGTTCAAACAGAAGATCAAAGACGGTTTTCAGGTGGAAGTGCCGGATAACTGGTTAAAGAACGGATATCCGTTTGAACTTCGCCGTCCGGAATATTCCTATGAGGTGAAATTCGGCGGTTATGTCCGTGCGGAAGTGACGGAGGAAGGCAAGACACGTTTCGTACAGGAAAATTACCAGTCTGTTTTAGCAGTACCTTATGATATGCCGATCGTAGGTTACGGCAATCATGTGGTAGATACCTTAATGATCTGGGATGCAGAGCCGATGGAGTGCTTTGAGTTAGATTCTTTTGACAAGGGAGATTACCACAAGGCAGTAGAGCAGGAAAACCTTGCCCGCAACTTAGTTGAGGTACTTTATCCGAATGATAACCATATCGCAGGAAAAGAACTTCGTTTAAAACAGCAGTATTTCTTTGTATCTGCAAGTGTACAGCGTGCATTAGCACGTTACAAAAAACATCATGATGATATCCACAAGCTGCCGGAGAAAGTGACATTCCAGTTAAACGATACACATCCGACCGTAGCAGTGGCAGAGCTGATGCGTATTTTACTCGACGAAGAGGGATTAAGCTGGGATGAGGCATGGGAGATCACAACAAAGACCTGTGCATATACCAACCACACGATCATGGCTGAAGCACTTGAAAAATGGCCGATCGAGATCTTCTCAAGACTGCTTCCGCGTATCTACCAGATCGTTGAGGAGATCAACCGCAGATTTATCTTACAGATCCAGGCGGAATTCCCGGGCGATAACGGTAAGGTTGCCCGCATGGCAATCGTTTACGATGGTCAGGTGAAGATGGCACATCTTGCAATCGCAGCAGGATATTCCGTAAATGGTGTGGCAAAACTCCACACAGAGATCTTAAAGAACGAGCAGCTTCATGATTTCTACGAGCTGTTCCCACAGAAATTCAACAACAAGACAAACGGAATCACACAGCGCCGTTTCTTAATGCATGGCGATCCGCTTCTTGCTGACTGGGTAAGTGAACATATCGGGGATGACTGGATCACGAATCTTGCCCATATTGAGAAGATGGCGATCTATGCAACCGATAAAAAAGCACAGCAGGAGTTCATGAACATCAAATACCAGAACAAACTGCGCCTTGCAAAATATATCAAAGAGCACAACGGCATCGAAGTAGATCCGCGTTCCATCTTTGATGTGCAGGTAAAACGTCTGCATGAATACAAACGTCAGTTGCTGAATATTTTACATGTCATGTATCTGTATAATGAATTAAAAGAGCACCCGGATATGGATTTCTATCCGAGAACCTTTATTTTCGGTGCAAAGGCAGCAGCAGGCTACAAGAACGCAAAACTTACGATCAAACTGATCAACAATGTGGCGGACGTTATCAACAATGACAGAAGCATTAACGGCAAGATCAAAGTCGTATTTATTGAAGATTACCGCGTATCGATCGCAGAGTGGATCTTTGCGGCAGCAGATGTCAGCGAGCAGATCTCCACAGCTAGTAAAGAGGCATCCGGAACCGGTAACATGAAATTCATGTTAAACGGTGCACTGACACTCGGAACGATGGATGGTGCCAATGTTGAGATCGTCGAGGAAGTCGGTAAAGAAAATGCATTTATTTTCGGTATGAGTTCCGATGAAGTCATTGCGCATGAGAGAAACCGTGATTATGATCCAATGCAGATCTTTAATACGGATCAGGATATCCGCAAGGTATTGATGCAGCTGATCAACGGATTCTATTCACCGAACGATCCTGAGCTGTTCCGTGACCTTTACAACTCACTGCTCAATACACAGTGTACACAGTTTGCAGATACCTATTTCATCTTAAAAGATTTCCGTTCCTATGCAGATGCACAGAAACGCGTCATGGAAGCATACAAAGATGAGGAAGGCTGGGCAAAGAGTGCAATCTTAAATATCGCACATGCCGGTAAATTCTCATCTGACCGTACGATCCAGGAATATGTAGATGATATCTGGCACTTAGACAAAATTACCGTAGAGGTATAAGAAAATCGTATAAGATAGCAGACTGCCTGTTTTAGCAGGCAGGTCTGTGCACAGAAAAAGAAACCCGGCTTTGGGGTCATGAACCTTAAAGCCGGGTTTTTACATAATAATGTTTTTTTAATATCTTAGTTTAAAATCTTAATACTTCCTAAAAGTGGAAGCTCTTTTTCTTCATCTTTGCAGGCATATACTAATCCCATGATCCAGAAAATAAAGAATACAATGGAGAGAATGCCGCTGACAGCCCATCCACAGATCGGAATGCGCGAAATAATAATGCTGTTGATCAGTGATGCAAGGTATAACACCAGTGACTGGTTTAAATGAAATTTTGCACCCTCTTTGTCACCGGCGCAGAATGCAATCAGCCAGCCGATAAGCGTGATGTAGGAAACGATTCCTGTTGTTTTCTTGTCCATAAGTAAACCTCCTCGAAAATTTAATAACATTTGTATTCTAACACTCCTATCAGCAAAATGCAAAAAATATAGAGAAAAAAAGAGAATTTTGCAGAAATAAGGAAAATATAAAGAGAATCTTTCAAAAATCTTTATTTTTTTCTGCGGGCGTTCTTTGCATTCGGAAGGTATGATAATACTCAAAGGAGGGTAAGAGCAGAAATAATTCAGGTGTGCCGGAAATAACATAAGATTTGTTTCATTTTGATAAGGTAAATGATATACTGATAGGAAGTGTGGCAAAAAGGAATATCTGCGGCACAGAAAGAAAAGGGGAGAAGTGTGAAAATCTTTCACACAGACAAAAATAATGGAACAGTACAATATTTTAATCGTAGAAGATGACAAAGAGATCCGTGATGGAATCGAGATATTTTTAAAAAGCCAGAATTATAACGTTTATAAGGCGGCAGATGGTATAGAAGGTTTAGAGATTATTGAGAGTAAGGAGATACATCTTGCGATCGTTGATATCATGATGCCGCGTATGGATGGGGTAACAATGACATTAAAACTCAGGGAACATCATGATTTTCCAGTCATTATGCTTTCTGCAAAGTCGGAGGAGACGGACAAGGTCATTGGGCTTAATATCGGTGCGGACGATTATGTGACAAAACCATTTACGCCGTTAGAATTGATGGCGCGCGTCAATTCCCAGATCCGGCGTTATACAAAGTTTAACAACAAAAGTCAGGAGAAAAAGGAAAATGACAGGGTACATATCATTGGCGGAATTGAGCTGAATGAAGATACGGTAGAAGTATTTGTGGATGGAAAACCGGTAAAAATGACACCGATTGAGTTTAAAATCTTAGCACTTCTGATGAAAAATCCGGGAAGAGTTTATTCGGCGGACGAGATTTACGAGCGTGTCTGGAATGAAAAAGCGATCAATACGGATACGATTATGGTGCATGTGAGAAATATCAGGGATAAGATCGAGATCAATCCGAGAGAACCAAAATATTTAAAGGTGGTGTGGGGCGTTGGATATAAAATGGAAAAACAGCCGTAAGGCGGGGATTGTGATAACAGCAGGGGTTCTTCTTGTTTTAGCAGTTATCAATTTTTTATGCTATCCGGGAATCAATCGCAGAAGCGAAGACTGGATGCAAAAGACAGAAGCAGCAAAAACAGGTGCAGACAGTGATACGCAGATTCGGACACAGTTTCTGAAAAATCTGTATGAGGGATTTTATCTGCTCGATCTGGAATATCAGAATCAGAAGAGTGAGACGGAGATGTCAGCAACAGATCTTTATATCGCATCTTATGCAAAAGCGGATGAAACCGACAGGTGGGAGTCACAGGAACAATTAGAGCAGGTAACCAATGATGAAGTATTGTCGGTGATGGATGAATGGAGCAGTCAGTTTGAAAAAATCCGTTCCCAGATTGATTACTGCGTCATGGAATCCGAAGATGGAAGTAAACTGAAAAATACAACACAGAATTTAGAGAGTGTACTCGGTGGAGAGGAAAAGAATGTCAGTGAACAACTGGCACAATATTACAGCGAATTGTTTGCAGTAAAATTTAATGAAGTCGGGGCGATGGAAGTAATTCCCCTGCTGTCAGACAGGGAAAATAGCGGCGATCTTTTAGTAAAATCCTTAGGGGCACAGGAACGCAGTGAACTGTTAAAAACTAATCTGGAAGAGTATTTTAATCCAACAGACATGCCCGTGCTCAAAGGACCGGAAAATATAGAGTTTGTGATCGGTATTTCCAAAGAGAAAGCATCTGAAAATATTCTTTATGATTCTGGCAGTGATGAGGAAGAAGATTATTTTGAAAAGCTGTCCGCCTATAAAATTAATGGGGCACTTCCATTGTATGGCGCATCTGTTGTAGCGGTGATCGCATTTATGTTTTTTATGACAGGGAAAAAAGCCGGAGGCAATATCTTAAATGATGGAAAGGTACATGCTTACGCGGCAGAACTTGGAGTCACAGGTGTGATCTGCGGACTGTGTCTGCAGAATTACTTTATGGAACTTATCTGGTCATATGGATTTGATTCATTTTCGGATGCGGCAGATGAACTGATGGGTGGACAGGTTTATGATGTTGTGATCAGCGTACTTACTGCAGTTGGAACTTTGTGGCTGATCTATGCAATGTGGTTTGCAGCCGCATATCTGCTAAGACCGGTATTTTCAGACGGACTCTGGGAATATATCAGAAGATACAGCCTGATCTATCAGATTTTCCCATGGATAAAAAAACAGTTTAAAAAGACAGGCAACCGGATCAGACAGTGGTGGAACACACTCTCCGGGGAGATCACACACATTGATTTCAGTGAGGAAACGACAAAACTGATCTTAAAAGTTGTCGTTATAAACTTTGCAGTGCTTGCAGCCTGTTCCTTGTTCTGGTTCTTTGGGATCGGTGCATTAGTTGTCTATTCGATCGTCCTGTTTTTTATTATAAAGAAACATTATGAGCAGATCAATAAAGATTATCATGCGATGTTAGATGCCATGCAGACGATCGCAGAAGGTAATCTTGATCAGGAGATTCAGGGGGATTTTGGCATATTTAATCCGTTCCGGGACGAACTTGCGCAGATCCAGACCGGTATGAAAAAAGCAGTGGAGGAAGAGGTAAAGAGCCAGCGTATGAAAACAGAACTGATCACAAATGTTTCACATGACTTAAAAACACCGCTCACTGCCATCACGACATACATTGAACTGCTGAAAAAAGAAGACATCACGGAGGAAGAAAGGCGTTCTTACATTGATACTTTAGAGCGTAAATCACTGCGCCTTAAGGTGCTGATCGAAGATCTTTTTGAAGTCAGCAAGGCAAACAGCAATAATATCGTACTTAATAAGATGGAACTTGACGTTGTAAACCTGATCAAACAGGTCAGCATTGAACATGTGGATAAGATGAAAGAGCGGGGACTCAAACTTAAGTGGAATGTGCCGGAAGAAAAAGTACTGTTAATGCTTGATAACCAGAAAACCTACCGCATTTTTGAAAATCTCTTTGTCAATGTGGTCAAATATGCAATGCAGGGCAGCAGGGTTTATTTAGAGGTGCGAAAGAAAGCATCCCTTGTAGAGATCATCTTAAAAAATATGTCTGCTGAGGAAATACATATCAGCGGTGATGAGATCACGGAACGATTTGTGCGTGGCGACAGTTCAAGAAACACAGAAGGTTCCGGACTTGGTCTTGCGATCGCAAAAAGTTTTACCGAAGCCCAGGGCGGCGAATTCCACGTCGAGGTCGACGGGGACCTGTTCAAAGTTGTCATTTTGTTTTAGGGACGGGTGTGTTATAATACCGTTTAGAAAATGTAGATCTCTGCAAAACTCAACAAAATGTGGAGCTATTGCGAGAGACTGACAAATGAATAAGAAGGTGCTGGGGAGCCGCCGGTACTTAGTGACCGTATTTTGGTCACTTAGTATCCGTTGCGAGCGACACGCAGCGGAAGCGTGCCTTCGTTTCATGTGTCAGTCTCTCGCAATTTCAGAAAATGTGGATGAGTTTTGCAGGTATTAGAATTAACAAATGGGAGGATAACAAAATGGAAACAATGGACGACTACAAAGACGAACTGGAAGCCTCTTTCCGCAGGATCAACGAGGGAGACATCATTTCCGGTACTGTCATTGATGTAAATGAAGAGGAAGTAACACTGGATTTAAAATATTATGCGCAGGGTATCATCAAAGTTGCTGATCTGAGCAATGATCCTGATTTTAATGTCATGGAACAGGTACACAAGGGAGATGTGATCGAGGCAACTGTGGTACAGACGGACGATGGTGCCGGAAATATCGTACTTTCCAAAAAGGAAGCGAACGATATACTCGCATGGGATAAATTAAAACAGATGATGGAAGATGAGACAACAGTCAAAGTCCGCATCAAAGAGAGTGTACCGAGCGGCGTTGTCACCTATCTGGAAGGCATCCGTGCATTTATCCCGGCATCCCAGATCACACTTGACTATGTGGAAGATACGGATGCATGGATTGGAAAAGAGATCGAAGTGCGTGTGATCACTGTGGATCCGGAAAGAGAAAAACTGGTTTTATCCGGCAAAGCGGTGGCAAGAGAAGCAGAAGCTGAGGAGCGCAATCATAAAATCTCCATGATCGTACCGGGAACCGTACTCGAAGGAACTGTCGAGACACTGATGCCATACGGCGCATTTATCAACCTTGGAAACGGACTGAGCGGTCTGGTACACATCTCACAGATCTGTGAGCGCCGCATCAAAAAGCCATCCGAAGTATTAAAAGAAGGACAGAAAGTCAAAGCAAAAGTCCTTAACACAAATGACAACAAGATCAGCCTCAGCATGAAAGCATTAGAGGAAGAAATGGTCGATACCGCAGGTGTTGCTGAGGAAGAACTGGAAAAATACACTGACACAGAATCAACAGGCACCAGCCTTGGTTCTTTACTGGCAGGATTTCACTTTGATGCATAAGCAGTGGCAAATAAGTACATTGAAAACTATGTAAAAACGTCAGAAGCAGCTTATGAAAAACAGAAAGAAATAAAGCAACCGAAAACAGCAGAAAAATAACATCAACCGGCAGGAGATAGCAGGAAAAAAGCCTGATTCTTCTACCGGTTTTTCATGCTCGATAATAGCATACTCACAGAGCATGTATTTATGCTTACCAAAACAGAGGATGGAATCAACACATACATTGTTGACAAGGAAACAAACATGCGTTATATTAAAACAGAAGTAATTGTTGACGAGGAAACAATATTTCCGCAAAGTAAGGGGTGGATGTATGAAAGAGCAGGAGCTTCTGTTAAAAGAGCTTGCGCTGATGTTAGAGCGGCAGGACATGCTCTCAAAGCTGACCGAAGGGAAATGTCTCGATGAATATGGATATTCTGAGACACACTGTATCGATTATATCGGAAGGTTAGAACTGCCGAATGTCACAAAGATCGCAGAACATATGGGGATGACAAGAGGTGCGATCAGCAAAATGACAAAGAAACTGTTAACGAAAGGGCTGATTGAAAAGTACACTTTGGAGTCGAATAAAAAAGAAGTTTATTTTAAACTGACAGATCTTGGCAAAACATTATTTGAGGAACATGCAAAGCGTCATAAACGCTGGGAGAAAAGAGATATGGAGTTTTTGTCCCATTATTCGACAGAAGATGTAAAGACAGTGTACCGGTTTATGAAAGAATTTAATCATTATTTAGAGGGACAGATCGAAGAATTGTCGTAGACAGTAGAATGCACGCTCTGCGAATATTCTATTGTCATGAAAAAATCCTCCATGGGCATATGCCACAGAGGATATATAAGTTTAAGATTGACTATCTGTATCAACACTGGTATCAGCAGCATCTGTATCAGCGCTGTCTGCGATATCTGTGTCCGTTTCTGTGAAAGGGATCACATCCACGGAAAAATCTTTTGTGATATCTTCAATCGCTTCGGAATTCTTAGAAAAAGCGGCAGCAATGCGGTCTGATGAATCATCAGAAGTATTTTCTGCAGTATAGGAAGAGTTATCCGTGTTCTGTGCCATAGAAGCAGTACCGGTTGATGACTGGGAAGATATCATATTTTTCAATTTTAAAATGGTGGTTAAGATATCTAATGCATCTTTGCTGATATTTTTGGATGAGAAGAAATCAGCAAGCATCTGATTTGCCTCATCTCTCGCACTTCCGGTCAGATTGAAAATAGAAGAAAGCTGATCTGAAACAGAAGATACGGTATTTGAAACAGCAGAACCAAATTCTTCCATATAAGAGAGTACTTTTTTGACGTAATTCTGTGTCTCGGTAAAAGGCGGGATGCCGCCATATTTGTCCACATTCGCGCTGCCGGCATTGTAAGCGGCGAGCGCAAGGGAGATATTTCCCTGATAATTGGATAATAACTGGCTGATATATTTTGCACCGCCCATGATATTTTCTCTTGCATCATAGGAATTGGAAACACCAAGAGCAGCAGCGGTAGATGGCATTAACTGCATGATCCCGACAGCGCCTGCATTGCTCACGGCAGAGGGATTGAAGCCGGATTCTGCTTTGGCGATCGATTTTAATATAATAGAAGAAACACCATAGGTATTGGCGGCCTCTTCAAAAATAGAGTCAAGTTCGCCTGAAGTATAGGAATTTGCAGAGGATGCAGTTGTCTGGGCTGCGGATATCCCTGATGTATCTGAGCCTGTGGTACCGGTCTGTGAGGTATTCTGGCTGTTTTCCAAAGCTTTTGTACTGTCAGCTAACGCAGCCGCAAAATCATCCGTATTAGACTGTTTTGCAGCTTCGGCACGCTTTGCAGCCTGTTCATTGATGCGGCTGACTAATGCGTGATCCATATAATTTAAAACGGTAATACTCATTCATAACTCCTTTTCGTGTAAAACGCGACTAAAAAAAGTATAGCACATGTTTTTGCAATAGTGAAGTTTTTGTTGAAAATTGTCTTGATGTATCACAAAAATTGTTGTAGAGTACATAGTGCGACAAGCTAAAGTGATAAAGTAACAGGGATAGAAAAAAGAAATGGATTGTGAAATAGAAAAAAACAAAGTAAGTAAAAAAGCTTCCTATGAAAAAGCGTTTAAAGCTGCATTTCCATATACAATACCGGTCATGACGGGATATCTGTTTATCGGTATGGCTTTTGGAGTGATGATTCAGGAAAAAGGGTATAATTTTCTGTGGGCAATACTGATGAGCGTCCTGTGTTATGCAGGGAGTGGACAGTATCTCGCCGTGAATTTTTTTGCGCCGGGCGTGAGTCTTTTACAGGTAACTTTCATGGAGTTTATGTTAAATATCCGGCATATTTTTTATGGTCTGTCGTTATTAGAGCGTTTTGCAAAGATGGGGAAGAAGCGTCTGTATATGATCTTTTCCCTGACAGATGAAACATATTCCTTATTTTTTGTCACGAAGGTGCCAAAGGATGTGGAAGAAGGACAGTTTTTATTTGCGATCGCACTGTTAGACCAGCTTTACTGGATCATCGGTTCGGCGATCGGAGCACTGCTTGGATCAGTACTTCCAATCGACACGACAGGAATTGATTTTGCGATGACGGCGTTGTTCGTCGTGATCATGGTGGAGCAGTGGATGGAGTCAAAAAACCGTCCGAGCGTACTGATCGGACTTGGATGCGGACTGGTTTGTCTTCTGATCTTTGGCGCAGACAATTTTATTCTGCCGACCATGATCTGTATTATGCTGATCCTGCTTCCGTGCAGAAAGTTTTTGGATAAAGAAACAGAACAGAAAAAGGAGGTAGAGCATCATGCCGGTTAGTGTGGCGCGTTCACTTGTTATCATTGCAGCAGTTGCGGGAACGATCTTTTTTACAAGGCTCTGCCCGTTTTTATTCTTTCCGCCGGGAAAACCGATCCCGCCGGTGATACAGTATCTTGGAAAAGTATTGCCGCCGGCAGTCATCGGAATGTTGGTGATTTATTGTTTAAAGGCGGTAAGTATCACATCCTATCCATATGGATTACCGGAGTTTATAGCGGTGGCAGTAGTGATACTGCTTCATGTCTGGAAACGAAACAACCTGCTTAGTATCGGCGTCGGGACAGTGCTTTATATGGTGCTGATACAGGCTGTATTTTAATAAAATGGAGGAATATTATGAAGAAGAAACCTTTTGTAACCAAAGAACAGCTCGAAGAGATCGTAAAAAAATATCCGACACCGTTTCATCTCTACGATGAAAAAGGAATCCGTGAAAATGCGAAGGCGGTCAAGGAAGCATTTTCCTGGAATCCCGGATTTCGTGAGTATTTTGCGGTAAAGGCAACGCCAAACCCGTACATCCTTGATATCCTAAAAGAATATGACTGCGGCTGCGACTGTGCATCCTTAACAGAACTGATGTTGGCAGACTCTCAGGGATTTGACGGAAAGCACATCATGTTTTCCTCAAACGATACACCTGCCGAGGAGTTTAAATTTGCCAATGAACTTGGTGCGATCATCAACTTAGATGATTTTACCCACATTGACTTTTTAGAAAAAACGATCGGCAAAATTCCTGAGACGATCAGCTGCCGTTATAATCCGGGCGGAGTCTTTAAGATGAGCAACGGCATCATGGATAATCCTGGTGATGCCAAATATGGTTTTACACATGAGCAGATCATCGAGGGATTTAAGATCTTAAAAGAAAAAGGCGCAAAACATTTTGGCGTACATGCATTCTTAGCGAGCAACACCGTGACAAATGAATATTACCCGAAACTGGCAAGACAGTTGTTCGAACTGGTTGTGGAACTGCGTGACAAGACCGGATGTGATATCCAGTTTATCAACCTTTCCGGCGGTGTCGGTGTGCCTTATACACCGGATCAGACACCGAACGATATCCGCGTGATCGGACAGGGGGTCAAGGAAGCTTTTGAGGAGATCTTAGTTCCGGCAGGACTTGGAAATATCTCTATTTATACAGAGATGGGACGTTTCATGTTAGCACCTTACGGCTGCCTTGTGACGAAAGCAATCCATGAGAAACACACCTATAAAGAGTATATCGGTGTGGATGCCTGTGCAGTCAACCTGATGCGTCCGGCAATTTACGGGGCATATCATCACATCACCGTTATGGGAAAAGAGGACGAGCCTTGCGACCACAAATATGATGTGACAGGTTCCCTCTGCGAGAACTGTGATAAATTTGCCATTGACCGTATGCTGCCGAAGATCGATATGGGAGATCTGCTTGTGATCCACGATGCAGGAGCACATGGTTTCTCCATGGGATATAACTATAACGGAAAACTGCGCTCCGCGGAGGTATTGTTAAAAGAGGATGGTTCCACCCAGCTGATCCGCCGTGCAGAGACACCGGATGACTACTTCAGAACTTTTGACTGCTTTGATATTTTAAAGGATATGAAGCATCCGGAGAGAAAATAAGACTTCATTCTGCAAGAGGAGTGTGTCATGTGTATTGATGAATTGAGGTTTGAAGCTGCAAAAAACAGAGTGATCGGGATAAACAGGGAGCGTCAGGGAATCGGGACGCTCTCAGAGAAAACGGTACATGCCGTTTTGAAAAATTATTATGCGCCGGATACGGATATGCACGAAATCCCAATCGAAAATTTTGTGGCGGACATTTTTACGGGGACCGAGATCATTGAGATACAGACACGCTCCTTTCAGGTTATGCGGAGAAAACTGGATGCGTTCTTAAAAATCTATCCGGTCACGATCGTCTATCCGATCCCGCATGTCAAATGGCTTTTGTGGATCGATGAAGAGAGTGGCGAGATGTCACCGAAGCGCAAGTCCCCCAAAAAAGGAAATCCGTATGTGGCATTTAAAGAATTGTATAAAATACGTCCGTTTTTAAAAAATGAAAATTTAAGATTTCGGTTTGCACTGATCGATATGGAGGAGTACCGCCTGTTAAACGGCTGGAGCAAAGATAAAAAGAAAGGCAGTGAGCGCTATGACCGGATCCCGGTGCAGTTTGTGGAGGAAGTCTGCATTGAGAGACGGGAAGATTATATGCAGTTTATCCCATTTGACCTGCTGGAACCTTTTACTACGAAAGATTTTTCAAAATCTGCAAAAATTCCGTTGTCGCTTGCACAGACTGTGCTTCTGATTCTGACGGATTTAGAAATCGTGGACAGAGTGGGAAAACAGGGGAATAGTTACCTGTATAAAGTCTGTGAGATATAAGAAAAAGGGTATCTGGATTTTAATAGTTACTCACGATCAGTCTGCGCCGGAACACGGAATCCATATGATCGAGTGTATGTCTTGCCTGGGAATAGCGGTTGCGGTTGGTATGGATGACATAAAACTGGTGTGCACCCCGGTATTTTTCGCGCAGAAAAAATGGTATCTTAATAAAACTCCGCGTAAATGGAATCTGATTTTCAATCAATAACTGTGCCGCCTGATCACTGATCCGCTCATTGGTTGTGCGGCATAACTCTATATCTTTGTCGAGATGTTTTGTATCTTTTCCTAATATAAGTGCTTTTCCCATAGTTTCTTCCCCTTTTTCAAAAAACTATCATATACGATAACTTTTGTCAAACATACTTTTATTTTTGCAGAAATTGTGGTATGTTATTAAAGTTAGACGGAAAAGCTTGTCTTAAAGGATTAGAAAGGTAATTATAATTATGAAGAAAAAAGTAGTAGTATTAATGCTTTGTACGATGATGGCAGTCACTGCACTCGGATGCGGCGGGAAGAAGAATGATACCGCAGAGGGGACAGAGGCTGCAGAATCAGTAAACGGCACGGAAACAGCAGAAGGAACAGAAACAGTGGAATATGAGAGTCCTTCTTATGATCTGGATCCTTCCGATTATGTGACACTCTGTGATTACAGCAAGGTTCCGGTTACGATCACAGGCGATTATGATGTGGATGACCAGGATGCAAAAGATTATTTTGAGCAGATGTTTTCTTATTACGGACCGTTCTACGTTGCAGATGATACCAAAACAACCGTTGGAGATGGTGATATCGTAAACGTGGACTATGTTGGAAAATTAGACGGAGTGGCATTTGATAATGGAAGTGCCGAGGATCAGAATATCGATGTGGACAATAACTGTTCCGCAGGAAGCCAGTCAAGCTCCTTTATTGACGGCTTTACAGATGATTTAAAAGGTGCATCTGTCGGTGATGTTATTGACAGCGATGTGACATTCCCGGATAACTATGGCAATGCAGACCTTGCCGGAAAACAGGTTGTATTCACATTTACCGTCAACTCAATCCAGAAAGAGATGACACTCGATGATGTGGATGACGATTTTGCGCAGAAACAGTTTCAGGCTGACACAGTAGATGATATGTATGCACAGATTAAATCATTCCTTGAAAGTCAGGCCAGCAGCAATAAGGACAGTGACACTTACACAGCAGTGCAGGAGTACCTGTTAGAAAACTGTAAAGTGGATATCCCGGAAGATTATCTGACAGCCCGTGTCAATGATTATGAGAAACAGTATGTACAGAATTACTGTGATGGGGATGCATCCAAACTTGAGGATTACGTCAGCAGCCAGTACAACATGACACTTGATGAGGTGCGTCAGGAGTGGAAATCAGGCATGGAGAAAAATATTTCCATGGAGTTTATCACAGGTGCGATCGCAGCAAAAGAGGGCACCGAGCTTGACGAGGACGGATTTTCTTCTTATGTGCAGACTCTGATGAGCAATAACAGTCTGTCATCTGAAGACGATTTATATAAGAACTATGGCTACGGTGATGCAGCTTATGGTGAAAAATATTTAAGACAGGTCTATGTTGATAATCTTGCATTGCAGTCTGTCAAAGATAATGCGGATGTAACTGTGGAAGCTCCGGCGGAGACAGAGAGTACTGAGGGCACAGAGAGTGCAGAACCGCAGGAAGCTGTCGACGCTGCCGAGACAGAAACAGCAAATTAATCAAATAAATATCCCAAAAGAAGACCAAAGAGATGGGGATTGGAGGATTCAATTATGGATATGGTAAATGTAAGGGATTTATTCCGGAAACAGGAAGAATATGTGGATCAGACAGTGACGATCGGCGGATGGGTGCGAAGCATCCGTAACTCCAAAAATTTTGGATTTATCGTGGTGAACGACGGAACATTTTTCGAACCGGTTCAGGTCGTATATTCCAATGTTTTAGAGAACTTTGATGATGTTGAAAAGTTAAATGTCGGTGCAGCGATCATCGTGACAGGTAAGCTTGTTGCAACACCTGGAACCAAGCAGCCGTTTGAAATCCAGGCAGAGCAGATCGAGATCGAGGGTGTTTCCACACCGGATTATCCGCTGCAGAAAAAGAAACACAGTTTTGAGTATTTAAGAACGATCTCCCATTTAAGACCAAGAACAAACACGTTTGAGGCAGTTTTCCGTGTGCGTTCCCTGATTGCATATGCAATTCATAAATTTTTCCAGGAGAGAGATTTTGTTTATGTACACACACCACTGATCACAGGAAGTGACTGTGAAGGTGCGGGAGAAATGTTCCAGGTAACGACACTGGATATGAACAATCTTCCGAAAAATCCGGATGGAACGGTAGATTATACGAAGGATTTCTTTAATAAGCCGACCAATCTTACCGTAAGCGGACAGTTAAACGGTGAGACTTATGCGATGGCATTTAAGAACATCTATACCTTTGGACCTACTTTCCGTGCAGAAAACTCCAATACTACCCGCCATGCAGCAGAATTCTGGATGATCGAACCGGAAATGGCTTTTGCCGATCTTAATGATGATATGCAGGTTGCGGAAGATATGCTAAAATATATCATTTCTTACGTCATGGAGCATGCAAAAGAAGAACTTACTTTCTTTAACCAGCATATTGATACCGGTCTGATCGAACGCTTAGAACATGTTTTGCATTCTGAATTCGGGCATATCACATATACAGAAGCAATTAAAATATTAGAAAAGAACAATGATGCTTTCCAATATAAAGTACACTGGGGATCTGATCTTCAGACAGAACACGAACGCTATCTGACCGAAGAAATCTTTAAACGTCCGGTATTTGTTACCGATTATCCAAAAGAGATCAAAGCATTCTACATGAAACAGAACGAGGATGGCAAGACAGTTGCTGCCATGGACTGTCTGGTACCTGGA
>OHPI01000633.1_pt1 | contig 23199 bp, 10 predicted proteins | sample 1577651 | NCBI WGS metagenome assembly OHPI01 (sample SAMEA3879578, study PRJEB24766) | human gut metagenome | biome: human-associated habitat; feature: feces | place: USA | collected 1985/1987
TCAGACATCTTGCTGAACAATTACTTGTACGACTTCTTTTCGCACATATTTACGCAAATATATAACGAAGATAATAAAGGTATTTATAATTGGGATGAAACACATCAAAAAGATGTTTCAAAACAAGCCTATAATTACATAAATGAATGTAGGAATGTACTTAAACATAAAATTGAGTTATACGGTATATCAGAGCCATTAAATGATTTTGATGTTTTTGATCTCATGTATAATGAAATATACTACGATAAAAGGATATAAATTAACTATTTAGAGAATCAATTTATTAATAAAGAACCTCATCATAACCATGTTTCAAATTATGATGAGGTTCTTTATCTTATAACGTATGTTTTGACAGGTGGTGTTTCTCCATCAATGACATTGATTAATTTCTGGAATAAAGACACAACCTCCATTGCGTATTTTTTGTACCTTACATTCGAACAATTATTGTTTTTGATTCTTTCTCTGTGAGCCACAAAGGCTGGATGGTTATGATGCTATGGAAGCCGGAATAACAGTACAATCTCCAATCCGTTTGTTGACGGATTATTGCTTTCACGAAAAAGCAGCGAGAAAGCAGCAAGGTATGTTTCGAGTTAATCAATACCTTTCGGATTACTCCGAAAACCTTGCTGCGGGTTGCACCTCCGAAGTCGGGCAACCTGTTTAGACCTGCGGTAATAATTTCCTATTCCTTGTGCCTAATACCGTACTTTTGCATTTTACCATATAATGTGGTGCGTCCGATGCCGAGCAGTTCGGCAGCCAGCGTGCGGTTGCCGTCGCCTGTTCCCAAGCACGGAGGATTTGTTTCTTCTCCATGCCGTCTAATGTCCACGGAACATCACCTGCCAATGTTACTTCGTCAAATTCCAATGTTTCAGCTGTAACTATATCACTTTCGGTATGTAACACCGCCAAGCACACGACACGCCTCAGTTCCCTTACGTTACCGTTCCATGTATAAGCGAGCAACCGTTTCCTTGCTTTCGCATCAAAACCTTTCACCTGCTTCTCAAATTCCTCGTTGGCAAGTCTCAAAAAGAAATCCGCCAATGGCAGGATGTCCTCTTTACACTCGCGCAACGGTGGTATGTGCAGGGCGTATTCTTTCAGTCGCTGGTACAGGTCCACGGAAACGCTTTTCTGCGATGGCGGTCGGCAAGTCCTCGTTGGTGGCGTTCTGTGACACGCACGTCGGCTTTCTTGTCCCTGTTGCCGTCCATATCTGTACATTTTAGATTCCAAGGCACGGAGCAGCATCTGCTGTACCTCTGTCGGAAGGTTACCTATCTCTTCAAGAAACAGCGTGCCGCCATCGGTTTCCTCCCCAAAACCTTGCTTTCTACTTTCTATCTGCATCCATGAGCTTCTCAAGTGGTGTACCCATCCGTTCAGTGCTTTCATGTCCGCCTGTGTCGTAGTTGCCAGCTTCTCCAGTGTGTGCTGCCTATTACCGAAAGCAAGCAGGGTGATAGGTTGATGCAGCTTACATATTTTTGTCCGAAACTCTGATTTTGTACAATAAAACAATTGCCACTATTAGTCCTCGTATCCTTGCATATACCACTAAATTTTTTTATAATAATTGACTGGAACTAAATCTAGTGGTTCTGCAAGTTTATCTGTACTATATAAGACATAGAGATGATGCATTGTACGTGTCATGGCAACATAGAGTGATTTTCGCTGTTCTTCTGTAATAGCACCTTCAAACTTTGGAATTATTACCACATCAAATTGCAATCCCTTTGCACTATGATATGTCAACACCTTTGGTAAAGTATTAGTAAAGTGAAGATTGCCTTGACCTCGCTTGTCATCTGCAGCAGTCTTACACTTGTATTCCATATTGATACCACGTTTTGTCAACGCTTCACTCATTTCAAGTACTAGCTCATTACTATAGAACAAGATCCCTATTGATTTTCCATCATATTGCTCTATAAGTTTTCCGATTGCCTCTATCTGGTCTTCATAAGAATTATAATGTATAAAATGAGGGAAATCATTTTCCTTATTTAAATATACCTTCTCTTGATATGGCATTACATTAACACCAACGTATTTTTGAGTTATTTGAGCAACATTTTTTGGCAGTCGATAGTTGTTGTACAACTTCAGTTCCTTAAGTCCAGTTAATTTTGAAATTGCCTCAATAGAGAGAGTCTTTTTACCAAAACGAGTATAGATGGACTGAGCTGAGTCACCGAAGAATAGAAAATGCTTTTTGGCTGCATTCATAAATTCATGAATTTCTTTAATTTCGAAGTCTTGAATTTCATCAACTATGATATAATCGGCAGATGGCATCCCCAACCATTTCCATTGATAGTGATAATAGAATTTGTATGATTGCGATGTGTAGCCAACCCCCATAAAGCCAGCCAATGACTTTGTAAGGGCAATCAGAATAACCGAATAGCCCATATCTGCTATTTGAGCAGCCTTGTGCATCGCAATGACTGACTTGCCGCTACCGGCGCATCCTGACACCAACATTGAACTATTGATTGTATGGTCAATAAGATCAAGTTGGTCATCATCCAAAGATTCCTCTTCTACTGGCCAATTCGTATTGCATCCCTTTAATCTTTGCGACAAAGTTATAGAGATATCAATTGATTCTTCCGCATTATGTTCTATTTCGTCATCAACAATATTTGAATCTTTTTGTATAGGGATGGCATCAAGAGTCGTGCCTGATTCTGACTTTGCTATTCTTCGTTTTAGTGCTTCTAACTCACTGAGAGTATTCTCAAGTTGCCCTGACAATTTATCAGCACGACTCTTCTCCGTTTTTGCAGAAGCATCTAATTTTTCAAGCTCTGCCTTTTGCTCTGCTATCTGCTTATTCTGTTGTTCTATCAGTTCTTGCTTTTGGTTTCTTTCTTGAATAACCTTCTCATACTCGTATCTAACTTTCTCCATTTCTTCTTGGTTAGAGTTGTTTGGTGAAAAACCATCCAGTCCCAAAAGAAAGTTTATGTTATTATCTGACAGTAGCCTATTTGTCTTCAAAAAATCAAAATACCCCTCAAAGAATGATGCGCAAAAGTTCGCCTGGCTCTCTAAAGACAAGCCTGAACTACCAGTATGACTTCCAAGTTCGCTCGCAACACTATATAGCTGCACTAATACATTACGATAGGATTCAATACCTCTCTTGATTCTCTTTTTGTCATTGTCAAGAAAAGAGGCTTGTAGCTCCCTATGACTATAGAAAAGTGCATTCTGTGCCACTATAGCCAAAGCACTCCCTGTAGGTCTACGGGAATTATTATCAATCTTAATTTTATATTCAACACCTTTGCCCCCAATGATTACTTGATTACCTTCAAGGACATCATGTCCTTTCTCGTTATCACCGACTGTATCCAAAATAATAAACTTACAGATAAGTTCAATGGATGGTCGTATGTGAACGAAGAAAGATTCATAATCTTTGTCATTAAAAAATACAACCGCGAGATTGTAGTCTTTCTGTAATCTTTCTTTTATTTGATCCATAACTTGTTGATTTATTGTCCAATACCTGCTATCTGTACAATAAGTACGTAACCTTTCCTACGAGCTATTGATTGCCAATTTTGAGTAAAATCTTTACCACTTTTTTCGTCTGCTTTTTTACTGTCTTCCAGTCTCCAAACACTTATGTCGCTGACAAAAAAACCATTAATGCGTTCAAGATTATTTTCACTGGCCATCTTGGCTATTCTACTTTCACCCGACAAACGTCCAATATAATGATTGTTATGATATAGATAGTATTTGCCGTCTTTATAACGTACAATATTAACAGAATCGTCTATTTTAACTTCATTTTCTATATATTCTGCACATCTACCAGGTTGTTGCATGCCATCTGACGTTGTATACGACAAATAATATTTATCAAGACCAGGTTCTTTCTCAAAGATAAGAGCCTCATACTGATTATCTGTGGTATAAATGTTACTCTGCTCCAAGGCACATTCTCGGTCTCCCTTATACACATGCAGATATTTCTTTGCACGAGTATAAGCAACGAACATCAGCCTTCGCTCTTCTTCTATATCTGCTGCATCATCAATTACTATGGCTTGGTCCGGTTGATATACACGGCGTAGTTTCAAAGGTAGCCCGATATATGATGGAGTTATAATAACCGCATCAAATTCAAGACCTTTAACTTTGTGCATCGTTGTAAGAATGATGATAAGTTTATCTTCTTTAAGTATACGCTCATTCTTGAACTTGTCATAAATCTTATACACCTGACCGCCATCATCATTTCCTGCTACATCCATAATATAGGATGCAAGATCTCCATATGTATGGACATCATCATCCGTTCTAATAGACTCAAGATAGTTTAGCACAAGAGTGTAGGCTATGTCGATGTAGAACTGGCTCCAGCAAGGATGATCAGTCATTAGCTTTTGGAGATAAGTTTTCATACGTTCGCCTGTTTCTGATTCTAATTCTATTGCAGGATATTTTTGCAGCAAATCGATCAGGCTATAAATTTCCCTTTCACGCCAAAGTTCACAAACACTAGCACCTTGTATTCTGATTCTCACACCATCGGGCAGAGTGTTTCTTATCAAGGCATAACCTTGATATACTTCGTTGTTTGTCCTAAAGAAGACAGCAATGGCCTTGATGATTTTATAATCCTCACCATTTATCTTAGCCTTTTCATTATTTTGCAATACATTGGCAACAAATGAAGGCAGATCTTCATTCCATGATGAACCTGCCGAGCTAGCATCTGTAAATATTGTATATGGATCTTGCGGCTCGTGCTTCATGAGTTCTGCAGAAGATTTTGGAAGATTATGCTTACGCTCTTCTGGTATGAATATTGCAGCACAATCCAAAATTTTTTGGTATGATCGATAGTTCGTGAACATAGCCAACTGAACAGGAGACAACTCGTTATTCAGCCTATCATAATAAGGTTGAGGATTTAATACCTGTGCATACTGTACAGGCGTTAAACCTATAGGTCGTCCCCTATTGTCTTTAGGAACTCTATCAAAGCCATAGATACTTTGGTTTATATCACCAATAGTAAAGAATTTCGCATCTGGAAACAAATTATGGATAGCAAACAATGTTTCTAAACGTGAATTCGTAATATCTTGGAACTCATCAACTAACACATACTCAATTTTGGGGAATATAGCTTGAAACGCAACAGCATCATTCCTTACGAAATTAAGGAAATGTTGTTCCCATAACTCTGTTGGGACATTGTCAAGTTTTCCACCCATGCATTTTTTTGCAAGTGCATGAAATGTATATACGTGCAGCTGATGCCCGATACGGCTCAATCCCAGTTTGGTAAACAAACTGTCCAGCCGATTCCTTAGTTCAACAACCACAGCACGATTGTATGCCAAGACAAGAATATGGCTCGGCATTACATGTTCTTTGTAGATAAGCTTGGCACAGCGCAGTGTAAGGACATGTGTCTTACCAGACCCCGGTCCGGCAAGTACATTCACATTTACGTTTCGAGGCTGATTGTATATGCTAAGCTGCTCTTGGTTGCCCTTAAGTTTATCTTCTTCTATCTTAAAAGCCTCTTCGGTAAGTTCGTCAAGGATGTTGGAATTTTCTGGCGCATAGTCACCCACCAAGGCCAAATAGTCTTCATAGTTTCTGCACATGAAATATTTACGAATATATTCGCTTTGCTTTTCACTTGGAAGCATAGAGAATATATTCATCGCAGTGAGTCTGACCTTCTTTACTTTCTCAAGTGTATCAAACTCTACTCGATAATCGTGCATGGGTGACCTTTCGTCAACACCTTCATCGATAGGAGATTCTGTGAGTTCTGTAGTTTGAACCTCTATTCCTGTATTCGTCAATGGAGTGTGTTCTATATATGAGAGTATGCCAAGAACTGAAAGCAGTTTGTCGAAGTATCCGAACTTATCACCATCATCATGAAAGTTCATTTCCAGCAACTTCTCTGCCCAACAAAATGCTCCGGTATTTTCTGTGATGAAGCGAAGCCATTTCAAACAATCAGTTTCCATATTGTCGAGAAAATCCTTCCAACGCTCATTCTTCACCGTAATATGATACAGTACATCCTCTTCCGTCTTTATTATACGGAAGGTCACACCTGGTACATATCGCAGGATGTTAAACATTCCCACGACAACCCTTTTCTGTATATCGTTCTTAAAAGTCTCGGCCTTGGTCACGCAGCCTTTGGGAAGATTACTGTCTTCATCCTTCCATGGCATATATATTATAGTCTCTTCTTTCTTTCTGCGTTTTTTAGTCTCTGTTTTCAAGAGTCCATCATAATTGACCTCATCCATTAGATGACGTTTAATATATTCACGCTCATTCATATCGAGTTCTCGCTCCACACCAATTTTGCAATCAGACAATAGTCTCCGTATTCCATCCATTGCGATATGAAGTGCGAAAATATTCTGGTCATGCTTGACCATATATCGCGTTTCTCCATAACGACGCGCCTTAAGCTCACAACGCATCTGTTCGTTTAGTGTCAGAAGATTACACTTCATGCAATCCAGGATGGCGTTCATGATTTTGGGAAATGAAAGCTTGTACGGCTTAAAACTCCTACGCATTTCAGGAATGGAAAAGAGTGAATTCTCTTCCAACTTCTCAGCATGCAGCTTCAGATAATCGAACACCAGCTTAGCCGCCTCGTGAGTAGGTGTTTGTTGATTCCGTCTGCCATACCCAACAGATGTACCAAAAAGATTAATTGAATTCTGACTCTGAGTAGGAAATTCTTTATTTGATATAGTCATGTCAAAATATGCCAAGTCGAGATACTTCAACTTAACAAATCCAATATGTTCCAGCCAATGGAACGCAAGACGTGATGCCGTTGTATCTAAGAATTTACCGTTTTCATCATTCTTAATCCAGATGTTATATGGCACAACTATTGGATTGAGTTTTACTTGCTCTATTGTTCTGAATCTACGAATGAACGCTAGAATTTTATCCTTACAATCGGTTAAATCAGACCAACTCATCTGACTACGAACCAATAGTTCTTTCAAATGTCTGAAATCATCAGGAGAGGTTATACACAACGCCGGAATCTGGCTATGGTCAGGAAAAGCAGTTTCATACATACTTTTATCACGGCCAGCACGACCAACCTCCTGAAGATAATCTTCCAGGACTGCTGGTGGATTGTAATGCACTACATAATGGACGTTAGGAATATCCATACCCATACCAAAGGCTTTTGTCGCACAAAGTATGTTTATGCGCTCGTCTTCTGGCACATGATCTTCTTCTGCGTTTTTAAACTGACGATAGATATCGCTTCTTTGAGTTGAATCTAGGCCTGCGTGAAAAAAGCTGATATGTTCAGCACAAGAAGCCAATAAAGAACCTTCAGGAGCAGCCTTACATAGTTCATTCAATCCTTCTGCTGTATCTTCACACTCGTTATGAGTGCGACAAAATACAAGCATGCAACTCTTTGAAAAATCGATTTTGTTGTCTTCGATGTAGTCCTTAATGGCATTTACACGTGCCATAAGGTCATGTCCTTGATCTTTCTTGTTCTTTCCCTTTGTTACGGAAAAAGAAATGCTAATATGCTTTCTTATAGGATTATACTCTTCAGGTTTCTGTCCCAATCGTACAATGTCAGGGAAATACGACTTGAAGTCTTGTTCGACTTGGGTGGTCACAGTGGCAGAGAACATGGCAACCATTATATCAAATTCATTCTTGCTATTTTTCATGTCAACACACCACTGAACCGCATTCCTGTAATCAGGACGGAAATCCTGTCCCCATTGAGAAATACAGTGCGCCTCGTCGAAGACTACATATTCGAGCCCCCTATCCATTTGAAGTCTCTGATAAAGAACATCCATGAACGAACGCACACGGAATCTTTCAGGAGTGATATACAGCAAAGCTATCTCACCTGATTGAATTCTGCGGTAAATTTGTTGCGTTTCAGCTTGCATACGGTCACCACTAAGGTAATCTACGTTGCAGACAAATCCTTTCGCATGCAGTTCCTCGACCTGATCTTGTATGAGAGCTCGCAAAGGACTCACTACAAGTGTCAATCTGTTTGAAGTCATGGCACGAGCAAGCGCAGGCCCTTGGAACAAAATGGATTTGCCACCTCCTGTAGGAATAGAAATTATGCAATCGCCCTTCCTTTCAAGCATATGCTCAACGATAGGTTCCTGACCTTCTCTCCAATCTTCATATCCCCAACTGTCAAGTATTACTTTCTTGAGATACGCAGAGTCAAGCTGCTCTTCAATACCACGTGTATCCTTGAAAAACAATCCTGCCTTTTCTAAAGATTCACGATAAACTTCTTCATTGTTCCATAGAGTGAATACAGAAGCCCTGGCGTGACAAGTTTTTGCCAGACCAGAATAATCCTCAAAGTATGGGTCTATGATATAAAAGTTAGTGTCCTTATGGTTGGCCATCACCAATGCGCAGTAATGCTCAAAGATAGGCCATGCTGCCAGTATGCACTGTCTAGCCGTTGTTCGTTTGAACTTTTCATCTTCATCACTTTCTGCACCATCCTCATAGTCACCTTCGAATGGAAGTTTGTCCCACATGATGAGATAACGGTCAATATCCATATTGTCCCATACGTAACAGAACGCCTTGTCAGAGCGATAATTACCAATTCCTGCCAAGAACTGTTCTTTTGTAATAACTACCAAACCATTACTGCGGGTACCAATATACTCTAGTTTACGGAAGCCACTACCTGTGGCAGGTACATAGTATCCACAACTACGGGCATATTCCTCTACACTGCCAAGTTCTTTATCGTCATTGATTATATAAATCAGTGGCTGCAATGGATTCTGCTCATGTATCTTCGCTAGTAAAGTCATCTGGTAGTTCCAATATGCTTTCCTGTTTGTTGAAGCAGGGCTTACCCTTAAAGATGGAGCATCTAACAATATAGAACCCTGACTTTTTACCATATATAGCTTCGAATCGGTAGCATCTTGTCCCTTTAGTTTCCAAGGCACCAACTCGGGCATCACAGGGGCGAAATGAGTTAAGAACGTATTCCTATATTTCTGATATTGAAAATTCTGATAGATGGCAAAATTACCATTAGATTGTCTTTCTGCCCATACGTTTGCTGTTAATTCTGATTGAACAATACCAAGTTTTGTCTTATCTGCATCTGTCAATAATGCAATGTTAGTCGAAGCCATTGACATGGGAAGTTTACATTCCTTGTCAATAAGTTCCCTGAAACTCCATTCTTTCGCCTCCTTGCATTTGTGAACACGGTCTTGAAGTTCCGCACCTATGGTAAAGATACGAGCATACTTGTTCTCATACATTTTTTTGTCTGAGAACGAATCAATATCAATGCAATCTATGTTACTCTTCGGCTTGGTAAGATACTCTGCCAAATTATCTTCGGTGAATGTAATCTTGCCTGATCCATCGTTCTCCACACGAAGATACTGAGCCAAGTTGCAAAAGAGTGGCGTAGCACATATATCACAGAAACGTGTTAGTACGCAGTTCCACAACTTATTGTCTAACGGATGTTCATCTAGGGCTTCTTTGTTGATTACCTCGTAGCCTTCGGTTACGTCAGAAGGATATTGCACAGGTATATATTGTGCTATTCTTGACCACAGACTTTTGGGTGCAATCAGAAGTATACGCTCCACGTCAGAGTTACTTACTGAGCCCAGTTTGGCAATCTCTTTTAGTTTTTTCTCCAACTCTGAGTCAAGAGAACGCAATTCCTGAAAGAATTGTTTGGATGTTTTAGCAGTCTTCTTAAAGTATTCAGCATATATATCCTGCTGAAGAGTGGCAAGAATATTGTTAATCTGCGCTGGTAAGAAATCTCTCAAGCTATCACAAAGTGATTTGTCTTTTGAGAGGCGATACAATTGATTCCAAAACAGTTCATTGGTAAGTTCTGTATCTTCCGCTGCATTGTGCTTGGTGTGTAGAGAATAGGCATATCGGCATGGGTTAAGAAGAATTTCAATTTCCAGCGTATCCCATACAAACTGGTTGGTTGTGATTCCTTTCTTCGCTAAAATAGGTAAATCCCATTCCTTGATATTATGTCCAACTACGATATCCTGTCGATTTAAAGCACGACCTAACGAACGGAGCTGATCTTCCGATTCATAACTGCGCGTGTTATCTTCCTTAAAGAAGGCAAACTCTTTGATTGTTTCGCCATCCGTTTCAAGGTCAAATACAACGTAGGGCAGCTCAGCCTTTTCCGTATTCCACCATTCCTCCACAAATTGCTTGTAGAGCTTTGTTTCAGCAAACTCTTCTATAACTAGATTCCTAGCGTAATCGTCAGGAAGGACTTTAAGCAGTTGATATTGTTCCGCCTCTTCGGCTGTTTTGATTGCGTTTGCAACTAGCTTAGCGTTCAATTTCTTCAGGAAGTTCTCACTTTCGAAATTGGCTACCTCAACATAATTCTTAACAAAGTCAAGAATTTGAGCGGGCTTAAGCGTATTGCACCAAGTTGCAACCGTATCCCAAGATAAGATGCGATTCAGTAAATTTATGTCTACGATATCAAGGAAACAAAGAACCTTATATTCATCCTTGAGATTTTCTGCCCCTGCAAGATATTCGGCAAATTTCTTACCATATACACTACGAAGGAATAGTATGAAGTCATTACTGCTGGTTCCTAAGGCGTCTGATGAATACAGAACTGACAATCCCTCCAACTTTATAGCACCAAGAAAGATTCTTAACTCCGCCCTATGTCCATCCATACTCTTAGCTATAAGAGTCCTGACAACATCATAATAGCCCGATAAGTTATAACCAGAAGTCCATAGTTGTTGTATCTCTGACAAATCCAAGTTGCTATTTGCCATTCGTGCATTGAGGATTCTTTCTTTAAGTGTTGAAGGAAGGTTCTCCTCATCGAATACCTTACGTAGCAACAATAAGAGACTGTCGTTGATTTGTGACAGATGTTCTTCCAAATATAACTTCTGAAAGCCTTCCAATTTGATGGAATCCAGAAATTTGCGTCCTTTACCTGAATCTGATTCCGCCCACAAGTTCAGAGCATATCTTAATTCGTCAAAATAGTCTGCTAAATCATATCCTGCATTCCACAGCTTGACTATAACATCGGTATCATACGGATCTTCTCCAAATACAGATGATACCATTTTGTTACGCAGACTTACAGTACCTTCAGTTTCACTCAACTCAATGCCACTTGCAACTAGGTTTAACAGACAGTTTCGTGTGTCTTTATCAGAGACCAGTTCGTCAATTATAGCGTCACGTTGGTCTGCATTACTGCGTTCTATATAGTCTGTTAGTGTATTGACTATAACTTGATTAACTCCATCTTTCGCAAGAATGCTAACAACCTTGTTTATAACATTTATGTTGTATGAATCGTGCTTTTGGTCAAAACCTTCAATTCTAGCAAATTTACCTCGGTACTCAAAGGCTTTTAAAAGAGTTTGCGAATCGGGTGAAATTCGCTTGACATCAATTGCACTCCAGCCTCTACGACCAGATTTTGGAGTAAAAATGACCCACTCGTTATCTCTTGGATAAGAATCAGATTTCCATTCACTTCCCGTCAGATAGAAGTCAATAATCCTATTAGGTTCAGTTTCGTTACAGCTAACACCATAGTTGTTTGCCAGTATAAAACCAAAATTTTTTTTTGTGTCAAAGAACTTAACGAAACCAATAATAGGCTCATATGCGTTTGGAACTGTTTTCTTTTTTGCAGTTATCGTACTTGTTGGCTGAGATGTAACTTTTTGAACTATTACACTCAGACAATGGCTTGACAGGTTGATATCCATAACCACACATGAAACCTTACAACCTTCAGTCAGTTTGAACTCTTTGGTCAGTTTATACTCTGCACTTACGCCGAAGCCTACATCTATATGTGCAAGTTTTTTATTAATATTTACTACGGTACCTTCAAGTACCATGCCTACAGGAAACTTGTCTGCATTCTCCACCAACGGATCCGTTAAAAGTTGTTTTCTGCTTAACTGGATTTTATTGCTCTTGAATTCAAGGATTACAACATCTAACACATCGCCCTCTTTAATCAGTTTTGTTGCATCATTATGAAATCCCCAAGCCAGTTCATCCAATTTGATAAAGCCTATATGTCCATCAAACTGAACGTATACACCATAGTTCAATACCTTAGACGCTGTGGCTTTAAACATCTTACCTTTATTGGCTTCTGCATAATTTTGGTCTAGGAACTTCTCAAAAGTAAAGGCATTACTCTCTTCGTATGGTGAAACAGAAGAGTTGACCGAGCTATTTGAAGGTTCCAGCCGACTAAGGTCAAAATCGTCAATCACATACTCGGGGTCTTTCGGGAAAAAAAGGCCCTTGCGTGATACATAGATAAGAATGTCATCAATTGAGGCATTCTTTTGGTTTGCGTATTGTTGAAGAGTTATCGTAGCCATAAATATTTATTCTATCGGTACACTATTTTATTTTCTTCTGTCATTTGTGTACTTTCTTCGTTGTATTTCATTTCTATGAGGTCTTGAACTTTAAGGATTCGTGAAATCTCCACTAACTGAGCCAAGGAGGGTTGGAGTTTATTGGATCTCCATCGTGATATGGTGATTTCCGACATACCCATTTGTTCTGCTAGCCATTTATTAGTAAGCATCTTGTCTGCCATGACAACACGCAATCTATTCAGACATCCTGTTTTTCCCATATTGATTTAATTGATGTATTATGATTCAAAATTACTATTTTTGCTCAAACAATCATCATATTCTGATAATAAATTAAATAAGCAACTTTTGCTATTCGTAGTATAACAATACGGAAGCAATGCCAGATTGGAGGCACTATTCCTCTTAAAGACAATGCTATTACGGATACAAACTACACGCTGTCTGCGGAATATGCAGCGCAATCCATGACTTCGACAAGCGTACACGACCTCCATTTCCTCAAGGACGCAAGCTAGGAATACCAAGCCTGCATGATGCCCGGCGACAAAGGTTATCTGTTTACCCCTGATTATTCTCTAAACTGTCTCACAATTCACCGATTGTAAAGATAGTAATGCAAATTATATCTTGGTATGATTAATATACTACACAACTACACGAATACTTCACTTTTTGTACCTTGTAGAAAATATTGAAAAAGCTTGGAAAATATACCATTTTTTCATACATTTGTATAGAGTCAAAGGCTTTCGGAAATTGCGAAACATTTCTAATACTTTGATTATCAGATTTTTAAATACTGCAATATTGTATCTTACGTGTATCTGAGTTTTTCAAACAAGTTTTGAACTTATTGAATACCAATGTTTGTCGAGATTTTCTAAATAACTGCATCGGAAATAGCCAACAAATAACGACACAGTTTTATTAAAAAAGCACTCTTCTCAGAGTGCTTTTTTATCATCAAACCGATTAGACTAGTGTGAACGCCACCCACCAAACGGTTTACTTCCAACTACAATCATTAACATACTATTTTTCATAATACGTATAAAATATATAGTGCTTCATTATTCTGCTTGTTATTCTCAAAGGTTCATAAATCATGTGGAAGTGAAATAGGTTTTGGTATTTATTTTCAAATTATTATTTAATGGTAAACATCAAGTAAACTCCTACTTATCTAACTACTATTTCTTATTTATATCTTATTTTTTATTTGCTTCACCAATGTGAATTAATTAATTCACAAATATGATTCAATTAATTTACTAATATGAATTGATTGCATCACATTAGTGAATCAATAATATATAACTATTTTTTCAAGAGTTTTATACGAGATTTATATTAATTCCCAACTGTTTTTCAATAGATTAGATTCTTATATATTTATTTGCAAATCATAAGTGTATAGGCTTATTTTTGTCTCAAAACAAAAAATAAGCGAATATGAAAACACAGAAAATGAATGTAAGAAACTATTGGAATCAGTGGTCTGCATGGATCAGAAAAATATGTTTTGGCAAGATGGATAAAGCGGTAAAACAGAAGACTCCTCTGCCATCCGGTCGAAATGAAAATCCGGATGAAGTATTATTCTCATTGGAAACTTTTCTGACTGAAAATTATGAGTTCCGTTATAATCAGTTGAAAGACTGTACTGAATTTCGCAAACGGAATACGCACGATGATTTTATCCGTATCGACCAAAGGGGAATGAATACATTGTGCCTGGAAGCCAAGAAACAAGGGATCAACTGCTGGGACCGTGATGTCAGTCGTTTTGTTTATTCTTTTCAAATTCCCTCCTATCACCCGTTTTTGGATTATATGAAACATTTACCCCAATGGGATGGTCAGGACAGAGTAACCGACCTTGCAAAAAGGATTTCGAACGACAGGCTTTGGATACAAGGTTTCCGATTATGGATGTTGGGAATGGCGGCACAATGGATAGGGAAAGAAATGATACATGCCAACGCGCTGGTTCCTTTATTAATCAGCCGTCAACAGGGATTACAAAAGTCCACCTTTTGTAAACTTTTGGTACCAAACAAACTACAGGCTTATTATACCGACAGCTTTGATTTGGCTTCACCGGCAGCAGCCGAACAAAAACTAGCGTTGTTTGGATTAATCAACTTGGATGAATTCGACAAAATATCGGAGAAAAAGATGCCACTGCTGAAGAACCTATTACAGATGTCACGCTTAAACATCCGTAAATCCTATCAGTCAAACTTTTCTTCATTGCCGCGCGTGGCCTCCTTCATCGGGACTTCCAATCAGAAAGAACTGTTGACTGATCCAACCGGAAGCCGCCGTTTCTTGTGCATAGAAGTGAAAGAAGAAATAGACTCATCACCCATTAATCACGCCCTGCTGTATGCCCAACTGAAAACGCTGCTGGACCAAGGTGAACGATATTGGATGAACAAGGAAGAAGAAGCTGCCTGGAAAAAAGTCAACCAATCCTTTTATCGGATTTCTGCCGAAGAAGATGTCTTCAACCGCTATTATCACAAACCTCTTCCCGGCGAATCCGTCAAAACGTATTCCGTAGCAGAAATCTACCGCCGATTGAAACAGAAAAGTCCTGAGTCGATGCGTAACGTATCTGTCCAACGTCTGCACAAACCTTACCAGTTATCGGTATTGAACGCATCCATACTCATTATGGCAATTTATATCGGGTAGTTTCACACCCTTCACAGTAATTCACTGAATGCTATTTATATAGCGGGGGTGTGTGAACCCCCATTGGGAATTTGAGATATGGAGAAAAGGGAGGTTTTAGGAAGTAATGCATATTATCTTTGCCATATCAATAAGTTATATTTACAAGTTCGCCCGCTTCACCGTCGATAAAGACGATGGCGCAGAAGGCGGTGGCGTGTAAATGAAAGAGCCTTCACCTCAAGAAGTAGCAGCTTCAAGGGGTGGAGGCTCTTTTGATTAGAATACAAACTCCATAAATCCTTGGCACGGAACGGCCTCTAAGGTCTTGCAATAATTACCCCAGGCTATTTCCGGATAGTCCCAACGATCGTCTACATAGAGTACCAACTGGTTGTTGTCGCGCTTGTAAAGGCGGCACGACAAGGTGGCATCTGCCGAGCAGACCGACAGGCTGCCTGCCGGATTGTCTGGCCGGAGGGTATAGAAATAGATGTTCTCTTTCATCGCTTTTGCCCGGTTCGTCAGCGGCTGGTCAGCATTGGCTCCGGCGTCTGCCCAATAATAGTAGTTGTGGGTATCGTCAGCCCAAGGCTGTTTGGGCTCTTCGCCATACGCCACCCGGTTGGGATTGTAGAGAGAAGCCCTGCCGGCATTGCCCGAGAGGGCGTCTTCCGGATAGCAGCTCCAGAGTCCTTTGCGCTGCCACTCCAACTGGCGGTAGCTGTCCGGCAGATGGAATGCCAGTCCCGTCTCGCGCAGATAGCCGTTCGGCTCGCCGCTGGTCTGATAGCGGACGTGCATCTTGCCGGTAGGAGCGATGGTAAAATAAACCGTTGTCTGCACGTCTTGATAGGTTCCGGTCAGCGTCACTTCCACCATGCCGTTGCGCTGGGTATAAGTCAGGCTCTCTTTCTTCCAGTCGCGTTCGTCGGTCACAAAGCGGGTTGCCGTCTTGCGTACCTCGGCTCCCGACAGATGGTTCAGGTTGATAAAGAGATGCAGGAAAGGCCCTTTCTCGATCACCACCTGTCCGTCTGCCACCGCCTTTTCGATCAGTCCGCTCTGGCGGGAGAAAGGAATCTCAAAGCCCGGTCCCTTGACCCGGATAAAGCCGTCCGACTCTTCCACCGTCAAGGCACCCTTGCGGGAAGCCCGGGGCAGCGTAACAACCGGTTTGCCCAGTGCGACCTGTTCCTTATCGATCAGTTCGCCCTGCGCGGTATAGAAAGCGATTTCCACCGCTGTTCCTTCTTTCCAGTCCTCGCCCGGCACGACCAGCACACCCTTCTGATGCGGAGCAACCGCCGGAGACAGGATGTTTCCTTCTTTCCCGGCATACGAATAAACCATCTTGATTTCCTGCAGGCTGGTGTGATCAAAGCGGTTATAGACCGGCAGGATGAGCCGTTCGCCCGGCAGGACAGAGGCGACCTCGCGCTCCAGCAGGCGCACCGGCGAATAGGCTTTCTTGGTGGACCAGAACTCCGGCTTTTCACGCCGCCATACATCCACGATGCCCCATTCGCCATAACCCACGCAGTTGCCCCGGAATCCTTCGGGTTTCGCCGTATGGGCAAACTCTTTCCAGAAAGGTGTTCCCTTCTTCGGCTCGGGCAGCTGGAACGTCTCGTCGATATAGCCCCAGATAGCGCCGCCCAGTCCGCCACGGGCATCAAACAAGCCGCTCCACATCATCTCCAGCGACTGGCCCCAGAACTCGCGGATGTTCGGATCGGTCTGCAAGGTCTCATACGTATAACAGGCCGGATGCGCCCATTCGTCGAAGATCGCCGGAATGCCTTCGCCCTCAAAGCCCCGCGTCGAGCGGTTCCACTGGTTCAGGTTTCCGTGTACATCCTGATAATGCATACTCAGCAGGTCGTAGATCGGCTGGCGGTCGCCCAGCGAGCCCGGATAACTGAAGATCACGGGGCGCGTCGTATCGGTTGCCTTTACCCAGTCCCACGACTGCTGGAAATTCTTCCCATAGACACTCTCGTTGCCGATCGACCAGAATAGGATAGAGGCATGCGAACGGAACGACTTCACCATCTCGCGCAGCTGAGACAGATAGCGGTGCGTGAACGCCGTGCTGTCTTGTGTCTTGCCCGGCGCATAGTTCTTCTGCCGGTGCGTATCGACGAAACAAACCGCCGACTCGCACTCCACATACACCCCGAAGCGGTCGCAATAATCCAGGAAATGCTCGGAAGGCGGATAATGCGAGGTACGGACAAAGTTCATGTTCGAACGCTTGAAGAGCAACACATCCAGGCTGTCCAATTCAGCCGTCGTGGTTCGTCCCAGCTTCGGGTGAATATCATGACGACAGGCGCCGCGCAGCTTCACCGGCATACCGTTCACAAACATCTGGTCTTTGCGGATCTCCACCTCACGGAAACCCACCCGTTTGCTGAAACGGCAGACTTCCTGTCCGTCGCGCACGACCTGCACGTGCAAGGTATAAAGATTCGGATGCTCGGCATCCCACTTCAGCGGAGCCGTGACTTGCAGATCCTGGCTGTTCATGCCCGGCTTCAGGGCAAAGCGAGCCTGTGGCAACTTCACCTCCCGGCCATCGGGAGCCAACAAGGTATAAACAATCTCTTCGCCCGCCACCCGGTTCATCTGATAACACACCCGCAACACGGCATCCTGGTACTGCGCATCCAAATCCGTCTCGAGGTGGAAATCGACCGGATGATTCTCCGGCAAGGCAAAGAGGGTGACATCCCGCAAGATGCCGCCGATGGGATGATGCGCATAGCCCGAAGCATACGAGATCTCATCGAGGCGATCGGTCACTTCCAGGCGGATCTCGTTCTTCCGGCCAGCCTTCACGAAGTTGGTCACATCGGTTTCCCACCGCGAAAAGCCGCCAAAGTGCTCGCGCACGAACTTCCCGTTGACAAACAGCCGGGCATGGCTATAGACACCGTCGAAGCGCAAGATGACCGTCTGTCCCTTGAAGTCGGCCGGCACGGTGAACGTCTTCCGGTAAAAGAAAGGCTGGTCGTGGCGGATGGCATAGCCCTGCATCGCCGGTTCGCCGGGCACTAAGATCGGTTCCCAACGGTCTTTCTCGGTATATTTAAAGTCCCATGTACCATTCAGCAGCAAGCTGGGACGCTGTATTCCGGACTGATATTCCGGAATCAGGTAAGTCGTTTCAGAGGTCTGCTCGGCAGCACGCGCCGATGCCGGTTGCCAGAAAAGAGGCAGACAGCAGGCACACAGACCCAATACAAATGTTCTACTGTTCATATTTATCCAGAATTAATATTTGACAGCCGGGATTATTCCCGGAAATCCCGCGGATTGATGCCGACCTGTTGCTTAAAGATCCGGCAAAAATGCTGGGAAGAATTGAAGCCACAGGCAAAACCGATCTCTTTCAGGCTCAATTCGGTGTTCTTCATCAGCTCGATCGCCTTATTCACCCGGAGCTGGTTCAGGTAATCCAGCGGAGAAAGCTGGAGTGTCTGCATGAAGAGTTTGCGCAGATAGCGTTCACTGATATCCAGCGACTGGGCCACCTCAGCCATCTTGATGTTTTCGCGATAATGTTTCCGCAGATAATCAATGGCGTATTTCAGATTCTCATTGGCGCCTATGGGTACAAACACTTCTTCGAGATAACGGTAAATCAGCATCAGCAGTTCGGCGTAATAGAGAATCACCAACGATTCATAATAGAGTTTTTGGGCATCCAGTTCGTTGATGATGCGCTGGATGACCCGCATGATCCGGACGTTATTACCGATCTTGATCAGACGGTTCTGATGCGAAAAGACCGGGAAAGAAGCAGCCGTCTTCCCTTCGGCCTCTTCCTGCAGGAAAGCATAGAAAATCTCCGGAAGAAATTCCAGCTGGAGCAATGTCGTTCCCGCCTTGCCGGCTTCAAACAGATGCTCCACGTTCGAGTCGATGATCATGATCTCGCCTTCCTGAAAATAGAAGCACTCTTCCGGCAAACTCAAGATACAGGAGCCTTTCTTCACATAGTTGATTTCCAGCCGTAAATGCGTATGCGGACCATAGGCCTCGTTCGCCTGGAAAGAAATCACCCGAAATACTTCTGCCAGACGCTCGTGTTTCAAGTTGTTCCTCAAGTCTTCCAGCAAACAGAAAAATCGGGATGCTGAAATTTTATCCATAAGCCATACGTTTTGAAGCGGACAAGGAAACGGGTAGTCGCCTCATCTCCCTGTCCGCCGGTATCATTATTCCTGATTAAAAGCCTGTAATGCTTTGTAGAAAGCGCGGATATTGGCTTCCGGAATGCCGGGAGGCATATCACAGCCGGAAGAAAGTACATAATTCCGGTGAGAAGCCGTCTGCTGAAGCAGTTCCAGTGTCTTTTCATAGACCACTTCAGGAGTAGCCTGTTTCAGTACGCCTACCGGATCCAGATTTCCCATCACCAGACGATCAGCCGGACAAACTTCCAGGACTGATTTCATATCGATCGCATTGCCGAAATGCAAGGCGGCGGCATCCGTCTGAATCATCGCCTGCGTGCATTGTCCACTATTGCCACAGTTATGCAGAATGATCGTGAAGTCATCGTCTTGCAGCGCATCCACGATTTGCTTGACATACACCGACGAATAAGCCTGACAATCTTCATCCGACAAAAGGCCGGCAGCCGGTTCGGCAATCATCACGCCTGTCACACCGATCCGTTTCAGTTCCCGGCAATATGCCAGGATAAAGGCGGTACACTTTTCCAACAACTGACGGATCGTGTCGGGCTCGATGTAGATCGCCATCATAATTTCCGACATATCGTACAAACGGCCTGCCAGTGAGTACGGACCGATACAGCCGGCGATGACCGGACGATCCTTAAAGTAAGCAACCGCCAGCTGATTGGCCTTCAGATATTCCGGTACACGTCCCTGTGTCAGATCCGGCACCTGCAAAGCCTGCACGGAAGCCTCATCGCAAACCAGGCGGTTCACGACATGCGGCATATCATCTTCGGGAAACTCGATCTGGCAACCGAAAGCTTCGGCCTCGACGGTCAGATCCATGATCACCGTACAAGCCGCCATATCGTATTTCTCCACCACAGCCTTAATTGCCTCGAAGTGGCCTTCCCCATTCGTCACTGCATCGACCACATGCTTGCCGATGTATTCAATTCCCGGATGCGTCATGATAGGCATTGCCACCCGACGCGGATTCTTCATAATCTGATCTATCCAAGCTGCCATCATCTTCTCCCTTTATGCGCTAATCTTATTCAATATATCTACCAATTCCTGCGGACCGTCGGTATAATAATCCACACCGATCCGTTTCGCGAAGTCGGCTGTCACCGGAGCACCGCCCACAAACGTAATCACATTCGGGAACTCCTTCTTGATTGCGGCGTTGATCACTTCCATGTTCATCATCGTGGTGGTCAACAAAGCCGACATGCCTACATAAGCATTCGGATGCTGACGGATCGCTTCCAGATACTGATCCACCTTCACATCCACACCCAGGTCGATCACCTCGTATCCATTGCCTTCGATCATCATAGCCACCAGATTCTTTCCGATGTCATGCAAGTCGCCTTCGACCGTGCCGATGATAAACTGACCTTTCCGTTGTACGGTTCCGTCATTGAAGAAAGGCTTCAGGTGCTTCATGGCTGTTCCCATCGCCTTGGCACTCATCAGTACCTGAGGAACAAACACCTTGTTTTCCTTAAACTTGAGACCGATTCTTTCCATTCCCAGAATCAAACCTTTCGTCAGGATATCCGAAGGGCTAACGTTTTCTTCCAAAGCCTGAACCGTGAGTTCTTCGGCTCCGGGTTGTCCTTTCATGGCAGGAGGATAAGGTGAAACCTGATTAATCTTCCCAAACTCCACACATGCTGCAATTCTTTCAAACAAATCTTCCATAATTACCAAAATATATAATAAATCGTGCTTAATATAACCATAATCAAAATACTGAGCCCTTTGAACAAACGGGTGGTACGGAACAAAGCCGGATCAATGATGATCGCTTTCGAGGCATCAACCGGCTTCTTCAGCCAGCCCAGCAGGAACATGGTTGCCGCACACAACAGGAACACATATCCCATCCGGTCAATAAACGAGACTTCCGGCAGGAAGACACGCATCAGCAGCGAGAAGACAAATGTGCCTATCGCCGCAGCAATGGCTCCTTCCGCATTCGACCGCTTCCAAAAGAAACCCATCAGAAAGATACAAAGAGCACCCGGACTGACAAAGCCTGTGAATTCCTGGATAAACTGGAATGCCTGATCCAGGTTTCCCAACATAGGAGCAATGACGACGGCAACCACCAGACTCAATACTCCGAACAGGCGTCCGACACGGACCAGCGTCTTCTCCGACGGTGCCTTGGCCAGATACTCTTTATAGATATCCATCGTAAATATCGTAGAAATACTGTTGATCATCGAAGCCAGCGAACTGACTACAGCCGCTACCAAAGCCGCAAAGGCAATGCCCTTGATGCCCGTCGGAATAAAGTTATGCATCAGCCAGGGATAAGCCTGGTCCGGTTTGTCGATCGGTGCATCCATGGCAAAAGCCACAATTCCCGGAATCACCACAATCAGCGGCAGGATAATCTTCAGCAACCCGGCAAAAACCAGGCCCAGCTGTGCTTCCGGCAAACTCTTCGCCGCCAAAGCTCGCTGGATAATGTATTGGTTACAACCGAAGTAATAAAGCGAAGACACCCATAATCCGCCCAGAATCACGCCCACACCCGGCAAATAGATATAATTCGGATCGTCTTTATCCAAGATCAGGTCGAACTTCTCCGGCACCTGCTGCAACAGTTGGCTGAATCCGGCCAAAGCGCCTTCGCCACCGGAATAATAGTCGAGTGCCACATACGTCGTCAGCAGACCACCACCAATCAGGAAGACCACCTGAATGAAATCGGTCAGAGCCACCGCTTTCAATCCGCCATAGATAGAATAGATACCGGCAAACAAAGCCAGTCCGACGATACTCCAGAACATATCTATTCCCATAATCTTGTTAATGGCCAGCGAGCCCAGGTATAGAATAGACGTGAGATTCACGAAGATAAAGACCAGCAGCCAGAAGAAAGCCATAATCGTTTTCACCCGCTTGTCATAACGCATCTCCAGAAACTGAGGCATCGTATAAATATTCGACCGCAGATAAATCGGCAGGAAGAAGACGGCGACAACAATCAGGGTTGCTGCCGCGATAAACTCATACGAGGCAATGCCCAGACCGATCGCAAAACCCGAACCAGACATGCCGATAAACTGCTCGGCCGAGATGTTGGACGCGATGATCGATGCACCAATCGCCCACCAGCTCAAAGACTTTCCCGCCAGGAAATAGTCCTGGGAATCTTTGTCTGCACCCCGGTGTGTCCGGCTCACAAACAAGCCTGTAAACAGGATCAGGCAAGCATAAGCGATGAAAATCACCAAATCGAGTGTTGAAAATGTTTGCATGGCGGTTAACTAATTCGTTTATTCTGTTTTCTTCCTTATTTCTTCCGCTTGTCTTCGATACCGATTGTTTCCAATAACGTAAAGAAGTTTTCCATCGGCGTATCCAGCTGGACATGATGTGTCGGCGCACAAATCCATCCGCCGTTCTTGCCGATCGAGTTCTTCAGCCACTGATATTCCCGACGAATCTCTTCTGCCGTTCCTTGAGGCAAGGTGGACTGTACTGCCACTCCGCCGAAGAAACAGAGCTGATCACCGTATTTCTCCTGCAAGATCTCCGGATCCATACATTCGGTCTGTATCGGATTCAACACATCCAGACCGATTTCGATCAGTTCCGGTATGATATCATAATTACAGCCATCGGTATGATAGGCAATCTTCACCTGCGGATTCATGGCCTTTGCCGTACGGATAATATCTGCCATCCGCGGCTTGAAGTATTCCCGCCATAAGTCCGGGTCGATCAATAAAGAAGCCTGCGCACCCATATCATCGCCCAACCAAATCATATCGACGCCCCGACGTACCATCTGGCAAACCACTTCCTTATGATACAGA
>OHPI01000654.1_pt1 | contig 22893 bp, 20 predicted proteins | sample 1577651 | NCBI WGS metagenome assembly OHPI01 (sample SAMEA3879578, study PRJEB24766) | human gut metagenome | biome: human-associated habitat; feature: feces | place: USA | collected 1985/1987
CGGCAGCTACACCCAGCGGCAGCTTGGACAATTCGTCGATCTGTGCCTCCTTCAGAGCGGCAGACTTACCTACCAGCTTGCGATCTTCTTCGTCCGGCAGGCGCAGAATAATTTTTGTGTTCGTGTTGCGGATGACCGACATATCCAGCAGTCCGGGTGCCTGATCCGCAATAATGAAGCCCTCACCATAAGTACGCATTTCTGCAATGGCATTTGCCAGCATTTCCACCGACTTGCCCTGCAAATTTGCACCTTCCTGTGATTGCTCTGCCGAGGTCTTGCGCAGCAGATTGTGCGCCTCTTCCAGCACGGTGACATGGCGCAGCCTACTGTTCATCCCGCTACTGCACATCCGGTATTCCTGTAACTTCATCACCAAGATGCCCATCAGCAGCGATTTAGTTTCCATAGAGCCCACTCGGCTCAAATCCACAATAACATTGCGGTCAAACAGCGCTTCGTCCGTCAGCGCATCTTCTGCGCAAAGCACACTGCCATAAATACCGTTTGTCAGAGACTTTACGCGGGTGCACAATGCGCCCACATAATCGCTTTGGGTATCCTTGGAATAATGCGACTCTTCAATGACGCCCGGCAGAATATCCAGCAGGTCAAAGAAGGTTGGGAAAACTCCCTTCTCGCTCTCCGAATTGCGCAGATCCCAGCCTACTTTCTGGTAGCTGCGCTCAATAGCATCCTTCAGCACCGCTGGCATAGCCGCATACATCGGCCAGCAGGCGTTGAATATCTCCACCAGACGGTCAATATGTTCCAGAATATGGATATTCTCAGGGAATGCAAAGGGGTTCATGCGCAGCAGCGGCGTTTCTCTGGGGTTTGTACCAAACACCTGCACATCTGCGCGATTGCCGAACACATTCTTGTATTCGCCCTTGGCCGGTTCCACCACAAGAAACGTCGTTTGTCCGTTCTTTGTGATCTCATCCAACAGATGGTAGACCGCATTGGATTTGCCTGTGCCGGTCGAGCCAGTGATGAACGTGTGGGAAGCCATTGCCTGCCGATTCAGGATCAGGTCTGCACTTTCCGACTTACCCATGTGGTAAATCTTGCCCAGATTCATCTTGTCCTCATCCGGCATCGCCTCATCCGGCACATTGCGGCCAAATTCTGCGTGCTCGATGACTGGCAGGCCGTGGACGGAGCGGGTCGGCAGACCCAGATGCATAGGCAGCTCCCGCCCGCTGACCATGGTTGCAGGTGTGTGGAGCATGAACTCCGGCGCATCGGCATATAGCTGACGTGCAAACACCGGGTGCATAAACCGCTTGAGATACTCCCGCAGTTGCTTTGTCTGATCGCGCTTTTGCCAGAGATTCACCGCACCACTTTCCACTGCGGAGCCATCACCCACCATGAGTGCGCGGTAGGTGTTTGCCGCAAGGATTGCATCCGAAGCATAGCCCGAGAGAAAATATGCCGCGCAGTAATAGCTACCGTAATCCTCGCTTTCCTTGGCGCGCTTGAGTTGCTCCTCGATGCGGCCCAGCAGTTCCTCTACCGATTTATTGCACAGCTCGATCTGCTGGGTGCGGCCGGTGCCCATGGTATCGGTCGTCCCGTGGGATTCCTGCTGGCTGGTGCCCTCCGATACGCCGTGCGAACTTCCGCTGGAAACCCCGTGCGAACTTCCGTTCTGCTCCGTGGTGGAATGGCTGGTACCCCTTGTAACATTCAGCCCCAATGTACCGCCGATGGAATTTGCCACACTGCTGAAATTGGTCATCACCGGAGCCATGCTGCCTGCTGCCATGCCGACTGCACCCAGAAGTGGCCCGACCATCGGCCCCACGCCCGGGATCAGCGTTGCCACCTTGCCACCCACTTGCAGGATGCCCGCTGCGGCACCCATTACAGCCGATGGACGGGAGATCGAGGTGCCTGTGGTGTTTGTCACGCCGCCGTTGATGCCACCATTGATGCCATAGCTTTTCTGGGTGCCATCCGATACCGAGGACGACTTGCTGGTGGTGTCGGTAGTGGTAGTGCTGTCGGTATCGCTGACGGTGTGGGTGGTACCGGTGCACAGGTTTTCCATCACCGCCGTACTCTGATTTTCCGAGTAGGACCATGTACTCTTGCGGAACGGCGAAAGCGAGCTGTACATGCTCTCGTACCCGTTGCGCAGCTCTGCCTGCTGCTGGGCAGAAACCGGCTCGGCAAGGAACAGTGCGGTGTATGCATTGCCTTCCATGGCGTCCATAAAGCGCTCGATGCCCTGTACAAATGCCTTATCCTCAGTTTTGGATTTATCCCTCGGTGCTGCTACACAGGACACAGAGGCGATTGCCCCCTGATACACGCCGAACGCATCATCCAGCAGCTGTTCCTGCGCGCTCGGCATCCCCGGTTCACTCTTGCGGGAAACTTCCTCGATCTGTGAGCCTGGGAAGTTAGAGCGCAGCACACTCCGGAGCGTTTCGCTGGAGGTATTCAGGTTCTGGCTGCGCGTATCCTTTTTGGCGCTGTCCTCCCGCACGCCGATATAGATATCGGCACCACGGTTTTTATCCTGCACATTGACCATCACCGCAAGGCTGCACCCCAGCGCCATGCTGGAATAGTACACCGTGGAGAGCTTTTGGAACATATCCTCGCCTTTTTTCACGGTCAGCTCCTTGAGCTGATACATCCGGATGCACTCCATCGGGTCCTGCGCGACCAGTTTTTCCTGCGAGAGCGGCATCAGCCCATAGCTGCGCAGCTCGGTCAGATACTTTTTATACACCAGATGATCCGCCAGTGTCAGCCGGTCTGCCAATGTCTGCAAGGTCTGCTGCCCGGAAATCTCCTGCTTTCTGCGCAGGTCCAGTTCATTTGCCATGTTCATTTTCCTCTCCGCTGTCAGCTGTTGAGAATCTTCCAGAGCAGCCCTACACCGGCAAGTGCAGCACCGGCTGCAACTGCACTGCCCAGGCCGCCGCCCTGCATCCGGTCGATTGCCTTTTTAGCCTCCTCATGGCCCTGGTCTGCTGCTTTTTTGTACCACTTCAGGGCTTCATCATTGTTCTGCGTCAGCCCGCCGATGCTGTTTTCATAGCACCCGCCCAGGTTATACTGTGCATGCACTTCTCCCTGTTCTGCCGCTTTCCGATACCACTCCACCGCTTTTGCAGCATTTTTTTCCACACCGTAGCCATTTTTATAACAGAAGCCGAGGTCGTTCTGGGCACCTGCATAGCCTTGCTCTGCGGCTTTCTGGTACCATTTTACCGCCTGTGCATAGTCTTGCTCTACGCCTTGGCCATTACGGTAGCTCCATCCGAGTTCATACTGCGCTCTTGCATAGCCCTGCTCCGCAGACTTGCGATACCATTCTACTGCCTCTGCATAGTTTTTTGTCACGCCTTTGCCATACTCATAAAAAATTCCAAGATTGCACTGTGCAATTTCATTCCCATTATCTGCCGCTTTCCGGTACCATTCTGCTGCTTTTGCAAGATTTTTCTCTACACCATTCCCCATTTCGTAGCAATAACCCAGATTGCACTGTGCCCCTGCATTGTCCCGCTCTGCGGCTTCTTGATACCATTTTACCGCTTTTCGCTTATCTTCTTCTACGCCCTTGCCGTAATAGTAGCAGTAGCCCAAACTGAACTGCGCTCTTGCAAAGCCCTGCTCCGCAGACTTGCGATACCACCCTGCCGCCTGTGCAAGACTCTTTGCCACACCGTAGCCAAACTCATAGCACACGCCCAGTTGGCATTGTGCCTCTGCATCGTCCTGCTCGGCGGCTTTCCGGTACCACTTTACGGCCTTTTCATTGTTTTCTTCCACGCCATTGCCATGGTAATAGCAATCTGCAAGCTTCAGCTGTGCTATTGTATATCCCTGCTCGGCGGCTTTCTGGTACCAGTTTACCGCTTTTCGCTTATCTTCTTCTACGCCCTTGCCGTAATAGTAGCAGTCGCCCAAACTGTACTGCGCTCCTGCATAGCCCTGCTCAGCCGCCTTGCGGTACCACTTTACGGCTTCTTCCTCATCTTCTGCCACACCCCAGCCGCAGTAATAGCAGTCGCCAAGACTGTCCTGCGCCTTTGCATAGCCCTGCTCCGCAGCCTTACGGTACCACTTTGCAGCTTCTTCCGCGTTTTCTGCTACACCATTGCCACGATCATAGCAATCGCCCAAACTGTACTGCGCTCCTGCATAGCCCTGCTCCGCAGCCTTACGGTACCACTTTACAGCTTCTTCCGCGTTTTTCGTTACACCATTGCCACGATCATAGCACACGCCCAGATTGTACTGCGCCATTGCAACGCCCTGCTCGGCTGCCTTGCGGAACCACTCCACCGCCTTAGCAGGATCCTTTATCACGCCACTGCCATTTATATAGCAAACGGCAAGATTATTCTGTGCTTTTACCTGTCCTTGTTCTGCCGCCTTGCTATAATACTCGACTGCTTTTTCATAATTTTTTTCGACACCTTCGCCTAAACCGTAGCATCTGCCCAATCTCCACTGTGCATCCGCGTGGCCCTGCCTGGCCGCCATGCGGCACCATTCCACCGTTTTTGCGAAATCTTTTTCTACGCCATCGCCACAGTAGTAGCGCTCACCCATCCAGAATTGCGCCTCTGCATGACCATGCTCCGCTGCCTTGCGGTACCACTCGGCGGCCTTCTTCTCGTTTTTCTCGGTGCCTCTGCCATTCTGGTAGCAGAGCGCCACCTCATACTGCGCCTGCGCATTATCGTACATTTTTGCCGCATCCTCATAGCGCTGGAATGCGGCTGCTTCGTTGTTGTTTTCGCGGTAGCGCTGTGCCTCGGCCAGATAATCCTGCACATTCTTTACGGTTTCCGTTTCTTCTGCTTCCGCGCCAAGGTGATACTGCCGCACGCACTCCATAAACTCCCGCTTTTTCTGCGGGTCTGCCTCGTCCCCGAACTCAAAACGGAACGTCGCGGTTCCGGCATCATCGTTTCCCATCGCGCGCAGCTCACTGCGCAGCTTTTCCGACAGACCTTTCCAGTCTGCCCGGGGGTTCGGATCCGGCTCAAACCACTCTTTGACCGGCTTGAGAAAAACTACCTGCGGGATTTCGATATTCCGCCCGCCCACGCTGATGCGCTCTTCATCCTCGGTAAAATCCACTTCCACAATAAACTCATTCGGTTTCATCGCATTCCACTCCTTGTGGTTTTATAATTCTCACATAGTCTCCCTGGCTTCTTACCCACATCTCGATGCCCGTACCGAACACCTCGGCTTCCAGCAGCCAGCCCTTTTCCGTTACCTGCAAAACCTTTGCAGTCGGCAGGCGGTCCAGCACGGATTCCAGACTCGGCCCAGTATACTCGAACCGGATCGTCTGTAACTCGCCGCCGTACATGAACTGGATGCGCTTACGCATCTCACCTTCCTGAAAGCGGTCGGTATAGCGCTGGGCAAAGTGCCGGTCGAGGGTCTTATAGTTCTGGATACGGTCAATACGGTAAATCGTCGGGGAGTTATCCTGCGGGTTCCGGAAGTGCTTGTCCTTATCGATGCCCTCAATAAACGCCGCCAGATAGAAATAATACTCGCTGAATAGGATGCCCACCGGCTCAATGGTACGCACACGGGTCTCGCCGTCGTGGGTGCGGCAGTAGGTAATTTCCATAACATTGTGATTTTCTACTGCCGTGCCGATCTCCCACAGGCTCTCAATGAACTTCCGGCCGTGCTGCGGCTCAACGTAATGGAAGCGCTCGTTGCTGATGAGATCTTTCACCTGATTCAACCGGTCCAGCGGCGTGCAAGCCCAGATCAGCTTGTCCAGAATGGGGAACATTTCCTCCTTGACCATAGAGCGGCTTTCCAGCAGGATCTTGCACACTGCCAGAATTTCGCTGCTGGTGAGAAAGCGCGAAAGCGTGTCGTCCAGCAGATAACCGCCCTTCGCCGAATTATATAAAATCTCCCGGCGCGGCTCGCTGTCTGCAAAGTAGCTACGCAGGGTATCAAGGTCGCGCTGGATTGTTTTTTCGCTGACACCGAAGCGGTCAGCGGTCTGCTGTTTGTTCAGCACCCCGCCCTGTACCAGCACCTGCTGGATATAGAGTATACGGTCCAATCTACTATTACGCACAGTTCATTCTCCTTCTCTGCTCATTGTAACACAGTGTAACAGCAGTCGCAATTCTTTGTGTGATTTTTGTCGTTTTACAGAATTACAAAAAAATTTTTGTTTCTTTTGCACAACCTCAGTATACAAAAAAAGATGGACAGACCGCCTGTCCATCTTTCAAAAAGTCAAGGTAGACTATTCTTAAATTGCCAACTTCTTTTGAAGCGATAGGCACTGTTCATCAGTTCATCTGTGATGGTGTAAAACGCCCGGCGTGGCGAACCACATCTGCCAATCAACCCAACCACAATCGCAAGATTCAGCACAAATGCAATGCTCAACAGCACCATCAAAAATTTTTTCATACGTTCTTCTCCCTTTGTCTTATGAGTCCGTCACTTTTCTGCCCTCATTATACGGATTTGGCTGGACGGTATGGTTGTCCATCCCACACAAGCCCACAAAAAAGGAACACGGCATTCTCGTTTTGAATGTACCGTGTTCCTTCTGTCCGCTTTTGTAGCGCTTCTTCTACATAGAAGTCAAGCCTTCATTTTCAGCGTCCTCCCGAATCTGCCGCTTATATTTATAATAGGTATTCCGGGCAAGTCCAGTCAATTTCATGCACTCCATGTCATCCAATGTACCGCCAAAGGTCTTGCAATGGGTGCGGATGATCTGCTTGGCTTCTCTGGCTTTCTTTGTTTCAAATCCAGTGCCCTTTTTGCGGCCAACCTGCTTGCCGTTCAACCGAGCAGTCAAAAGCCCCTCACGGGTGCGCTGGTGCAGATCGGCAACTTCTTTTTCGGACTGCTCAAAGGCCAGTTTGATCTGCTCCTTTGCCAAGGCCATCAGATACTCGTTGATGCCCTTTAAGATGAAGTCTACATTTGTCCCTGTCATGGCAATGCTGCCGGAGAGAGCTTTTCTGTAGGTCTCAGTGTCGATGTGGTGCTCTTTCAAGAACACCAGCCGGATGCCCTTATGGTAGAGATCTTCATACAGAGCAAAACCTTCTTCTGCATTTCTGGACATCCGGGACACCGAATCGAACACCACCGTATCTCCTGCTTTCAGAACCCGATAGAGCTTCAGCCACTCCGGGCGAAAGATGGATGTGCCGGTGTAGGCTTCCTGCACGATATGGGCAGTCGGGTACTCGGCCTTGATGTTGCGGATCTGACGGTCAATGCTCTGCTTTGCCGTAGAGATTCGGCAATAGCCATAGATGTTCATGCGTCTCCTTTCTGGCTCAAAGATAACGAGCGACATTTTTAAGACTGTGTTTTGCACCTTGAAATGGTCTGAAAACGGCTGATTTTGATACAAAACTGTCCATACGGCATCTTTAAGACAGTTTTTGGTGGCCGTAGACAGCCATAAAAGTGGAAATAGTGGTACACGGCTCATGGTCGGCGGTGCCCTCGCCCTCCAAGGGAGAATAATCCCAGTCGGTTTCTTCGTCAATATATCGCCGCCCATCATCCGGCAGTTCCAGCGGTTCCGCAAGGATGATGGTGCCCCAGTGGTTGACCATCACAAAGGGCGCAATCTCACAAGGGATGCCCCGGCACTCGTCATCATGCCGAACATCGTAGGCATACAGACCATCCGGGACAGTATCTCTCTTGATGCGGATGCTGGTGAACAGCGCAGGCTTTCCGCAAACCGTGATTTCTTCGTAGTGTTCGGTCATTGCGTTAAAGGTCATAATCTGTCCTCTCCTTATATAAAGAAACAGGACACTCCACACGGACTGCCCTGCAAAAGTAAAGGGAGAGCATCCGAAGACACTCTCCCAGTTGTACATATAATTTTTTGCTTAGCTGATGCCAAGCTCTTTCATCAGCCGAGTACGGTACTCCTTATCTTCTGAAGCCCGCTTTGCATCTTCAATACGGTTCTGATCGAACAGCTTCTTCATCAGCAAAGCCAGCGTATCTTCGCCTTCGATTTTGCCTTCAGCCTTGCCTTTTGCAATGCCTTTCGCAATGCCACGGTTTTCCACTTTATCAAGCACATCGCACATATTGCGTGGGCCTCCTTTCTGGCCATCGGTATTCGTATTGTACGCCTCCTCAAACCGATTATCATTCGTCATAATACTCAGCAGCTGAAGCGTTTCCTGCACATGGGTCAAATCCTGCGAACTCGGAATGTAGTCACCGTTTTCCCGCTTCTGTACGAAGTAGTCTGCAACAACCTTAAAATCGCTCTGGAAAAGCTCGACCTATTCATGGGTGAGATATGCAATCTGGAACAGATTGATTTTATAGTCGTTGACATACGGCTCAAACTCTTTGGGAATGTTCAGTCGCTCTTTCAGGGAAAGCGGCCCGTTCCACGGTTTATCATGGCCGAAGTAGAGTACCAGCGTCACAACGGGATAGAGATTTTCGCTATCACCAAGTAACTGCGCCCGGTACTCTGCGCCATCGTAGCCCATGACACGGAGCGGCATGTTAGGATCAGAAGCGGTCTGGTTTTCAAAACCGATACAGGCTACACGAATATTTCCGTTCTTCCAGCGTTTGGCAACATCTCGCTCAATTTCACGAATCTTGCCATCTGCCTTGTAGTAGGAGCGTGGAGCCTGATCTTCCAGTTCATCCGCAGACAGAACTTGTTTGCCGTTGAACAGAAGCACATTCACAATGTCTGAAAAGACATCGTTATAGGATTCCAGAATTTTTTCAGATGTATCCTTTTGCGCCATGCCTTCACCTTCTTTTCTCTTGTTATTATAGTAGCATACAGATGTGAAATTTACAAGCATTTGCCTTATGCTACGTTCAATCTGGTGGCTTTATAGCAGTCAGCGCACATTCCCTCATGGGTAGCGGCAAACTCTGCGGCCTGCATGATGGAGCCATCTTTCAGCTTGACCCTTTTGATGGGCTGATTGCACCGGGTGCAAATGCAGGGCATGGGCGGCTGTTCCTGCTTCGGGGTAGCGGATCTCGGTTTCGGCTGCTTTTGAGGTTCAGTCTCCGGCTGCGGTGCAGCATCTTCCGGCAAATCTTCTCCGGCATAGACATAGAGGCCAAGGCCAAACATAGCGAGGTTCTTCACTAAGCACCGCATGATAGCCTTATTCACATCGAACATGGATGCTGCTTCTACGGTGCGTTCTTCCATGCCGATCTTTTCACGGCGGCGCGTCTGCGGATTATAGTCCCATTTCGGGGTGGTATAGGTGTAAGGCACAGCTTTCATGGCTTTGTTTGCGCCATCCAGTACAGGCAGCCACATTTCGTGCGAAACGCCCTCAATCGTGACAGTGGTATACACCATGAAGCCGGTGATGGGGTCATAAACATAGGGCAGGCCGTTGAATTTCTTGACCTCATAGCTGGCAGCAGGATACAACTTCTTCACCTCTGCCCAGGCATACGCCCAGCTTACATATTTCAGTTCCGTATTGCCGGATTTTTTGACTTCCAGATGATCTTTGAAGTCGATAGCAAATAATTTTACGAATGGATTTTCCGTAGCCATAATCAAACCTCCAAGAAAAAAGGCGGCAGAGAAGCTGCTCCCTGCCGCCATACAATTATGCCGCATGAACGATGGTGAACCTGCGACTGCTCACATTCTTGCTGTACTGGTTGAAGATGTCCGGCTGCTCTTTCCGCAGTCGCTGAGAATCCACCCGTTTGCTTTCGGAGGATACCCACGATACCTTATAACCCGGTGCTGTGCCATAGGCAGCATCCTGCATTTGCAGCTTGACCTGTTGCTCGATGGCCGTTTTCTCCTGTTCCATCTGCTCGATTTGGTCAGAAAGCTCCTGCCGCTTATCCAGAAGTCCATGCAAGGCACTCAGATCAGCGGTCTTATCCCGGTTGTCTACCTCATAAAGCTGGTTGATCTGCTGGGTGTCACAATCGCAACCGTTGGGTGCAGGGGGAATCTGCGGCACGACATGACGTGCCCAGAACAGTTCTTCCTTATCAATAAGATCAGAAAGCACCTGCTTATCTGTCACGATCTTGTGGATCACCAGCTCTCTGCCGAAAATCAGAGCCGCCACATACCAGCAGTCGAAACCGCTGACGGCTAAGTAGTGGTCAACCTGCGCCAGATAATGAGCTGGAATTTTACCATCCGCCCACTTGTCCGCAGAGAAGGGCGAAACCGTTTTGCACTCTAATCCAGCTTTTTGCCCAACAATTAGGCGGTCAAAATCTGCCAGAAGCAGAGGGTGTTCCTCACTCTGGTAGATGGCATTTGCACGGCGTACCTTAAAGCCTGTTTCTTCGGAGAACCGCTGCGCCACATACTCTTCCAAATCTCGGCCCTGACGCATAGCCTCGTTGTCGATATTTTTAATGGCATCGCTGATTTTATCATGGTAAACCTGAAAAGCGGAGCGGTACGGATTCAGGCCAAGGATGGAACCAGCATCCGTGCCAGTGATGCCGCACTTCCGGTAGCGGAGCCAATCTTCTTTGGGCAGGTTCAGCGTAGATACAAGTCTTTTCATGCGATATTCAACCTCTCTTTCATCTGTTCTTCTGCAATAGAGAAATCATATTCCACCAAGTCTTTGATAATGGTGGAAAACTCATCCACCAGTGTACGGTCATCATCCAGCCACAGGGCATACAGAAAATCCAGAATGTTCCGCTGCACCCGAAGATGATTCCAAAAACGCTCGTCCATCTTCTTTTCGGTATCCAGCGTGATTAAAGCACTGACGATGGTACTTTTCATCGTAATTTCATAGGCCGTAGTACAAGTCGGCTTTGGAAAATTAGCCTCAACACTGTTCAGGAACTCAGAAAATTCCCGCACAGCCCGGTTGCTTACATCATTCATAGATCGCTCCTTTAGGCCGCTGCCAGCACCATCTTATAGGCTTTATCAATCATCGGGTTGCCCTCTGCGGTGCGCAGGAACAGATTTTCGTTGTAGTTCCGGGTCTTACGGATGGGGTCTGCATGGGTGGCGAAATCCGAAACAGCGTTCACGAACCGCCAGCCGTTCTTGCCAACCCATTCCAAATCAGGTGCATTGTAGTAGCGAGCCTTCAAATCTTCCTGCAAGCGCAGGTTGTTCTTCCTCTGGCCATCGGTCAGATCTTCGGTCACAGGGAAAAATTCGTTGATGAACTCCTGCACCTTGCGATCAGACAGCTTGATGGTGGTCAGCTCATGGATGCCCTTGCCAAGCTCACCCATGTAACTGTTGGCAAGCTGTAAGGTTTCACGGGCATCCTGAACCCGAAGCAGAACATTTTCGGTATGGCGGGCAGTCCAGATACGCTTCGCCGTACCCAGAGCCAGATTCAGGGTGTTCTGACATACCACACGAACTGGGGTCATGGCAACTTTTACACCAGAACTGCCATCGTGACTGTTGAAGAACACAAGATATGGGGTCACTTCGTCTCCGGCGATGATGTATTTCTCCGGCAGCTTCGCCAGCATCCAGACCTTCTTGCCGCCCTGCAAAGAACCGGCAGTTTCGTAAGTAACACCCTCACCCAGCAGGTCATCGGTGAACTGGAATGCTTCTTCGTTCTGCACAATGCGGTAGCGGTCAGATACCACGCCCAGAACAGCTTCATCAGTGCTGCGGACGTTAGCCCGATAGCCGGGGATCATCGCACCAGTGCCGGAATAGATATTGCGGCTCTCTACCTGCCAATCCAGACCAGCCAGCTCCAAAGCTTCACGGCTTGCAGGGGCATCCATCACGATACGGCCAAGGCCATGCCAAGGGGTCTCACGGACAGAGAACATAGTTTCAACATTTGCAGACATAGTAAAATCTCCTTTTTGATTTGTTTTCGTTAGTTTTTCTTTTCAACTTCTTCAGCAATCAGCACGAGGACTTCAACAAGAACCGTGCCAAGTTTCTGAATGAGCTCAGGTAAAAAGTTCATGGGAACATCTCCTTTCTGTGCGAATGCGGCTTAGAACGAAACCGTAATGGTGATGATAACAACGATGATACGGAACAGCATAGAAAATCACCTCCAGACATAAAAATAGCCCCTGAGTCTTTCGGCTCAGAGGTTTCGATTCACAGTTATACTATCTAACTGAAAATTTTAATTTTCAAACATATCAGGTTGCCTTTTCCCACTGGTGCGATAAAATAGTGGTGGAGGTGTTATCTTATGATCGAATTTGGCGACCTTTTTAATGCCAAGTCAAACCCTGTCAAAAATCCTGTCTATAAACCACTTGAAAAAGAATTAAAATCGCTTTTCAACGAGTTTTCCAAAGAGAACGCCAATAATTTCCGCAAACACATAGACTCTGATAAGCAAGTGGACTATGATGAACGTATCCATCAATATTATTCTGCCTTGCCTGACTCATCAGATCTTAAAGATGAATTGGTTTCTTTTTTTAAAAATGAAGGCATCATAAAAAAGTTTGAACTTGACCCTAGCGAGCAAGAAAATGCTAATGCCGAAGAAATCTTTAACCATAACGCTTCTCTTTCTTCACCTCCTAATATTCCATCCATGTCTTATATCTATCTACTGACACCAATAGCCCCACTGTACACCTTGGACAATTTTATTCAGAATCTGTGTTTTTTGAATAATCCAGATTGTCCTGTCGCCTTGCAACAGACCGATGCCTTTTGGGATGACATCATTAATGCTCTTATTTTCAATCTAAATTATAAACGCCGTAAATCTTTGAAAATCAAGTATAATCCCATATCAATACAGGATCTATATACCCTATATAAAGGTTCTGTTGACGAATCAATTTGTCATTCCGTGATTCCAGAATCAACCATTAGAACCGATTTCTGTCAGTATTCTACATACACTCTCTTCACCTATGATGCCACGCATAAACTTCCAGATCAATCCTTCTCCAAATCAAGACCCTTCTATTCTCTTTTTACCACTTTGCATGAAGATTCATCAAAAAATCGTACATTTAGAAATGTACTTAATGCCATTAGTTGCCCAGAAGATCTCACTCCTAAAATTGAAGATCAGTGGTACCTTGAGAAGATTTTGGGCTTTAATACAGTCGCAGCGATTTATCCATTTGTCTCCAAATTTACCATTTCTAAAACAGAAGCCACTGAAATCACTATTTCCATTCTCAAGATTTTGATGAAATGCAAACCTCTCCGTACCCGCATCTTTCTCGCCAAAGTTATGTCTGGAGCGGCCTCTAGTTTCCAGTATCTTTTCCAATACAACAGTACCAGTTGTAATCAAATCTATTCTGAAACCTTTCAAAAAGTCCTCTTAGAGCCTCTAAATAAAACCGTCAACTTCGTCAATCAAGTTTACTGTACAATCCTCAAAGCTCTTTACAATGCTGTCCAAGCCCGTCTCATTCCATATAGTAAAATAAAAGACACTTACGATCAAGTTGATAATTTTGATCCTTACCTTCCCTGCTTAGCCGCACCATCACGCTATGGTCTTTCTAAAAAAAACCTTCGCGGATTAAAGGCTTTCCTTTACCCACAAGATGCTTCTCAGCTCATTTTAGATTTCTTTCCTTTTCCAGATGCTACTGTAAAAACAATTTGCCCTAAGCGCAATGATTCAGCCCTATTCTCATTGCTTCAGACAACAGCCATCAAGGAAATTCTTACAAACTACAATATTCATTATTAAATTTGTCTTTTCGCCCTCCTGACATCATTGGTCTGGAGGGCTTTTTTATATTTAACGTTTCTTTTTTTCGGAAATGTCAAATCACTCCTTCGGTGTAGTAAAATCAAGCCATCGAAAGGAGGCCACAACAATGAGCCAATATTTATCAGAAGATATTAAGCAACCTATCGTTCATAGTCCACCCGGTTCCCCCAGAAATGTCTACTTGCTCAAGGCTCCCACAGGATCTGGTAAAACCACCTTCTTTATCGAAGAGCTTGTACCGGAGGCCCGACGACGAGGACAGGCAGTACTCTTGATTGTCAACCGCAATGTTCTTACAGAGCAGCTCATCAACATCTACCTGAAAGAGTTGGGCATACCGCCCGGAGCCATTGAATTTCCCCAAGCTGGGATTTATCCGCTAGGAGACCTTGTGGTGTGCTCGTACCAGTACATGGCCCAAAGACTTCAAGACACAGACACTCCGAACATTAAAATCGGGCCTTTTGAAGCCAAAGAGTACGCCTTTGTGGTTTGTGACGAGTGCCACTACTTCATTGCAGATTCAGTGTTCACCACAGACTCGGCTCCCCTCTTTAATCTCCCTAGGGTCTTTGCTCAGTCTGTCCGCATCTACGCCTCAGCTACTATAAACCCTGTCCGAAATGTCATTTTGAAGATGGAGCAAGTTGTAGATTTGGCAGAAAATTTTCCTCATTGGGAAATTTGGCCCGGTTTCAGGTATGCCAGAAACAATATGATCTCGCAGATGTATAGTAACAACACTGGCTTACCAAAATATGCTGCTTTCTTCGAGGTCACGGGTGCTGAACCTGATTACAGTTATCTACACCCTCGCATCCTTGCCGACGGTCAATCCCTTTGGGATGATGTGATCGAACAGTATGAAGCTCATAGTCTTCGTAAGGCGGTTGTTTTTGTTGATTCCAAGAAGCAGGGAAAGGACTGCAAGGAAAAGCTAAACAGTCACGACATCTCCGCTGCCTTTATTGTTTCAGAATCCACGTCCTCTAGGTCATACTCCATGGACGAGTTAGACAAAAAGGTGCTTGAGGAAATCAAGACCAAGAATCGCTTTGAGTCAGTTTCAGTGTTGATTGCCACTTCCGTGCTGGATAACGGCACGAATCTGATTGATAAGGACATTACCCATTTGTACATTTCCGGTACCGAGTACATGGCCGCTGTCCAGCAGGTGGGGCGTGTACGAATGTATGAGGAAGGCCAAACGCTAGAATTGGTGATTCCACGCAGAGCTAAAAGCTTCTTTTCAACCAGACGCTCCCAATGGAAGCGTCAGAAGGAGTTACTCGAAAAGTGGTTAAGTGCTACTGTAAAAATCAGAGAAAGTATGTACTTTAACGGCGAGGTCGATTTTTTGAAAACAAAATTCTCTTACAACGAAGACTCCCGTCCGAAGAACAGCATTTTCACGTTCGCTGCCCTAAACTACTACATTTCCGATGCCAGTAATAGCATCGCTCTGTTGGAAAATGACCCCGATGCTTACATTCAAAAGGTTCTACGATGGTTTGGCTTTGACTTAGATGACACTGAGGCTGTTGATGAAAACCCCCGTCATCAAAATGCGGCCATTGAACAGCTTCAAGCACTTCTGGAAGAAACGGAATCGAAGCCGCTCAATAGTGAAAGCTGGGCCAACTTCCGTAAGCAGTTCCGTAGCTTGCATGAAGCAGCTGGGGGAGAAGTTCTTTGTAGCGGAAAGAAAGATCGGACACCGGGAACTCATGTCATTGTAGAGCTTCTGGCATCATACGGCTACCAAGTTAAAACAAACGCCAAGTTAAAGTTAAAATATATCGTTAAGGAGGACACTAAAAAATGATTTACGTGCGCATCTCTAATGAGGGCTATTATGCAGCCCTCTCCCGGAAACAAGTTGAACTCGCTTCGCAGCAATCGCCTGGAACTTTACATGAGTGCATCTCTTCCAGCGATTGCCTCGATCTTCTCCAACGCGAAGCCAAAAGCCGCCATGCACATCCCCCATCCAAAATCGTGTTGGGAAAGCTTACAAGCTGGGACTATATCCCTTGTTTCATCTGGTCTGAATCTGGTGCCAACACCAAGTTTGTGTTCAAGGGTACTGGTGAGATTCAGGTTTGGTTTGATGAACAACTGGCCGGAACCTATAAGAACTCCTACAACGTAGATTTCAAAAGCAGCCTTATAATCGAAGTGTTGCAAAAAGTAGGCTATATTCCTCTCTATTCCTTTGCTCAGAAGAAACGAGTTTACTTAAATCAATCCGATAAGATTTGTCAGTGGGTTACAGTTCGCCAGTTGTTACCCCTAGAAGATCAACCCCCTCGCCCAAAACTGTCCAAGCCTTAATTATTATTCACAGACACTTTTATCACAAAGGAGGAAAACTCTATGAGTACCAATCTTAATATGCACTCCACCCCTTTTGTCGTTCCATTCAACCTCATCGACGACATCAATTCTGATCCCAGTTCCTTGTCTGGCAGTGATACATACACCAAAAAAGCTGTTCCACCTGTTCCGCTCTGTGAAAAGTGGCTATTGTCCGTCCCTGAAGCTGCTGCATATTTCGGTATCGGTCAGAACCGCATTTCCGAGCTTGCCTTGCAGGATGGCTGCAAGTTTGTTGTATTCGTGGGCAATACAAAACGCATCAAACGGAAAAAGTTTGAGGAGTTTCTGGATGAGCAGTACGCCATCTGACACCATATAACGTTCTCTGAAGGACTTGCATAAACCATGCCCACATGATACAATAAAGTGTATTGTGTGGGCTCTTTTTTTCTCAGAAAGGAGCCGCAACATGGGCAAAGATCTTAAAGGAAAAGAACTCGGAAAAGGGCTTGGTCAACGGAAAGACAAATACTACTACGCCAAATACTCCTATCACGGAAAGAAAGGCCAGCAAAGCTTCCATACTTTAGTTGAAGCCAAAAACTGGCGGCAGGAGCAGCTCTACCTCTGCCGCCATCCAGAGCTTCGCACCGCAACATCACCTGATATGACGGTAGATGCATGGTTCAACCGCTGGCTGAAGGATGTCGTTGGCAACCGTGCTCCGAATACGCTTCGGAATTATCGTGAACGCTACGAACATAATGTTCAGCCGTTTATCGGTTCCATGCTGCTGCGAGATGTCAAACCTATGGACTGCCAGATGATTCTGAATGCCATGGAGAGCGACTATGCTGGTTCTACCATCCGTCAGACCTATATGACCATGGGCACATTTTTCAAGAGTGCCAAAGATAATGGCTTCATCGACCGTCATCCTATGGATGGTGTTCGCTATACGAAACCTGTCCGAGCGGTTGATGACATCCACTTTCTGACTGTGGACGAGCAGAAACGGTTTCTGGAAGCCGCTAAAGGCTCCCACAACTATGCTCAGTACGCACTGATTCTGGAAACCGGCTTGCGTACTGGTGAAATGATCGGTCTGACATGGGATGCTATTGATTGGGAAAAGCATACTCTGACCGTCAACAAAACTTTGGAGTATCGTCACAAGCAGGGCGTGTGGCGTGCTGGCCCTCCGAAAACGGAATCTAGCTACCGCACCATTCCTCTGACCGACACCGCTTACGACATCCTGCGGGAAATCTATGACACCAGAGAATACCGCAAGGAATCGAAAGACCTGTCCACTGTCCTGACCTTTATGGATCGTAAGACTGGTCAGAAGCGGAAATTGGTCATGCGTGATTTAGTGTTCATCAACTGGCGCACCGGAATGCCCGCCAAGAACAGCTCCTATGACACTCACCTCTACAAGCTGTGCGACGATGCAGGGATCGAGCGATTCTGTATGCACGCTCTGCGCCATACATACGCTACCCGCGCCATTGAGAGCGGAATGCAGCCCAAAGTTCTGCAAAAGCTGCTGGGTCACGCCAGTATCACGACCACCATGAACCGCTATGTTCATGTAACAGACGATTCTATGAAAAAGGCCGTAGCGCAGTTCGCAAAGGCGCAGGAAGCACAAAAAGGGTGAGAAAAGGGTGAGAAAAGGGTGAGTGAATCCGATCTGCCCACCCAACGCCAAATTCAGTTTTCACAAAAAAACAACTTATATCCGTACAATATAGCTGTTTATCATCTACATTATAAAAGGAGAAATCACAAAAATGAAATTAGGTATCGTGGGGCTCCCGAATGTCGGCAAGTCCACTCTGTTCAATGCCATCACCTCCACCAAGAACGCAGAAGCCGCAAACTATCCCTTCTGCACCATCGAGCCGAACAGCGGCATCGTGGCCGTGCCGGACAAGCGTCTGGACAAGCTGGCCGAGATCTGGCAGACCAATAAAAAGACCCCTGCCATCGTGGAATTCGTGGATATCGCAGGTCTTGTGAAGGGTGCCAGTCAGGGCGCGGGTCTGGGCAACAAGTTCCTGGGCCACATCCGCGAGTGCGACGCCATTGTGCATGTGGTGCGCTGCTTTGACGATGACAACATCATCCATGTGGTGGAGGATGTTTCCAAGGCTGAGGCCGTGGACCCCATTGCCGACATCGATGCCATCGACTACGAGCTGATCCTGTCCGACCTTGAGGTGGTGCAGAACCGCGCAGGCCGCATGGCAAAGGCCGCCAAGAGCGGCAACAACAAGGGTGCTGCCGCCGAAGCCGCATGGCTGCAGCAGCTGGCCGATCACCTGAGCGCCGGCAAGCCTGCCCGCAGCTTCGATTTTGACGAGGGCGATGCCGAGCAGCAGACCGTGCTGCACGAGATGGGTCTGCTGAGCGCTAAGCCGGTGCTGTACGCCTGTAACGTGGGCGAGGACGACCTGATGGAGGGCATCGAAAACAACAAGTATGTCCCGCTGGTGGCCGCACGCGCCAAGGAAGAGGGCGCACGCTACATTCCCATCTGCGCCAAGACCGAGGAGGATATCGCCGACTACTCCCCCGAGGAAAAGAAGGCTTTTCTGGCTGAAATGGGCATTGAAGCCAGTGGTCTGGACAACCTCATCACCGCCAGCTACGACCTGCTGGGCCTGATCTCCTTCCTGACCGACGGCAAGAAGGAGTGCCGCGCATGGACCATCCGCAAGGGCACCAAGGCACCGCAGGCTGCCGGCAAGATCCACAGCGATTTCGAGCGCGGTTTCATCCGCGCCAGCGTCATTGGCTACAGCGATCTGGAAGCCAACAACTTCGATTATGCCGCCGTCAAGGCCAAGGGCCTGCAGCGCACTGAGGGCAAGGAATACGTTGTCAACGACGGCGATGTGATCGAGTTCCTGTTCAACGTTTGATTTTCGGCAAAAATGCCGCTTTCGGTTTCGCCCCTTCCCGTGAAAAAGTAAGTTCCAAAAGCCCGCAGGCTTTTGGAACTTACAAAATCAAAAATAACTTTCCGCTATATATGGCCAGAGCGCACGCGTCGGCCATTTAAAATCGTAAAAGAGGTTTCCTATGATTTTCGGTATTATGGGCGCAATGCCCGATGAAGTCGATCAGCTGTGTGCAAAGTTGGAAAGCGTCACCGTGGAGCCCTACGGCGGCGTGGATTACCACAAGGGCACGCTGGCCGGTAAACAGGTGGTGGTGTGCTGTGCCGGCATGGGCAAGGCCAATGCCGCCGCCACCACGCAGGTGCTCATCACAAAATTCGGTGCGGAGAAGATCATCTTCTCCGGCATCGCAGGCAATATGACCTCGAAGATCGGCATTGGCGATGTGGTCATCGGCAAGACCGTGCTGTACCATGACGCCCAGCTGGATATGATCTGCCAGAACCCGCCGTTTCTCAAGGAATACACCGGCGACCCGGAGCTGATCGCCGCCGCCGAAAAAGCCTGCGCCGAAGCGGGTGTGAAGGCACTGGTGGGCAAGATCGCCACCGGCGACCTGTTTGTGGGCGACAGCGAGACCAAGGCTGCCATTGAAGCCAAATGCGCCCCCGACTGCGTGGAGATGGAGGGTGCCGCTGTGAGCCAGATCGCTGCCAAGAACGGTGTGCCCTGCGTCATCCTGCGCGCCATGAGCGACAACGCCGACGAGGACGGCCACGAGGTGCTGGTGGTGAAAAAGTTCAGCATTGCGGAATATGTAGCCACCGCCACCAGGATCGTGGCAGCAATGGTGGAAGCACTGTAAAAAAGAACCCTCTCAGTCAATGCTTCGCATTGCCAGCTCCCCCGAAAGGGGGAGCTTTTGACATTCCGGAAACGTTTTCCGTTTTGCCAATGGCTCGCCCTTCGGGAGAGCTGGCGAACAAAGTGAGCCTGAGAGGGTTTTCTTTTACAAAAACTGCTCCAGCTTTACCCGGCTGTCCTCCTGAAACTCCTGCAGCCTTTGGGCAAGGCGCTTTGCGCCGGGCGCGGCATTGGGGTAATCCTTCTGGGCCTTTACGCAGTCCACCACCCCCATGCCGCTGCCCTGCGTGAGCATTTCGGCCAGATTGCGGGTGGATTTGTCTGTCAGGGTCTTGATGCCGATACCCATTTTCGTGTTCAGCTTTGCCATGGCGCTCTGCCCCTGCGCGGTGCCGCCGCAGGCCTCGATGGCGGTGTGTGCTTCCTGATTGAGCTGGTGGTACACATTGCGCTGGCGCAGCAGCTCGGCCTTGAACTGCACATCATCGGTCATCGGCACGATCTGTTCCAACGTATTCTTGCCCATCTCCGTGTTCTGCACCACGGCTTCCAGCAGGTTCAGGTTGTCGTTCTTCTGGTTTTCCATACAAAAAATCCCCCTTCTGGCCTTAGTCTGCGCCAAAAGGGGGATTTTATACACTGGTTTTATTCTGCACGCATCTGATCGCCGCCGGCGTTCTGTGCCTCCCGCAGGCGTGCGTCGCACAGCTCGTACAGCGCCTGCCAGTTCTTTGCAGAGACATCCTCCAGCCCGGCTGCGCCGCAGCTCAGGGTAAAGGGCACCCGGCGCATCATGCCGGTGGTGGTGATGCATTCCCGGGGCATCTGCTGATACAGGTTCTGCATCTCCTCTGCCAGCTGTTTGCCGTCGGTGTCCAGACAGCCCACCGCAAAGATGCTGCCGGTCAGGCGGCAGACTACGCGGGTCTCAGGGGTATCAAAGCTCTTTTTCCACTGGTTGCCCACAAAGCAGTGCAGCTGATCCATCACAGGCTGGCCGTAGGTGTCCCGCAGCTTCTGGCCGTTATCGATGCTCACCAGCGCCACAGCCGCCTTGCGGCCCTGCGCTGCACACTGTTCCAGCTTTTGGGCAAACACCGTTTCCAGATAGCGGCGGTTGTACACGCCGGTAAGGAAATCGTGGCTCATATCCTCGCGGCACAGCTCCCGCTCCCGGGGCGTCATGCGCTCTTCCGGCAGCACATTGCCTGCCAGCGGTGCGCACATTTCCAGCTCCCAGCATTTGCCGTCCGCTTCCACCCTGCGGTGCAGCACACAGTCCACACGGCCATTGCGCAGCTCGTAGTCCACCCGCAGGCCATCGTCCTGCCAGCCGTCACAACGCGGCGCTTCGGTCAGGGTCACTGCCTCAAATACGGCCTGCGCTGAGCGCGCAAGTTCCCGCAGATCCTGCTCGGTACATTCTTTCTTCATGTGATTTTCCCCATCATCTGCGCACGCGGCGCTCCCGTATCCCGCGTGCAGTCACCTGTTCCCCATATGTTCAGGAACCATCTGCCGCATTATGCATCCCGCGCCCGCCGCCCTGTTTCCGGGAATCCCGGGAACGCATCAGGTAAAGAAAAATGGCATAATGCCGCTTTAGCAACATTATACCATTCAGCTTCCGATTTTACCAGCAAAACGCACAATTTTCTGCCGGAGTTTTTACATTTTCGTCAAATTGCTAAGCGCCCGCCGCTCTGTGCCTTTTGTTTATACGCGGCAGTACACACTGCACTCGTCGTGGATGGTCTTGGCCAGTGCCTTGACGGCAAAGCCGTCTGCGGCGCGCCATGCCCAGTTTCCGCCCAGTTTGCCGGGCGTGTTCAGGTGTGCTTCCGCTCCCAGACCCAGCCAGTCGTACATGGGGATGATGGCCCGGTCGGCCACCGACCCCAGCGCTGCACGCAGCAGAGCAATGCGGACATCATCGGTCCGGATGGCCGCCAGCTCCTTTGCGGTGGGCTTTACGCCGGTCAGGTGCAGGTAAGCGGCAGCGGCAGCCTTTTCCTTTTCGGAAGCGCCGTTCTCCCACCAGTCGGTCAGGGTGGTGTTATCGTGGGTGCCGGGATACACCACGCTGTTCTTGACGTGGTTGTGGGGCAGATACTCGCTGTCCCCGCCGCTGAAGGCGAACTGCAGCACCTTCATGCCCGGGAAGGTGCTGTCGGCCAGCAGCTTTCGCACGCTGGGGAACAGTTCGCCCAAGTCCTCGGCAATGATGGGCAGTTTGCCAAGGGCAGCTTCCAGCGCATCGAACAGCTCCATGCCGGGGCCGTTCTCCCACTTGCCGGTGCGGGCGGTGGAGCTGCCTGCCGGGATGGCCCAGTAGGTGTCAAAGCCTCGGAAGTGGTCGATGCGGAGCAGGTCGTAGATCCCGAGGGCATGGCGGACGCGGCGCACCCACCATGCATATCCGGTCTGTTTATGATATGGCCAGTTATACAGCGGGTTGCCCCAGAGCTGGCCGTCGGCGGAGAAGTAATCCGGCGGGCACCCGGCCACGCGGGCAAAGCCGCCCTGCGCGTCCAGCTCGAACAGCTCGCCGCCCACCCATGCGTCCACCGAGTCGGCGGAGACATAGATGGGGATGTCGCCGAGGATCTTTATGCCCTTTTCGTTTGCGTAGTCCTTGACCTTCTTCCACTGGACTGCAAACTCATACTGCAAGAATTTCCAGAAACCGATCTCCTCTTCCTGCCCGGCGGCAAACTCTGCCAGCGCTCCGGCGTCCCGCAGACGGTACTCCCGGGGCCACTCGGCCCAGCTCTTCATCCCGTTGGCGGTCTTGAGGGCCATGTACAGCGCGTAATCGTTCAGCCAGCTCTCATTCGTGAGGGTGAACGCATAGTAGTCGTCGGGGTAATAGTGGGCACAGCCGAAGCGTCCGGCGTACTTCTCCCGCCATGCGGCATAGGCCGCCCGCAGGACCTTGTAGCGGCTGGTGTAGAGGGTGCCGTAATCCACCGAGAGCGGGTCGGTGCCCCACGGCTCTGCCTTGAGCTGGGCAGCGGTCAGCAGGCCGTCGGCCTTGAGCGCGTCGAGGTCGATAAAATAGGGGTTGCCCGCAAAGGCAGAGCAGCTCTGGTAGG
>OHPI01000670.1_pt1 | contig 22665 bp, 32 predicted proteins | sample 1577651 | NCBI WGS metagenome assembly OHPI01 (sample SAMEA3879578, study PRJEB24766) | human gut metagenome | biome: human-associated habitat; feature: feces | place: USA | collected 1985/1987
CTGACCGGTAAGCTCTACTACCCTATTCTTGAACTCACCAGAGAAATTCTGCACGTCACCGAACAACATAAGGATCGGAAAGAAATGGTAGTCGATGCAGTCTGCATAATTGGAAAGGAGTTTTTCCAACCTCACACGAAGGCTCTTGATCTTTTCACAATAAGCGTCAGGTCTCCACATGTAAATTACCGGCATCTTCTTGAACCCGTGAGCAAATGAGCCCTTATCTATCCAACTATTTGATAGTTCCCACTGATAGACCATATCCTTGGTGATGGTCATAAAGCAGGTGATCTCCACATCATCCAGGTCCTTCTTCTTGTACTCACGAGAGAGAGCCACCAAATCACCCTGATCATTAAAGAATGGATAAAGCTTGTCACCTCGGAACGGTGACCAAATGGTACTTTTTAAACGATATTCAGGCTTGGACTTTCCAAAGATCTCTGTAACCTTACGTTTCAGCTTGGCCCAGAAACCATCATCTTTCACCACATACCAATATTCGGCCACTTCCTGTTCTGACAGCCATGCCCGGACCACTTTCTTATTCTGATACTTCATTTTATTCTTCTTGAAGACCTGCTTCAACGCGGAAAGTAAACCTTCTTCGGATTTATCCGGTTGGCAATCAAGAACTGGTTCAGTCCCGACTGTGAAAGCTGTTTGGACATTTACAATATCCTGTTCTATAGGAAGAGCAATCCTATTCGGTTCTACTTCTTTCTTCACCTCTGGCTCGACGTATTCTTTTCCTGTGGTCGGATCAGTAATACGTTTCTCAGGTTGGGTAGTGATCTTGATTTTCGGATATTTTTCTTCGTTGATCACTATTTCGTGTTTGTTCGGATTCCAGTCGTTATACAAGGCATGAGCGTTAGGAAGCTCAGTCTTCCGCCCTTTCTTCAGATAGTAGATTTTTCTCTCAATCTCCGGTATAGCTAAAATTTCTTCTATTGTTCTCATATACTAAATCATTTTTCCAGTTTTAAAAGATAATCCATCTGTGTCCAGCCACCATGTGCTTCAATACTGATTATTCTCTTTTCAAGTATCTCCTTTGATATTGCATCCTTCAAAATCCCATATCGGTATTCGTATCGTTCATAGTCCAACCAACTAACATCGGGATTATAAATCTCGAACTTACCCCATTCTCCTTTTCTTTCAATAAGGACCAAATTTATAAATTCGCCAACCGTATGAGGTTTATTCAGTTTTACATCGTAATTAGCTGAACAATCACCAAATACTTCTGATGTCTGTATGAATTTTATCATATACTATATTTTAATGTCCAAATACTCCTGAAATATCTTTCGGTTTCATAATCTTGCCAAGAAGTTCTCCCAGTACATAGTATCGAGCGGCGTCGATGCCATGATTATCATGGTCTTCCGGCTCGTTGATATAGTTTCCATCCTTATCTTTCGCCCAGACATAATTTCTGTACTCCCGTTGAAGATTGTAAGAACGCCTGGTAATGAAAATTTCCATACCCTGCATCTTGTCAATACCTGCATTGACAGATCCTTGTCCTTTCTCTACCGGATAAATCCGGATGCCGCCGTTGTGTATTTCCTGTATCAGCCGTGGGTCAGCACTGTCGGCAATTACCTTCAGATTCCAGGGACGAAGAGTCTTTATAATATCCCCAGATAATAATCCAGTTCTATAATCCAGCTCATCCAAATACAGTGCATTGTCTATGATTCCGCATCTGATAGCTGCTGTAGGATCATTGGTATAACCAAAATCCAGCCCGATTCCGACCTTCTTGCACCACATCGGGAACTCTTCAACAATACCCCATTTTTTGAACACAGCCCCCTCAGCCACGTCAGCCCAACGACCAATAACCACATGAGCGTACTTCTCCGGATTCTTTTCTTTCATTTCCTTGACTTCATTCAGGAACTCCGGAGAAAGATTCTCAATATTATCGAAGTAAGTCGTGTGGATATGAAGGACATTCGGATGGGTGGAAATCTGTACCTGTACGCCGTCGATCTCTACTAACCTATGCGTATTTTCAATATACTTCTTATAGATGAAATGATTAGAATCACATGGATTCATGATGATGATAATCCGGTTCTGTATTCCCTTCTTACGAATGGAGAGCATGATCTTGTCAAACTCTTCCTCACTGGTCCATTCTTCCGCTTCGTCACAGACAAAGGTGGTAATACCCTGAATAGACTTCAGCTTGGCAGTCTGGTTACCGGAAGAAGTCTTGATACCTCGGAACATGATACGGCTACCAGTCATGCGATTCACGATGTCTGTCTTGGTAGTCTTGAAATACTTCGTGGTTCCGTCAAGGTCTATTTTTTCCATCATTTCTGGAATAATGGAAATACCCGCCGACACCATTGTATAACGGGTGTAGAGAATCTGGTGGACAATCTTCTCCACCGGAGTCATTTCGAACGTCAAGCGCTCAATGAAGGTGGAAGCGTTGAAAGACTTCCCCGATCCACGGCCACCAGTGATGAGAATAATAAACTTCTCATTGTCGGTATATAACGGATGATATATATCTTGGGGAACTATCATTTCAACTTGTCTTTAATCCATGAATCAATAGAAACACCATGATCAATATCTTGAGGTATGTCGGCGTCTTCATCCTGACGACGTTCAACCTTCCGCCATTCTTCATCGTGGTGATACAACCATACAGACATTGCCTGAAGATTAGGAGCCAGCTCGCTTTCACTCACCTGAAGCTCTTCTTCACCGGTCAGATTACCGTCCTGATCTTTCAGTTTCCTCACTACGGTACTCTTGGTCTTGATACCGCCCAAAGCCATAGCAAGGAACTTTGCACGAACAGCGGCGGTGATAGTCGCACGCCCGCGCGCTAATACGTCGGTAATCTCCGAATATTTTGATTTCATTTCATAGAAATATGTCGGATTCAACCCAAGCGCAAAAGCGATTTCCCGGTCAGTGAACCCCTTCTTGGCATACGTCTCCACCTGAGAAAGAAATTCCTCACTCCTGTAATCAAATTTAGGTTTTCTTCCTCCTGGATGTTTCTTATGTTGAGATTCACTATTATTCATATCATTCAATCCTTTCTACCTGTTCATCGAATACCTCACCCTTGATAAACTTGGAATATGGATCATACCCAAATCTTTCACAAAAAGCAGCTTTGGCTTCAAAATTATCAAAGGAAAGCATTAAGTAAGCATCCATATCCTGTGCCTGTTTCTGGACAGCATCTTTAACTTGTTGTTTGACTTCCTTCATGTGGGCCACCTTCTCGGCTCTTTCCATCTGCTTTGCGGCTTTCTCAGCTTCCTTCTGTTCGGTTACAGGTGCCATCATATCCTCTAAAGCATTCGCAATGGAATTTTCTTCTTTGGTCTGGAGAAGGAAATCACATCCAATCATATTCAGATCGGCAGCTGTCAGACCGGCATCCTGATAGTCAATATCCGGAACCAGCCGGGCCAAAGCATCATAGTCCCATGCTCCCTGCGCGTTAGGATTGTTCATCAGGATATTCAACTCCTTCTCCTGCTTTTCATCCACGTCAATCACATCAACACGGATTCTATAGTCATTTTCCGGGAACTTCTGGAGTTCATCCATAACCGTCAGGCGCTGGTGGCCGGACACGACAGTAAGGCCAGTCCGTTTATTGACTACGATACCACCTACCAGACCGAATTTCTTGATACCCCTCTTCAATGTCTTACGGGATTCCTCAGAAAGTTTCCTGGGGTTATAATCTGCAAAGTGAATGGCGGAACGATTAAGTTCCACCGATTCACTTTTAATATATTTGCTCAATTCCATACCTATTGCTTTTGCTTATGTTCCCAAAGTATTCTCTCAGCCATCGGGAACACTTTGTAAATTCTCTGTAAATCCTGTGGGTAGTTCTTCTCCAACCATAACATACAATCCAGGTTAAATCCTACACCAGAACTGGCTTTGAGAGAATATCTCACTGGTTCCGGCAGGCTGTTCTGCTTCATGTAGGACAGAATATCCTTTTGGGTCCAGTCGGCCAAAGGATAGCATAAACCGTTATTCTCGTACCCGTTTGCCTCATAACCTTTCAGCATCATCCTACGATTCATACCGTCAGCTTTCTTCATACCCAAGAACGTATAATACAAACCATATTTGAGTTGCATGGCTTTCACCACATCTGCAAGTTTAAGAAGCTTCACTTTGGGATTTGGCACACAATATAACCCACCACGAAGAATATAGGTAAGATTCCAATGAGGCACTTGAACAAACTCGATTCTCGGATATTTCTTTTTCACCCAACCGATCCATCTTTCGATATGTTCTAAACCTTTCACAAAGTACATAAAGACACATACTATACGATCAAATTTCGGATAGATCATATCCAACAGGACTAAAGAATCCTTACCCAAAGACAAAAACAGCAAAACCCCGTCAGTCTTTTGTCTGACGAGGTCAATGTGGCTATATGTCCTTTCTTGCAGTGTCATATTATCCAGTACTCAAACCAAATGCCGCCCTTAGATCACGATAACGGCCTTGTCTGTTTGTCGCTCTACCACCAACTGTACGATACCGGATTCTGCTTACACCAGTAACACGGTTAATTTGTCTTCTTGTCTCGTTGACTCAGCTGTAATTTTTAAAGATTAATAATTGGATTTCTCTATAATTTTGCCCAAATTATAAGCTATTTGAGCAGCTATATACCTTACACCTTTTTCTTCAAGTTCTATTTCTTTATCATTTTCATCTGTCAAAATTTGAATTTCTGCAGATTTAACTTCTACAACAATATATGGGCGTTTACCCTTATATTCACCTGTAAGAAACTTGATTGCGTCATATTTCACAGAAGATAAAGTTACTTCGCCTGGTTCGTCTTCTTCTGAAGGCATATCTTCTGGATTCTTATACTCTCTACCATTCAAGACATAGCGTATGTATTTATGAGAGTTAGAAGGTCTGATTTCTCTAAATTCTTGAGTTTTCTTACCTGCAACAATTTCATCAAACCATTTCTGTTTAATGCTTAATGTCAATACATTCATAATCGTGTAAAATTAAAATCAAGTTGCGGATGCCGGATTCGGACCGGCGACCTCTACCAAGTCAAAGTAGCGAGCTAACCCCTGCTCTAATCCGCGATAGTATCTAAACAAAGATACCTCATTATGAAGACAATAATAAATAACAGGTCAATAGATACGAAACAATTAGCTAATTGTTTGCTAATAAATCCGGATCGTGTTCGTTGATGATTTCTTCAGCGATTTCTTTTGCACGTTCTATGCCTTCTTTATAGCCTCTACCGTAGTCTGTTCTAGTAGACAAGTGGCTGGTGCTATTACCTAGCCATTCGATTATTTCTTGTAGGATTTCTTTTTCTTTCATAACCATCTTAAATTAGAATAATAGATACCATTCAACTTAAGATAATTACCATATAACTTTACCTTCCCTTTGTACATCATTGCAAACTTAGAGTTACCGGTAGTGGTAGAAATAAGGCTTTCTATTACCTTAGATTCATATCCGTATTTCATTACAAGTGGGTAAACTTCGCTTCTAAAGAAGATTTCGCTGTCTGTCATGTCATTTACAGACTGAATCGGCAAAACACCATTGTGAGCAAAATAAACACCAGTTTCAACAAACGGGTGGCAGTTCTTTCTACATTTAGAACCATGGGTCGCATATCTCATGTGAATGATGCATTCTTCTTCAACACCTACCATCGAAAGATGATCCAAAAATTTCTGATAGTTCATTGTCTTGTATCTATGTCTTGAAGATACAAATCCATAACCATGATGATTTATTCTCTGAATCTTATTTAAGGTGTCCAGACTTAGCATCTGAACACCTTTTGGCTTATATATAATGCAACACATAATAATCTGATTTTAATCGTGCGAGGCTCATGCAAGAACCTCAGCACGTGAATTGAAGAATGATTTTTCTTTCGCTGTCAAAAAAGGTATTTCATCGATTGAATTAATCTCTGAACTCAGTACGTTTTTCTTAGACCAGGCCACCAGCTTAGCACAAAAGTTTACCCAATTAGAAATCTTTTCGAAGTCGGTAGAACCTTGATGCTGTCTGAACTCTATTGTTTTGTGACGTGAATAAGAACAAGCATTTACCTTGAAATATCTGTTACCTCTCATTACACTCAATACGTCCTCTTTTGAAAAACAAGTATCGAAGTTTATACCCTGCAAAGTTCTGCACCACTGGCTATTGTTGGCACGTCTTGAATTTGCCATAAAAGTATCAATCACATTTTCTAATTTCTGATAGTTTTTAAACACATTGATATAAGCCTCATCTGACAAATTTTGTGCACCAATATGAATATGTAATCCAGTTGATCGGTTAACCTGTGCGTTTGCCTCATTCAAAGCCTTGCAACAAGTCTGTAGGCTTTTCATACCTTCTTTACCTGTTAGAACAGGTGAAACACATTCGATAGGATTTTCACCTCTGATAGATGAATCAGAGACAAACTTATAATAATGATTATTGTCTGTATGATTGTAACCCTCATACTGAAAAGGCATTGCATTTCTTGTAGCACATTCACTCATAAGGTTTGCAGCTACAAGGCACTCAATCTCAACACCAAAAGTAAACCTATGTGTTTCTCTGATTTGTTTAGGTAAATCTGAAAGTAAAAGCTCTATGTCGTACTTTCTTAAACCTAACTTTATGAAAGCCTCTTTCTTTGCTGCCTTAGAACCTTTCATGTTCTTGATCTCTTCTACTTGTTCTTTTAATGTCTTCATAATCGTGTGTATTTACTAATTATACTACTTCGTTTTATTTGATACCACAAAGTAATACTATATAGTTTTATAATGCAATATTTACACAGTTAATTTATGCTAAATATAAAACTATATAGATTTATTTTATACTTCAAATTGTATTACATAGTATAAATACCTATATTTGTATTATAAAACTATGTAGTATTATGGATTTTAGAACAAGAATAAAAGAACTCTGTCAGTCTAAAGGTCTTACTCAAAAAGATTTAGCTGATAAGATGGGTATATCTGACATCAGTTTAAATAAGACATTGAGAGGTGATTATCCGCAATTACAATCTTTGGAACGAATTGCAAATGCTTTAGAAGTTGATATTGCCGAATTATTTGTGAGAAATTCACTTGATTCGGAAGTAAACGGTTACGTGAAAGTGAAAGGAACTCTTTATGAAGTTCATTCATTTGAGGATTTGGGGAAATTATTGGAATTGAGTGTTTAACTAAAAATAAAATCTTATGGCTATTATATTAAGTATTTTTAATAATAAAGGAGGGGTTGGAAAAACAACCTATATGTACCATATAGGTCATATCCTTGCAGAAAATGGAAAAAAAACATTGCTTGTTGATTGTGATAGTCAGTGTAATTTAACCGCATATTGTATCGGTGATGATGATATCTTAGCAAGCTGGGATGACGAAGGGAATAGTATCTATCAAGTTATAGATCCAATTTATCAAGGTATAGGTGATTTCCATAAGCGTATCCCTATGGAAATAGCGAATAATCTGTTCTTAGTACCTGGCGATTTACGGCTAAGTATATTTGAAGATAGACTTGGTGATACATGGAACAGTGCAAAAGGTGGTAGTGTGCCTGATTTACGTTCACAAATAGCTATATATAGATATATTCAATGGTGTGTGGCAGAATTGTCTGTTGATGTAGTTATGATTGATTTAGGTCCTAACCTAGGTTCATTAAATAGATCAATACTTGGAGGTACAGATTATTTTATAACACCTTTGTCCGCAGACCTATTTTCCATACAAGGGACCCAAAATCTTGGCAATAAACTTATACATTGGGCAGAAGAATGGAATCAAATTAAATCATCATATAAAGGTAGTGAATTATCCCTCCCTTCTGGTAAGCCTAAATATCTTGGTTATGTTATCCAACAGCATAATGTTAGAAATAATAGTAGTGGAATGACAAAAGGATGGAAAATTTTTGGAGATAGAATAGATAGTGCTGTAAGAACAAATTTGGTAACCCCTTTAGAAGCTTTAGGTCAAGTTGTTTTAAGAGAAGATTATAATTTAGGCAAGATTCCTAACTTGCATAGTTTAATTCCTTATTCTTTGGAAGCACGTAAGCCTGTGTTTAAATGTACATCTGTTGATGGATTAAATGGAGAACATATTACAAAAGCAAGAGAAAGCAGGAGTTTATTTGACCAAATTATTACAATCATAGATAGTTTATAAATATAACAAAGCCGGAAGCATAACGCTCCGGCTTTAAATCAATAAAGTTATTCTCTTTCTATTTCTGCAATAGGTCTGGTTACTACCATGGTTGACTAACTCCTCATAAAGCATTTCTTATCAGTATGACTGGGCTGTCTATTGGTGCACTTTTTAGATAGCCGATTATGCTCATTTCAATTGAAGTTGCAATCCATACGGATTGTAACTTCAAGAGTGTATTCATTACTACAAAACCATATACTTTACCTGATTTCGTATAAACTCACTTTGGGATACTCTCTCAATACTTTAATCTTGCAAAAATGACATCGATTATGTCGACCGATATTTAGCAATGGGCGACAGTATGTATCATTTGCCATTTGTTTAAACGGTATCTGTTTCTAGAATAGTCATAAATACTTTACCTCCTTCAATAGTTTCTGTAGAAGTCAACAATGGAGCTATTTTTTTCTTTTCAATCCACTCATCAAGATTGCTGATAATCGTCAACTCTGGAGCAATTTCCACATTATTTACTCGATAAATTTCATATGATTCCCCTTTCTTCTTCGTGTCTTGATAGAAGAACCATTCACTTTGGGACATATAAAATGTTTGCTTATCTTTAGGTGTTCCCTTGCATTCTATATACTTAATTTCGCCATTTGGGATTTTTACAAGAAAATCGCACGGCAAATACGATTCTCTCTCAAAATTATTCCATATTACATTATCAGAGCCATACTGAGTTTTCAGCATATCATAAACGTATTGTTCACTCTTTTGTCTTATCTCTTTGAAATACATTTTGTCCTCAATCGTAGGATTAGATGACGCAATGCCAGAAGTTAAAACAAATCGTTCTAATTCAGTTTTTAAACGTGCAATTTCGTTCTGTAAATTTATGGCATCATTTTGTAATTTTATATTTTCTTCTTGAAGTTTATCTACATTTTCAATTCTTTGAATTACATCATCGATAGAATCACTTCCAAGTTGATGAAGCATTTGTTTAGAAATACGTTTACGAACACCTTGCATCACCCTTCTATCATCAGCATTCCATACAATGTTCATCATTATGCTATCATACTTGCTCTTTAGCCCCGGTAGATTAGAAATGAGTTGCTCTTTCTCAGGGTATATCTCTTCAAACAATCGTGAAATGGGCTCTTTATAATCCTGCCAAAGACTAACTTGATTTGCAATTTCTATAATTCTTGTTTCAACTAAAGTCATCGGATTTATTATGCTAGCTGTTGGTTGAGGATTAACACCGTGATGAGCAAGAATATCTCTAAAATATAAGAGTTTGTCATTATCCGCTAGAGATTTACTAATATCTTTAATTGCTTCATTTATAGGATTTGTCAAATCAGTTCGCATTCCTTCGATAGCGCAGAAAACCCCTTCCTGATTGGGAACAATAGGATCATCCTGATAAGATATTCCACACTTATTTAGATAATTATATAATTTATTAAGCACAGAGAGTGTCTGCGTCTCATTTAAATTCAAAATGTTCTGTAGCGTCTCTAAATTTTTAGAATTACGTATTACATCAAGCACTAGTCCCACAATAATTTTATTGCTGCGTGACCATAATGTTTCATCATTATGATTTATGCTAATCTTATTCTCAGTTTTTACTTTTTCACCTAAGAAGGTATGTGCAATTTCAAGCAATTCACTTTGATTTTTATACAAAGTCGATAAACTATCCTCTTTCGGTAAAAGGGTAATTAAATTTAAAGCAGCTGCTTCTTTTACTGATTTTCCAATATCTGTATCAGCCTTTCCAAGTGATTGATTAATAAGTGTTGACACATCTGATATGGTTAGCTTAGACGTAATGCCAAATATAGAAGCTTCGATTTTGTTGTCAAGTAAGCGGTTGGTGATTTTTGCTCCAAGATTTACAAACTCTACTGATTTTAACTCCTGAGGAATTTTGTCATCAATCAAAAGATTATTTGTACAAAAGTCTCCATCTTGATTTGGAAGGATTTTTAACTTCGCTAATTCTGTTACATTAATATAAGAGACCAAACCTTTTAAGGTATTGTTAAGCCATATCACATCATGTCCAGTAGGTAGTGATAGCAATCTCTCCAACGAAGCTATTTTATTGAATATCTGCTTTAACAACCAAGTATCCAACGATTCCCATGCTTGTTTCGTAAATTCTGTACAACTGATATTGTCATAAGCAGTAAATTCAGATACAAATAGTTCTTTTATCGCTTTGAAAATACAAGCTCTTTTTGTATTAAAGACTGCATCAGCAGGATTTTTTTCAGATGGAACAATAGAGATTAATTTTCCTAACCTCTTTGTAAACTCTTCGTTGATTATGACGTTACTGGATGAAAGATAACTATCAACTGCCTCATCAATGGCTACAGAAAAGCTTGTGCTATTATAAATTCTACCTAATTGTACAGCAGTAATATTTGAATCAAGCAATATGCTCTTTACATCAATTCCTAATCCTTCCAAAATAGACATGACAAGCGTAGTAATTCCTTCACCCTGTTTAAGATTTTCGTCATTAAAAGAATGAAGCAAGCCTGTACAATCAGGCAAAAGTGTATAATTATTCAGTAAGTCACCACCTTTTTCTTGAACGAGTTCAAGAAAAGAGTTATACCAACGATATAATTCTTCACCTTGCAAACCAATACGATTCCAATTACCTAGAGATGATATGTACTCGCACAATTTCTCTACGTTCCAAATATTCAATTCCTTCCAGGCAACTTCTGCCCAATTATGATTATGTGAAGAATCTATCATTTGAGTAGGAAAAAGACTTGACATTAACAAATATAACTCATTTTCTAATGTCGCTTTTTCTTTCACCACAAATACCTCAGACAATTTCTTGCATCCATTCTCACGTAAGGGTTTAACTACATCATACGAAGTAAGAATACGTCTGTATTGATTTGTTACATAAGCTTCAAACCAGTCTAGATCTAAATCTTGATATTGCTTGTTCCCTTTTAAGCCGATTGCAAGATTATACAGATTGCCATATTTAGCTTCGCTTAAATATTTAACAATAGCATCATATAATTTTACTATTCTCTTATATATTAAACGATTTATACCAGTTTCAGATGCTACAACGTACCTCGTCTGATCATCATCATCGTTTGGTATAACTTCGATTGTTTCATTACCTGACAATAAAAGCCTTTGCCTTTCTTCATCAGGTTCAAAATCAGGGCAATTAATATAAAGAGGTTCAGTAAGTTGATCCTCTGTTCCAACCAAAGGTAGGGCACAATAGAGTTGTGTATGTCCTTTGTGATATATAATATTTTTATTATCGTCTACTTCAACGGCTAGTTCAAGTCGAAGATTTCTTGGAGTTTTATATTTCGAAGTTAACTCAGTATTTTGTTCTGATGAGTGTATCTTTATAAAATGCCTAACATTATTTGAATCGGCACATATCTGAAAAGAGGACATGGTAATGTTTGTAGACAAAGGAACTTCTCTTTTTAATCGGACAATTGAAATTTTTTTTCCGTTATCATTTATAGACAGTTTTCCAATTTCTGGGCAAAAAAGCAAAGTTTGTGCAATATTTTCATAGAAATTTTTCATGCCTTTAATAAGAGAGTCTTTACCTGGATCTTCTGTCTGTATAACATATGTGAATGTAGTTTTTCCAAAAGCTTTTTCATACCACTTTTGACTAGCTATCATCTTTTCGATACCAGCTAATAACTCATCATCAGTTTGTCCGTCACGATACATAGTCACAGAAAAACCGAGTACTGAATTTTTATCCATCACATCACCTTCTATAGTAACAATCTTTGAAAGACAATGAGTTGTAAGAAAGCCTGTACCGAATCTCCCTGTACTTTCCGCTCCCATTTTATCCTCACTATACTTATATAAAAGAGCTAAGCGAGTCTTATATGTAAATGGAGCTCCATTATGGATGAACCTAACAACATTATCTTTGATTTCTATTTCAATATCAACTGAAGATTTATTGTTATCTTTTGAAATACTATCTTTTGCATTCTGAATAAGTTCCCATACCCAGCGCTTTCTGTCATTTTCAGATGGCTGGTTTAGAGCTCTTAACCTTTTCTTGACATTGCTAAGATACATATTATTCAATAAATCTTTTTCAGCAGAAAGAGCTCCTAATGGCACTTCAATTTGTTGATTATTGTCCATTACAGTAATGTGTTTAATCCGTATTAACCTAAGATGTAAATACCATTTGAAAAGTGCGCTATCGTGCTAACGAGAAAGTGCACCAGTGAAAGGATGTCCAAAGAAATAAAAGAAAGCTGAATTAATCAACTAGATGAATTAAATTTTGAGTTTCTTTAACCAAAAAAAAATAGTTCAGTCATGCTGATAAGAAAGGTTTTTATGAGTTAAGTCTGTCAACTATAGTGACAGCCAAACTTATTGCAGAAACGGAAAGAGGATAACATAAAAATTTGATTTAGAAAAGCCGGAGCGTTATGCTCTAACCTTTTTACTTGATCACTCCTTTTATCTTCAACCGTTCAAAAACCAGATTATAAATAAATTCTATATCCTGTCGGAAATCTTTATACTGCTGATAGATAAAGGAGACATCAGCAATATTATTTGAGATTACACATGGCGAGACATCCGGGAAAACGCCGGCAATCTCCGCCCGGATACCATTTGGTAGACGACCGCCAGCCAACACACTGGGTGCAAACAAGAATAGTACGATAAAAAGGAATTTCTTCCGTTGGGTTACACTCTCAAAATTTGGAGGACAGTCCGATTGGGAAAGTATTTCTTTGAACCAAGAATATATTTCTGGGATCAATGCAAAATCAGTTAGCATAGGTGCCGATAATTCCTGTTCACGCTCTGATAATCTGGATTTTTGTTCTCTGATAGCCTTTAACTCCACAATAGATGAAAATTCTTTTGTCATAACACAAAGATTTAAAATGGAAATAGTATATTTGCATCATAATCGTGTGTTAGGAGTCGGCTTGTAATCGTGTGGGCTGGCTCCTTCTTTTTTTAATACGTCTTGCCTCCGTGCTTATATGACCGGAATTCGTTGTATTTCATTTTCTGATCAATGTGCCAAAGTATATCAATGTTTTTCTTCACGCAGAAACTCATGATTACCATTAATGATACTCGCAGATGGCTTTCCAATGAATGTGTTTCAATATAACCTTGATTTGTCATATCGGAAACAATCGAATAAATGGATTCCGTAAAAGTCCAGTCAAAAAATCCTTCTGAACATTTCAATTCATCAAGAGTGACTTCACCCAAATCTACATTTCTCAATCCGGCCAGATCCAGCAGTCGGATGCAGGCGTCAGCCAGTTCTTCTTCTACACTTCCCTTTATATATGCTTCAAAGTCTTCCTTGAATCTTCTCTGTCTAGTTTCTTCGGATAATGGAATGCTATTACCCAGCCATTCTTTAAACATTCCAACTTGCGCACGTTTCCCTTTCCGGTCCGCTTCCACGGCTTCCATCAATTCAGATATTACCAAACAGAGGAAATGTTCATCACTCAGATCTTCATCATGCCAGCCATGTTCTACTGCACACTGGTAAGCTTTATCTCTTAATTCGTTTAAGTCTTTCATGTTAGGTATTCTTTATTAAAAAGTTTTTTCTTTATAAGCCATTCAATAATTGATACACAGCAATTTATTGGGCTATCTTCTATGTGAGTTCCTACAAGACAATCTGCGGTGTATCTTCTTATCGAAATATTATATCCATTCTCATGGATTATCAACTCAGGATGGTGTGATTTAAATCCGGGTTTAGGATCGGGAACTTCAACGGGCAATAATTCTAACAGGCGAGACAGACTCCATACAGGAATATCCTCTTCCTTTAAAGTATAAGGTACGAGATTGTCTTTTGCCGTAAGGGTGTAGGTGATAAAGTACGAGTTGCCATCGTATTTCAGATACATGTCTGCCGTTTCAGGTTTTACCCCCATTGCAAGAAGTTGCTCAGACTGATATCGGGTGGTGGCTATTTGTGATTTGAATTCCATTACTTATTTCTCCTACTATTTTCTGATTTATATCTTGTACAAGTTTCGTCACCCCTATTATTTTGGGGAATTAATTTATACCTGCACATAAGCTCTCCATTCCAAAAACCGTTGACAAATCCATATCTGTAAATACCTCCTTGTGAATTGTCTTTTAATTTTTGAAAATTGGGACAGCTTCGGCATAGTTTGAAATGCTTCCGTGACATGATTATTTTTTTACTATTGCAAAATGATACCCCATAGTCAAATGTTCATCATTCATTTTATCTTGAAATAACATATGACCTGATGAATCTATACTAAAAACGATGTTGCTAACTCTTGGTGTACCTCCATATTCTTTTCTGAACGCGATTCTGCTCCACATTATACTCATAAGTATATCTAAAAAACAAGCTCTTGTCATGTGTAAGTAATTGCATATATCTGCTAATCTTACAGTTCCATACGATTTTTCCTTGTAATATTCAAGAGTTCTCTTGTTTAGACAGGTATAGGCATTAACAAATCTTTGTATATCATCTTTAGTTACTTTTCCTATCATATTCCACCCTAATATACCTCCGCATGCATGCATTCTTTTCATTGGATCAGGCTTCATTTTTCTATAATCTACTCGTTTCATAATCAATCATCCATATCTCCAATTATATCATCCAAATAAGCCCATTCTTCTACGGCATCCTTTTCGCATTCATAATCGTCGCATTCTTCGCCGTCCCACACTTGACATTTCACGTTCCAATACCTGACACCATAACCATATCCGGTTGATAAATGTCCTTTGACTAGACAAGGTATTTGTGGATAAGCATCATTCTTATACTTTCCATATACTTGTGGGACTTCGTTTTTTGTCTTATGGAATAAAGACTTTCTAAACCATTCCACTCCAGCCTTAAATGCTTCTCTAAGGTCTTCAGGACGAAGCTCATCCATTTGATATTCTACTCCATATTTCATGTTGTCTGGATATTTCTCTTTTACTACCTTTTCGATTTCTGTTTTCATAATCAATCCTCCTTACTAGGTATTAAGTCATTCATGTATGCCCACTTCGCTTTTGGATGTATGGAATCACCTACATTGTACGTCCCATAATCCCATACTTTACCAAACAATTCAACTATTATCGCTTCTCCTATATCTGGTATTTCGCTTGCATCATGCCAAACGCTATTTATGCGCCAGTCGGCACCGTCTTTGAATCCTTGTTCATAATACGGGGTTAATTCAGGATTAAAAATGCTATTCTCAAAAACACAGCTATCTACTGCTGCTTTATCAATATCTTCTTTTGTCATAATTTATTTTAATATTCATCTTAATCAGTTTATCCAGTTTCTTACCATTCAAATCGAATACCGACTATTTGCGTGTTTTCTCCGCGAAGAGCTCGTTTGATTGTGTGACGGGATATTCCCAAAGTATCGGACGCTTCTGAGAGAGATGTGAAGACTTTCCTCTTACCATTCTGGAAGACGGCAACAACCGGTTTCCCTGGCCTTCCCATCTTGATAGGCGGATCTTTTTCTTCTACATAGCACGGTACTTCACCGCCGGTGTATAACTCGAACTCCGAGCAGCGAACCCACAGTTCAGATCTTCCAAGGGATGCCTCATGTGTCTTCCGGTTGAGATCTCTCACATGGCATATCTTTCCCTCGAACACGACTTCCGAGCCGATACGTACTTTCTCATCAAACTCCTTTATTTTCATTTTCGTACTCCTTATCCAATTCATTCAACATTCGTTTGTACTTTTCAGCTACTCTATGACATCTGATAGATTCGTTGAACTGGATACGGTCAACCAGATACGAACGATGCTTTTCATAATTCAACTTATTCATTTTCACATCTTATTCCTGCATTTTCTATTACTCTTTCAAACTCTCCTTCCCCCAATATCTTCACTATAAATACGTTGAAAGCTTCCGTCACTTTACCTTGGTATATACGATCATCTATTCCGAATACTTTTGTCGCCAACTCGTTGCATAGTTTGATCAGATGGTGGTTAAACTTGTCCATATACAGATAATCCAAAGAGTCACAAGTGTACTGTATTCCGTACCGGCTCTGTATAGCTTTGACGAAAAAGTCACGTGTACAATGTCCCACCTGCGTCATCATACCCATCGCAAGTAGCGAAGATAGAATCATGTTATTGTCTCCTATCACCTCGCCCTTCAGTAAACTATTGGATATGCTGAACACCAGTATGTCGATATGCTTTTTATATTGTTCTTCCATCTCGATCATCAAGTCCGCGAACTCTGACTCGCTTATTTCTGTGTGCCGCCTACGACCAAGCGAGTACGATCTTACTTCCCTTTTCATTTGGTTGAAAAGATTCTTTACCTTATGCCTAAAATAAGGCATACCAGATATGAGAGGTTCCAAGTCCAGTACCATGTTCTCTATCTGATCATTACAATATAAAGCTACATACTCAAACCTACTGTCAGCCCCGAAAGGCTTACGTTCTGTCTTTAAGTTGATCATTTCGTTTTTAGATTAAATCGGTTTTCAATATCAAATAAACAGTTCCGTCTATTTCACGTTTGGAGAAGTCGGAAAAAGCAGCTTTTCCTTCTGTTACCATACAGCTAGCCTCGTTATAGGAATACAACCTTACCCGCTTGTCAAACCGGATAATATCTGAAATATTCAATTCCTTATACTGGAAATTGTCCAGTACATGATTAATGGCATGTTTCAATCTTTCTGATGAAAAGCCATTGTCCATCACGCGCTCTGCAAGAAGATTAAAGAATGCATTATCCATTTTTGGAAATGCTACTTTAAGGCGTTTCATACCAACAGCTATTTCGTTTGGATCAGCAGAACGGCCGTTGTACAGGCTAACCGACATCTCCCCGTTGCTGTTTTTCATAATTGCCCCTGGCGATTCCCTCAGCGATATTTCGCATGAAGTCTTCGTCTCCATCTGTGCCAGAGACAAAATTTCGGCTATTTTTGTTGTCATAATTACCTGAGATTACTTTTTCAAAATTTGTTGGTTTTATTAGCCAATCGAATGTGGCCGTGAAATTCCTTGAGTTTTGCCCTTTGAGAAAATCGCTTTCATAAGCCTTTTGGATCATCTCAACGAATGCCCTTTTGCCATGCTCTTTTATACGGGCATTGATCATTCCTTTCCGCTTGTCTGAAAGTGGATATCGGATATTACCAAACACCCCTTTGGTGGTGTCATTGAAAAAAGAAACGAGGTTCCGGTAGTCGATTTTTTCCTCGTGGGACTGCGAAGTCCCGCAAAGAAGTTCGTTAGAACTTCGTAAAGAATAGTTATTATTATATTCTTCTTCTTTCTTATTATTTGGGTTAGAGGTGGGTTGCTCATTTCTCAACTGGGTTATTTGCTGGGTTACTAAGTGGGTTACCAATCTTTGTAACTCATTATAATTAACTTCTTTAAGTGGGTTATTTAGTGAGTTATCAGCTGGGTTATTTTCTATTGTATCACCATTATATTTTGAATAATTAATCAGTGTGATTACGTTCAATCCCTGACTATTATCCGTAACGATCATATTTTCCCGTTTCAGCTTACCCAAGAATGATTTCACCCATTGTTCAGACCGTCCCCATTTCTTTGCCAGGAATCTGTTGGATGCAGGATATTGTCCTCTTCCCCATGTCACTTCATAACACCCGATGCGCGACGTAGTCGGTGATGCCTCAAATCGTGCTGACTGTATCAAGTCAAGCCACGCTTCGCATTCACTAAATGCCCGGGCGGCCTGCCATATCTTGTTATCGAAGAATGACCGGGACAGTTTAATAAATCCTTTTTCCATATTATTCCTTCACAAATACCGCTTTACCATTCAGCGTCTTACAAACTCCTATTTTCCCAGACGAGTATAGCTCATTCAGTTCTTTTTTGGCTTCTTTACTGATTGTACTCATCAATTCCACATCTGGTACATGATCAGGAGTTATCTTATCTGTCCGCCGTTTATCTTGCAAACGACGAATTATATTCAGAATGTCCATATCATTAGAATCTTACGTTTGTCAATTGACGGCCCTTTGAATATACAGCCCATTTACCGTTTCCACCATCCACCAGCCGCAAGTCCTTGACCTCGCCAAACCGTCTGATATTACCACATAGATCAACGATCCACCCTGCTTCCTTATTTGGATGGGGACGGATGGCACGACCCACGATCTGATACCATAAGGCGAGCGACATCGTTGGACGAGCCATGACAATCGTATCTAACTCAGGATAATCAAATCCGGTAGTAAGTACGCCAACATTGGCTACCACCGGGATCTCTCCAGACTTGAACTGCCTTAATATCATTTCACGCGTTGACTTAGGCGTTTCACCAGAAACAATGGCTGTTCCTGGTATAGACATCGTGAGCCTTTCGGCTTCTTTCAAAAACCTTGTGAATACCAATATTCCTTTACGCTTGCCACCAACCTTGGGATTGAGCAATCGCCGAACAATACTGACAAGGAAACCGTAAAAATCGATACGTTCATATTCCTTGACGACAGACTTATCGGTATAGTCGGCACCAGTGGTATTGACCTTCAGGTTTAGCTCATTCCATCCGACAGGATTCATCGGATAGTAATTCAACCTTGAGAGATAACCCATATCTAGCAGGGTTGAAATCTGAACCTGATAAATAACCTCAGAAAAAACACATGGCCTGGTCCGGGTGATGAATTTCAACATGCTCCCGAAATCCCGGCTCGAGGAAAGTCGGTAAGGTGTGGCTGTCAGTCCAAGCACCTTGCATTTAAGCATTGAAAGAAACTCTTTATACATACCTTCCTTCGGATTAACTAAGTGGCATTCATCAATAATGATGTTCTTGAAATGCAGAAAGAGTTCCGGATGGTTTCTCACGCTCCCTATCGTGGCGAACGTGATCCTTGAGATGTCTTTCCGACCGAACGAAGCTGAATATATGGAACAGTCCATAATGCCATACGAACATAATTTCAGGTAGTTTTGCTCCAAGATTTCTTTCGAAGGCTGGAATACCAACGTGTGTCCATCAAGGCGACTGGCAATGTCGGCTATAACAAGGCTCTTCCCTGCTCCTGTCGGCAGTACCATAATAGCGTTTGATTTCTTCATCTTGTTGGCAAAGAAGCAGACTGCGGCATCACTGGCTTTCTGTTGGTAATCTCGCAATATGTAACTCATAAGCCTTTCTCCTTACTCAGTTTATCTCCTAAAGCCTTATAATACTTTGTGAGTTCTATTAATTCAAAATCAGTCCATTTCTTTGGCTGACTGGCTTTCCACGCCAATTTATCAAACCGCATCTGACCGATTTTTGCTTTCAGATTCGCTTCATAGCGTATCAGATGATCAGCACTGAATCGGTTACAAGCCCGGCACTCTGCGTGGGCATTGTCCTCATCGAAACGTGTAGCCATGTGGCGACGCGAATGGAAGTGGCCGCAATCAGCTTGTTCGAACGGCTTTATCTGACCACATGAGATACAACGGAAGCATCCGTTGGGCATACAATCGCGAAGCCGGATATAGCGGCTGAAAACTTTATCGAGTTTGGCCACCAGATCCGGCTTCTTCTTAACCTTAACACCTGCACTATCAAATAGAGGCAAGGGAGTTTCTTTTTTCTTTTTAGGTTTACGCTTTATGTAATATGGCATAATTTTATATTTTAGTTTGTGATACCGGCAGGACTCGAACCTGCATTCCATTATTTTGTAAAAAGATCTAACCTTTAATCTACGATACCAAAAACCTCCGCATATCCTCACGGACGGCGAAGGTTGCTACTAACAACTAATAACTATCTCTGCGATTACGATTATCCCCATACTTTCCAGTCGGGTATGTATTCATTTTCAACCATTATTCACCTCACTTCCTTTGTTTTCATCAGTTTGAGTACTTGGATCAAATGGGTAGACATCCATAATCTGTGTCTCAGCAATTGATGCGATTGTATAATCGGCCAAAGTTCCTTTCATTCCTTCTTCCAATACGGTTATTGCTTCTTTTAAATTAGATGCCTGAACCAACATCTGGGCAGCCGTTTTCTTTTCAATACCACTCTTTTCATCGAGTGTGATGAAATAGATCTTTGCCTTATAGTATCTATCTCCATCCTCATTAAAGAATACTTCTGATAATTTCGCCCTACCTACGGCAGAAACTGTGAACTCGCCAGTGATAAATGGGCTCATTTCCTCGATTATTCGAGCCTCAGCTTCCGTAAACGACAAAGCATCTACTAGATATGGCTCTGTCACTTTTTTCTGCATTCCATTTTCAAGTATCTTTTCATACGATACTTTACATAAAAACCAATTGTGTATCATGATCTATTTGCTTTTATACGTTTCTAATTTCCTTATTTCCTTTCTTAAAAGCCTTTCAGCATTCTTATACCTATTACTCTCGTGTGGGAAAGAAAGCACAGCATTGACATGCCTGACTATTGCTTCAATCAGGTAGTCAGGCGGCAGGTCTGATCGTTTCATAATTTACGTCGGATATAATTTGATTTAGGTCGGACATCTTTTTAATTACATCCGACTTAATTTTATTTAGGTAGGGTTTTCTACCAAGATCAGAAAGACTCAAAGAAATTCATTGTTTCGTTCCATTTCCTGTTGTGCATAGATAAGCATCTGTTGCTCGTTAGCTGCTGGAAGATAGATTCCGGCCACAGACGCACTCCAGTTCCGAAAGCGGTCAATCGAAAGTGTCATTTCACCAGTTGTCAGCTCGGCTGAACTTCTCAGGTAGGTTACTTCTTTACCTTTCTTGTTGACTGTCTTTCTCTCAAACAAATCACGGTTACAGGTCCTTTTATAGAAGTCAATTTTGGCTTCATCAAGGCTACAACCGTACTCACTACCGAAATACCCCAAAAGAAGGTGCAAATAACTATTCTGGGCAAGCGATCGATTTGGAAGTTTTTTCTTTACTTCCACAACCGCCCGTTCTTTAAATAGCTTATTTACATACGCTTTGAATTTAGGTATATCATATTCATTTTTTAGATTAAATAAACTCATAGGCTAGAAAGGTAAATCATCTTTAAGATCTCCGTTTGCATCTACGTCTGGAGGAAATTGTTGCGGTATCACCTCCGGCTGGGCAAGTGTTGGGGACGACTGGTACACTGATCGACGAATTTCCAGTTTATAGCACCTGATTGACACCATACGTTTTACATGTCCGTCCTGATTCGTCCATTCCCTGCCCTGCAGTGCAAAAAAAACCGTTATCACATCGCCAATTCTGAACTGGTCAAGTTCGGTACATTTGTCACCACTTACCTCAAGTGGCAAAATGTTTTCGTATTGGCTTCGTTCTCCTGTATAGGGGTCGTGAGTCGTAGCGTCAAGAATAAACTCACGTTTGAGAAATGGGTTACCTCCATTTTTTGATGGAATTTGTTGGGTCTGGCCGATAGCGACCAGCCTTCCGGTTATCTGATTAGGCATATTAATTTGAATAAAAATCTTTTATTTGTTGAAATATAAGTCCTCGATCCTTTATCTTATTAATGACATTTTCATCACGTGAAATTCGTATTTTACAGTATTCATTGGGATGAATATTACGATGCCAATTGGACTCATCATCATATGTAGTAACGGATAAAAATACCAAATTACAACTTTCTAATTGAGTACAATATAATTGCTCTTGTACTTGATAGTAGTAAGCTTTATGCTTCTTCTTGACATATTCAACCAAAGCTTTATTATCGTTCTTTATTGGCTCAATGAAATCCAAATAATCAGATAAATACAACGTCTTAAGTTCATCAAAATCCGTTAACTTCCCATTCTCAATACGAGCAAAATCTAGACTACATTTAAATACATTCATTTCATTAGAAATGACAACATATTGAGAAAAATAATTATCTGGTAAAGTGAGCAAATACCTATTCTCAAGAATAGTACCTGTTCGTAAAGCATCGATTGGACTAGCGAAAGCATTATAATATGGTTTTATTCCACTGACAAAACGCTGCATGAGAGCAATATGTGATTTTGTGTTTTTACCACTCATTAAAGCATGGATATCGCCACTTCCTAAATACATAGTCTCTGTCATATCTTCCCTTTCTTTTTGAGATTATTATATGCCATTTTGAATTGTTCACTAGTCATATCTTCTGGATTTCCGACATTGAAATAAGACAGAATATTTTGAGTAAAATTATTATCAATCATCATATAACCTATAACTGCATTTTTAACTTCATCAACAGTAACAGGGGTTTGATCTTTCGATTTACTTTCATCGGGGTCTTCTCCAGTAGCAATTTTGTAAGCGTTCAGTAAAGCATATTTACGAGCATAAGTAGAAG
>OHPI01000672.1_pt1 | contig 22564 bp, 13 predicted proteins | sample 1577651 | NCBI WGS metagenome assembly OHPI01 (sample SAMEA3879578, study PRJEB24766) | human gut metagenome | biome: human-associated habitat; feature: feces | place: USA | collected 1985/1987
CGCCGGACCCGCCGTGAACATTCCCCCCAAAAAAAGAAAAGAATTATGGTTCACGCCAAAATCAGCGGCATCGCCTCTTACGTGCCCGACGACATACTCGACAACGAGATGCTTTCGAAGATGGTCGACACCAACGACGAGTGGATCACCACCCGCGTAGGCATCAAGGAGCGCCGGATTCTCCACGAACCCGGCAAAGGTTCGAGCTATCTGGGCATCAAAGCGGTAAACCGTCTCCTCGAGGAAACGAAAACCGCCCCCGGGGATATTGAGCTCCTGATTTGCGCCACATCCAACCCCGACTACCGCTTCCCCTCCACCGCTTCGGTCATAGCCTACGAGACAGGTCTTGAGAATGCCTATGCCTACGACATACAGGCCGCATGCGCCGGCTTTCTCGTAACCATGCAGGCCGCCCGCAGTTATATCGAGGCCGGACTCTACAAGAAAATCATAGTGGTCTGCGCCGAAAAGATGAGCAGCATGACCGACTATGAGGACCGCGCGACATGCCCCCTCTTCGGCGACGCCGCCGCTGCCGTGCTCGTGGAGCCTACCGAGGAGAACGTGGGAGTGATCGACGGCGTTTTCCACGTGGACGGCTCCGGACTTCCCCACCTGCTCATGAAAGCCGGCGGGTCAGTGCTCCCCGCATCGCATGAGACTGTCGATGCCCGCGAACATTATATCTATCAGGAGGGCCGCGTGGTTTATAAGAACGCCGTGCGCGACATGCTCAACTCCTCGCTCGCCGTGATGGAACGCAACAACCTCTCAACCGACGACGTCGACTGGTTCGTGCCCCACCAGGCCAATCTGCGCATCATCGAGGCCGTGGGCGGACGCATCAAGATACCCGAGGAGAAAACCCTCGTAAACATCCAGCATTACGGCAACACCTCGGCGGCTTCGATACCCCTCTGTCTCGATGAGTTCAAGCATAAGCTCCACAAGGGCGACAAGATCGTCATGACGGCCTTCGGCGCCGGATTCACCTGGGGCGCCATGTATCTCATCTGGGCCATCGACCCCGAATAAGGAAATCGGCCGCGGTTTATAGCCCCCGACATGAACAATAGCCCCGCCCGTGGGGTTCTAAATATAGCCATCCCGCCCTGCGGGCTGGCTTATTGTTCAAATAGCCGTAGGCTTCCGCCCCGTTTCCGCGGTGCCGAAGGCGCAAAACGATAGAAATTATGACTCAGGATAAAGAAAGGGAGACAATGGCCCGCGAAATCGCGGCCGAAGCGCCCGCCGTGGCCGCTGAAGAGATTGTGAATGAAGAGTCGCAGGCTGTGGCCGAGGGTCATCGCTCGGGCTTCGTGAATATCGTCGGAAACCCGAACGTGGGGAAATCCACGCTTATGAACGACCTCGTCGGCGAACGCATCTCGATCATCACATCCAAGGCGCAGACCACGCGCCATCGCATCATGGGCATCGTGAACACCCCGCAATACCAGATTGTCTATTCCGACACTCCGGGTGTGCTCAAGCCCAAATATAAACTGCAGGAGTCGATGCTCGGCTTCTCCGAAGGCGCCCTCACCGATGCCGATATCCTCCTTTATGTCACCGACGTGGTGGAGGACCCGGAGAAGAACGCCGACTTCCTCGACCGCGTGGCCAAGGAGACAATCCCGGTGCTTCTCGTCATCAACAAGGTGGACCTCGTGAAAGACAACGCCCAGCTTGAGGCGATCATCGACAAATGGAAGACACGTCTTCCCAATGCCGAGATCTTCCCCACAAGCGCCACTGAGAATTTCAACGTCGACAACCTCAAGAACCGCATCGTGGAGCTGCTCCCCCTCGGAGCGCCTTTCTTCGGCAAAGATGCGCTCACCGACAAACCGGCGCGCTTCTTTGTGACCGAGATAATCCGCGAGAAACTGCTCCTGAACTACGACAAAGAGATCCCCTACAGCACGGAGGTTATCGTAGAGAAATTCGACGAGAAAACGGGCGCCATCCACATCATGTCGGTGATCTACGTTGAGCGCGACTCCCAGAAGGGAATCATCATCGGCAAAGGGGGCGAGAAGATAAAGAAAGTAGGCATCCAGGCGCGTCAGGATATAGAGAAATTCTTCGGCAAGAAGGTGTTCCTCGAAATCTTCGTCAAGGTGGAGAAGGACTGGAGAAACCGCGAGAACAAGCTGCGCCAGTTCGGATACCTCGAATAAAGGGGCCTTCCCCGCGGGGAGCCGTTTCCTCAAAAAGATTATATAACCCGAAATACAGAAGCTGTTTAAAGAAATGAGCAGACTCATAGCCATAGTGGGCCGTCCGAATGTGGGCAAGTCCACGCTTTTCAACCGGCTCACACAGACACGCCGGGCAATCGTCGACGACACCGCAGGCACCACCCGCGACCGCCAGTATGGCAAAGTCGACTGGTGCGGCCAGGAATTCTCGATAGTGGATACCGGCGGCTGGGTGGTCAACTCCGACGATATCTTCGAGGAGGAGATCAACAAACAGGTGGAGATAGCCATCGAAGAGGCCGACGTGATTCTCTTCGTGGTCGACGCCTCTACGGGCGTCACAGACCTCGACGACAAGGTGGCCGCCATCCTGCGCCGCTCCAAAAAGCCGGTGATCGTGGTGGCCAACAAGGAGGACAAGGGCGACGCCCGCTTCAACACCTCGGAGTTCTATAGCTTCGGTCTGGGCGACCCCATCGGCATCTCCTCGGCCAACGGCTCCGGAACGGGCGAGCTGCTCGACGAGATTGTGAAGGATATGCCGGAAAAGACCGAGGACGACGAGGCCAATGCCGACATCGCCAAGTTCGCCATCGTTGGACGCCCCAACGCCGGCAAATCATCGCTCATCAACGCCTTTATCGGCGAGGAGCGACACATCGTAACCGACATAGCCGGCACCACCCGCGATTCGATCTACCACCGCTACAACAAGTTCGGCTTCGACTTCTATCTTGTCGACACGGCCGGCATCCGCAAGAAACAGAAGGTGAACGAGGATATAGAGTATTACTCGGTGATACGCTCCATAAGGGCCATCGAGGCTTCCGACGTCTGCATACTCATGATCGATGCCACGCGCGGCATCGAGGGGCAGGACGCCAATATCTTCGGACTCATCCAGCGCAACCGCAAGGGGCTGGTGGTATGCGTCAACAAATGGGACCTCGTGGCCGACAAGAGCCTCGATGCCCAGAAGCATTTCGAGCAGGCGATACGCAGCAAGTTCGCGCCCTTCACCGATTTCCCGATTCTCTTCACCTCCGCGCTGACAAAACAACGCATCTACAAGGTGCTGGAGACGGCAGTGGAGGTGTTTCAGAACCGCCGCCGCGTAATCCCCACGTCGCAGCTCAACACCTATATGCTTGAGCAGGTGGCCATAACGCCGCCCCCGAGCAACAAGGGAAAATTCGTGAAGATCAAATATGTCACGATGCTCAAGGATGCGGTGATCCCGACGTTTGTGTTCTTCTGCAATCTCCCCCAGTGGGTGAAAGAACCCTACAAACGCTTCCTCGAAAACAAGATCCGGGAGCACTGGGATTTCCACGGCACTCCCATTGCCATCTTTATGCGGGAGAAATAACCGAATCGGTATCGGCCTCGGCCTGCGGGGCCTCGGGGACTGCTACTTCGGCGGTTTCGCCCGTCGGCTCCATGTTCTCCATTGTGCGCCCCTTGCAGGAGGCTAAAAGCAAAGATGAAAAAATCGTCACGGCAAAAGCCGTGGCGATTTCTTTTTTACTGATTCTCATTGTGTCAGTTCACTTTTATAAGTTCCACTTCGAAAATAAGGTCGGCATAGGGAGGGATGCTGCCGGGAGCGCCCTGTGCGCCGTAAGCCAAGTCGGAGGGGATATAGAAGGTATACTTCGCGCCCTCCTGCATCAGCTGCAGACCCTCGGTCCAGCCGGCGATCACGCCGTTCAGGGGGAATGTGGCCGGCTCGCCGCGCTGCACGGAGCTGTCGAACACCGTGCCGTCGAGCAGACGGCCGGTATAGTGGACAGTCACCTCGCTCGTCGGACCGGGACGCACGCCCGTCCCCTGTTTCTCCACCATATATTTCAGGCCGGTGGGTGTCACGGCATACGTGCTGTCCGTGGCCACCTCAGCCTGATTCGCCGGATCGCGGAAACGGTCGGCAACCGAATCAGTGATCAGCTGGGCCTCCTGAATCTCTATTCCCGATGTATCCGCGTCGGAACTCTTCTCTTTCTTCGAGCAGGAGGCCGCCATGGCGAGCGCTCCGGCCGCAAGAGCGATAATTGCAAGTTTTTTCATCGCACTGTTCTCTTTTTTATTTCTTGTTTACTTTGATAAGTTCAACTTCGAAGATAAGTGTGGAATGAGGCGGAATCACGTTTGGCACTCCGTTGGGACCGTAAGCGAGGTCGGAAGGAATGAAGAACGTATATTTGGCGCCCTCTTTCATCAGCTGCACGCCCTCGGTCCAGCCGGGGATCACGCGGTTCAGGGGGAATGTGGCCGGTTCGCCGCGGTTAACGGAACTGTCGAACACCGTGCCGTCGAGGAGCTTGCCGGTGTAATGCACCGTCACCTCATCCTCTGCTCCGGGCTGAGCGCCTTCACCCTCTTTCTCAACAACATATTGCAGACCGGAAGCCGTGGTCTTCACGCCCTCCTTGGCTCCGTTCTCCTTGAGGAAACGCTCACCCTCTTCGCGGGCCATCGCCTCGGCCTTCTTCTGGAGATCCTGAAGATAATCGTTGATAAGCTTCTGAGCCTCCTCGAGGGAGATCTCCGGCTTGCCGCCGTCGAAAGCCACCTTAACGCCCTCCTTGAAATCCTCGGCCTTCACCTCTTTCACACCCATGGCCTGGAGCTGCTTGCCCATTGCAAGGCCCCATGCATAACTCAATTTGTCCATAATCTTTCTATATTAATAATTTCTATCTATGTAATAACAAATCGCGTGCCATTCCTTTCGCTCCGCGAAATACAAATATAGCTAACTTATGTCATAATCTGTTTAATTCCCCCGAAAAAATGCAGTCGCATGCCGCGCGCGGTATGCGCGATATGCGCGATAGGCGTGATGTGCGCGGTATGCGTGCTAAAAAAATTTCGCTTTTTGTTGCACTTATCTGCCTGCGCGCGATTTTTGGTTTGCGAATCCGCCCCGATTTGCTTAACTTTGAGGAATGGCCGGAAGCTGACGCATCTGGGATGCGTCAGCCCCAGTCAATTGCATTTCGCTTATATTATACATTGCGTATAATTCAAAATTCAAAATTGAATCAAATCTAACGCAAAATTCAAAATTCAAAATTCAAAATTCAAAATTATGAAAAGGTACTTTTCACTGGCTCTCGCCGCGCTGACGGCCTTTACGGCCGGCGCCACCTATTTCGAGGCACCCGCACCCGCACCGAAGGAGAACCCCGATTCCACCGGCTTTAAGTTCACCGATATCAAGGTTGTGCCTACCACTCCGGTCAAGGACCAGAACAAGTCGGGAACATGCTGGGCCTTCTCCGGCATCTCCACCATCGAGGAGGACCTGCTGCGCCGCGGCAAAGGGGAGATCGACCTCTCCGAGATGTTCGTTGTCAGAAACGCATATATCGACAAAGCTAAGAAATATATCCGCACCAACGGCAAGATCAACTTCGCACAGGGCGGTTCCTTTGAGGATGTTCTCGAGATGACACGCCGCTACGGCGCCATGCCCGAGGAGGCTTACGCCGGCCTCAATTACGGCGAGAAGAAACATAGCCATTACGAGATGGCCGATGCCCTGGAGGCTTATCTCAACGCCGTGATGAAGAACGGCCAGCGCACCCAAAAACTCTCCACCGCCTGGCTCCCGGGATTCACCGCCATCCTCGACGCCTATCTCGGCCCGGTGCCCGAAACGTTCACCCACAAAGGGAAAACCTATACTCCCTCATCTTTCGCCAAGGAGATCGGCATCGAGCCCGACAACTTCATGATCTTCACCAGCTATAACCACCATCCCTTCTACGAAGAGTTCGCCCTCGAGATACCCGACAACTGGCTCTGGAGCAAGAACTGGAACGTGCCTCTCGACGAACTGCAGCAGATCACCGACAACGCCATCGAGAACGGCTACACCGTGTTCTGGGGCGCCGACGTTTCCGAGGGTGGCTTCAAGTGGACCAAAGGCTTCGCGGTAAATCCCGAAGAGAAAACCGAGAAGGATATGACCGACTCCGAGCTCGCACGCTGGGTGAAGCTCTCCGACAAGGACCGCGACAAAGAGCGCTTCGAAATCAAGGGTCCCGTGAAGGAGAAAACCGTTACTCAGGAATCGCGCCAGCTGGGCTTCGACAACTATCAGACCACCGACGACCATGGCATGGTGATCGTGGGTATCGCCAAGGACCAGGAGGGCAACAAGTATTACAAAGTGAAGAATTCCTGGGACACCAACCAGATCTACGACGGATATTTCTATGTGTCGGTGCCCTACTTCCTGGAGAAGACAATGAACATCGGCGTGCGCAAAGAGGCTGTGCCTAAAGCTATCGCCAACAAGCTCAAATAAATGATTCCTGCAAATAGATGATTCCTGTAAGAGCGAAAAAGAATCTCGGGCAGCATTTCCTCAAGGATGAGGAGATTGCCCGCAGAATCGCTGACACCATCACACCCGAAGAACTTCCCGAGGCGGCGCGCCGCTTCGGGGAGCTCCCGGTGCTAGAGGTAGGCCCCGGCATGGGCGTGCTCACCAAATACCTGATGGACAACGGCCGGGAGCTCGCCGCCGTTGAGCTCGACCATGAGAGCGTGGAGTTTCTCGAACATCTCTACCCCTCGCTGAGGGTGATCGAGGCCGATTTCCTGAAGATGGATCTCGATGAAGTTTATCCCGGCGAGTTCGCGCTCATCGGCAACTACCCCTACAACATTTCCTCACAGATCTTCTTCAAGGTGCTCGACAACCGGGAGCGCATCCCTGTGGTGTCCGGTATGCTCCAGAAGGAGGTTGCCGAGAGAATCTGCTCCCGCCCCGGCTCGAAAGTCTACGGCATCCTCTCCGTGCTCCTGCAGGCATGGTACGACTGCGAATATCTCTTCAACGTACCGCCGGCCGTGTTCGCCCCGCCGCCGAAGGTCACCAGCGGCGTGCTGCGCCTCACGCGCAACGCGCGCCAATCGCTCGGCGTCGACGAGAAGTTCTTCAAGACCGTGGTCAAGACCGCTTTCGGCCAGCGCCGCAAGACGCTGCGCAACTCCCTGGCGCCGCTCATCGCGCAAGCCGGCATCAAGCCCGAGAGCGCGGAGTTCGCCGCGCTCACCCCACTCCTCTCGCTGCGCCCCGAGCGCCTCGACGTCGAACAGTTCATCGCCCTCACCAAAGCCCTCCGCCCCGAAATTTTATAAAAAAATTTGGTGATGCAATAAATAAATATTAGCTTTGCATATAATTTTGTATGCAAAGCTAATATTTTCTATTTATTTTATATCACTATGGAGGAGAACGTGAAGCAACGACTTATCCGCCTTTTGAAGCATAAGCACATGACGCAAAGCGAATTCGCCCGTCGGCTCGGTGTGTCGCCCACATATATCGGAGCGATGCGCAAATCTATGCCCGAGGAGAAGTTGCGCGAAGTATTCGAGATGTTTCCCGACGTGAACCGCGACTGGCTGCTCTATGGCGAAGGGGAGATGCTTCTTCCCGAAGAGGAAGGATGCCCGGTGCTTGAACGCGGCTATATCGTCCCCCTGTTGCCGGTGGATGCCTACGCCGGTAATCTTCAGGAATGGAGCGACGGCGTGCAACTCCGCGACTGCGAAAAGATCGTTTCGCCCGTACCGGGCGTCGACTTCGGCATCCGCGTCAACGGCGACAGCATGGAGCCCGAATTCTCCAACGGCTCGGTGATCTTCATAAAGCGCATCAACGAGAACGCCTTCATCCCCTGGGGCAATCCGATGGTGATCGACACCGAGAACGGCGTGGTGGTGAAGGTGGTATATCCCCCCGAGACGCGACGCGCCATGCGCGGCACCGAGTGCGAGTATATCGAAGCGCGGAGCATCAACCCCGCCTATCCCCCCTTCCTGATCCCCACGGAAAGCATCTACGGCCTCTACCGCATCATCACCGGCATCCGCCAATATTCCACATTGTGAATAAACGTTTGGCACGTCCCTACGTGCGCGGTATATAAATAATAATTGTAGGAAATACACTTATTTTTTAACATCTTGACAGAAAAATTCGATATTTTTATATCATTTTGTTGCAACATCGAGTATTTTGTTTAACTTTGCGCATCGGACACCCTGTCGAGAACCGGATTTACCGATATTATTTAACGAATATTCGTATTTTATTTATTCGCTAATTATTCCACTTTGCTCCATTGACTAAGCCATTATTGCATTGGTAGAAGTCATCTTCATATTGCATCATCATATTTTTGCATGTATTATTCCTACATGCAATGAACTGAATCAAATTATACAACACTACACATAATAATAACTTTTAACTGACACGCTTATGAAGAAGAAGTTACCCCTATTGCTCACGGGGTTGATAATGAGCTTGTTATCACCTCCCCCAATTTTAGCTGGCAACGTCGCGCCCTACCACGTCGACTTCAGCGAAACAATCAACACCTCCGACCATAATTTCCGCGTAAGCGCGGGCTGGGGCCACAAAGCCGAATCCTTTGAATCCGAAGATATGTCTTACGGAGGCTGGGGAAGTTCGGAAACCGTCTGGGTAAAATATTATCAATACACAAACAATGGTGTTGATAATTCCGCCTGCCTGAAAATTGGTTCACAGACGCTTACTGGTTCCGATTATGACATGAGTTCCGGACCTGTCAACGACTTGCTGATCACTCCCAAAGTATCCGGTACCATCTCCCTGATGGTTAAAGGAAACACTGCAAAAAGCAACATAAAATTCTTTACGGTAAGCGATGCCGGCGTAGTGAACCTCGACAATCCGGTAAAGACACAAAACCCCGGAACTTCCGACTATGAAGAAGTGACATTTACGCTCGATGCAGCAACAAAGCTCGGTATTCGCGCCGATGACGTCTATATCGATGACTTCAAAGCAACATCCGCCGAAGTAGAATATATCAAGGAACTTAGCTTTGTTTCCGTAAATCCTTCTTACGATCCTTACTATTTCTATGAGGATGAGAACGGGAATGCATATTACAAGAACAGCAGCGGCGTCCGCGGCTTCAAAATCAAAGTTAAAAATACAGGCGACGTCGACATTGCTGCCGACGCAGAGAATTTCAGCTTAGTCCTTTCCAAAGAGGACGGAACGCCTCTCGGCAATCCTGTAACAATAACCCAGGCTCTCGCCAAAGGCGCCACATCCGACGAGATCATTCTTGATCCGGAATTCCCCGTATCAAGTTTTTGGGCAAATTCTTCCGATCGTCCCAGCATCTATCTTAAGGAGAATCTTACCGGGAAAGTCATCAAAAAACTCGGTACAGCTCCTTACTATACTTATGAAGCCAAATTTACTTTCCGTGAAGGCTCCGCTTATGGTACTTCTTCTCTTTCGGCTGATCAAGCCTTCGGCTTAGTCTCAGGAGAAGCATCGCGCAATTATGAGATTTACAACGACGGTATCGCTCCCCTCATCATTACCAACGTAACCCTCGGCAACGGTTTTACAACCGATCTCACAGAAACGGCTTTCACTGTCGCATCGAAAGAAAAGAAACTTTTCGCGATAAAGGCACCGGCAACCGTCGGCACACATAACGCCACTCTTACAATCACCTATAAAATAAAAGATGGCGCAGATGAGCAGACATATACACTCCCCTTCTCAGCCAACGTGCTTGACGCAAACACATGGAGGGCAGACTTCAACAACACTTCGAGCACTATCGTCTACCCCGAAGGTTCGATTGCCCAAGCCGGCATCAATAGTGGTTATATTTATGGCAAGGATAACTATAACAACTATATAAAATCGTATAAAAATTCGGACTATCAGACGGCCAACAACATGTTCATCACTCCGAAGCTCACAGCTGAAGCCAACGAGACGATGAGTTTCGATGTGGCATACGACAGCGATGGTTACGATCACTTCGTGAAAGTCTATTTCTCGGAAGACCGGGTAAACTGGGGAGAACCGGTGGAGACTATCACCCTCGAATCCTCCGACAACAACTTCGCGACCAAAACCGTCACTGCCACGACAGCCGGCGACCGCTATGTAGGTTTCGCAGTTCATGGCGCCAGACTCGACAACATTGCCGGTTTCAAGAAAGTTGATGTCGAACATGATATCATTGAGAATAAATTCTCTACCGAGTACAAAAAAACGGATTCCGACGGCAACGTCTACAACGGCGAGGTTGAATACACATTCGAGATCCTCCCTGTCCTCGGCGAAACTGCAGACGGGTATACTCTCAACTTCTGCATGGAAGCAAACGGTGATAAAGCCACGACAGCCATCACACCGACTAACATGCCCGCAAGCGCCAAGACCTACAAGACCATCAAAGTGAAACACACCTCCGCCTATGAGGCCACTACCGATGTCAAGGTCTACTTAGAATACTCCTTCACCGACGGGACAACGCTCAAGACCACTGAGCATGAGTTCAAAGTTCTTGTTCAGCCCGTTTTCAAATTCATAAAGGCATCGGCATCCACTGTAAACGAACCAAACAACGAGAGTAACGCCATCGCTTTCGGCAAGGTGAATGCCAATACGGTCAACAAGGAATATATTATCTACAACTGGGGTAACGCTCCTCTTAAAGTGAAAACAATCTCGGTTCCAGCCGGATTCTCCGTGAATATTACCTCAGAAGCTACGGTGCAGTCCAAAGAGAGACTTCCCCTCGAGATCACATTCGCTCCTGACAACACGGGTTCTTTCTCCGGCAATATTGAGATAGTATATACAAACGCCGAAGGTACCGACGAGGCCTTCTCCCTCCCGATCAGCGGAACGATGCTCGACCAGAGCAAGTGGTTCGCCTCTTTCGATGACGAGAGCCATTCCTCAGCCGGCGCATGGCCCGCAGGTGTTGTCTATGAGAGCAGCGTGCAACTCTATAACACCTCGTACAGCAAACCCGATGTAGTTGCAACCACATATAGCAGCACCAACAATTGGTTCTTCACCCCCGCGCTTGAAGCAAAGGCAGGCGATGTTTTGACTTTTGCGGCAGCCAAAAATGGTTCTTCGCGTACACCTTCGCTCAAAGTTTATGCCGCCGCTACACGCGAAGACCTCAAAGACGAGGCTAAGCGTACGGAGGTATGTACAACCGGAGAACTGAACGAGATCATGACCGAGTACTCGACAAGCGCTCTTGACGCCGGCACCTGGTATTTCGGATTCCAGCTCGATGCGTATGCCATGGTAAACGATGTATACGGACTCTCCGTTCCCGAAGGCTATCATGACATCCAGATTGTAAGCTCCGCTGTGCCCACGAGCATGATGCAGAATGTTGCCGCAGCAGGCAGCCTGCAGCTCCGCAACTTCGGTGTAGCTCCCGAGACGGACTATGAGATCGTGGTTCATGTAGGAGATGACAGCTTTACCGTTGCCGCTCCCAAAGAGATACCGAATGTCAATAAAACTGATGCAACAGCCACCGAACTCCCGATAGAGTTGCGTTGGCCGGTTGCCGGAACATTCGATGTTTACTACGAATTCAGAACCGACAACTATTCCAAGAATACAACTCCTGTAAGCGTGACTATCGCCGAAGAAGTTCCCCAGGGAGAGGCGGTAGTCGGAACCCCTCAAACAACTGGCAACTCCGTTCCTGTAAGGGACAACTACAAACACACAGAAACTGTGATGCTCTATACCCCCGAGCAACTCGGACTGGCGGCAGGCACCAAGATCACCAGCATCAGCTTCAAGGGTTACAACACATCCAATTCATCCAAAAATTCGAACCTCAGGGTTTATTACGAATTTATCGATGAAACAACTCTTACGCAACCTTCAGGTGCAATAGATCTCTCCGGACTCAATGTGGCTCTTGCTCTTAATGAAAAAGAACATGTCTGGGTCACACAAGGGTCTACTTCGGAACTTGTAAATCAGATTGAAATAAGATTCGACGATCCTGTTGTATACGAGGCTGGCAAATCGTTAAAGCTTGTTGTCCTTTCATATGGATATGGAACTGATTATATTTGTCCTCGTTCAGGCTACTTTGAAATGAGTTCAACTGTAGAAAATTGCTATACAAGATACAAAGATGATCCTAAAGTTGATGATCCTACCGTGACAACTCCTGTCATTGATAAGGCCTGGAGCACCGGAGCCCTTCCCGTCCTCCATATCAGCTACGCTCTTGAGCCTGTCGTCGTCACCGGTAATGTCAAAGACGGTTCCAACAACCAGAATGTCGAGGGCGCTACCGTGACATTCATCAGCGAGGATGGCGACAATGTACGCTACTCCGGAACTACCGACGCTTCGGGTAACTACAGCATCAAGGTTGTCCAGACCGGCCGCACTTATTCCGTTGAGGCCGAGAAAAACGGTCTGATGGATGTCGTGACCGACGTGACGATCAGCACCGAGGCCGGCGCTACAAATACCATCAACCTTTCTCTCGGCAACATCGTGGTTCTCGATGAAGATGCTGCTGTCAGCGATGTCACAGCCGCGAAAGTGGTTGTAGACCTCCGGCGTCAGGCAGGCTTCAACGGCGTTGTATTCCCCGTAGAACTCTCCACCTCTGAGATTCAGAGCATCTTCGGAAGCGACGTCGAGATTTACGAATTCGCAGGTATGGTGGCAGGCGACGAGACAACAGTCTCCTTCAAGCCGACCGAGAAGACTACGATCCCGGCAGGAACTCCCTTCCTCGTGAAGAGCAGCCAGATATCGAAGAAAGTGGTGTTCGACACAAAGGATGTCCTCAGCACTGTCAACCCGGTTCAGAAAGGCAGCGCCACATTCACCGGCACCTTCTCCGCCACTACCCTCGCGGCAGGTTCGCACCACGTGACCGACGCCAACTGGCAGGAATATGAGGCTCCGCAGCCCGAACTCTTCTCCGCACGCCTTGCAAAGGATGTCCGTCCGTTCACGGCCTATATGCAGGTTGACCCGGCTGTAGACGCCATCAGATTCGTGACAGACGCAAGCGTTCCTACAGGCGTCGACGAGATCCTCGACGGAACGATCGGAGAAGACGACGTGATCTACGACCTCAACGGTCTGCGCGTCAAGAATCCGACTCCCGGAATCTATATCGTTAACGGCAAGAAAACCCGTATCCGCAGATAAACAGGATACATAAGGCCTCAGGAATCCCAAGCAATGATTCCCGGGCCATAGAGAACAAATCATCCACGGGGCGGCCGGCAATCAGGCCGACCGCCCCAATTTACTAACCAACTTATCAAACCTCAAATGAAGAAATTGTTACTTTCTTTAGCGCTCACGGCAGCCGTCGCAACAGGCATGCAGGCGCAGACAATCCTTTCAGAGGACTTTGAGATTACCCCGACCCAGGACACGGCAGACCCGCTTACCCGCGGCTCGGGATGGACAGTAGTGAAATCCTACAAAGGAGAAAACTTCAAGTTCAACTGGTTCAACGAATACCGCGACCCGTCGAACGAGAAGAATATCCTTATTTCCGGCGCTCACTGCGCCACTGTCGACGCTCCCTTCCTCGCCACGTCCGACGGCGTAGGACCCCGCGAGGAAATCCTTCTATCGCCGGAACTCAACCTCGACGACGACTATCTTCTGAAATTCTCCTTCATCGTCAGCCCGATGAACTGCCAGGCAAACTCGCAGTATGACCTGCAGGTGCGCGTGGTGGAGGGGGACGAAGACCCCTCGAAGGCAACTACCGTCTTCACCATTCAGGATGAGCGCGTATTGCGCGAAGCTGACATCACCCCCTTCCCCATCGAGGACTGGAATGTGCGCACTGCAAAAGTGGACCTCTCGGAATTCAAAGGGAAGAAGGTGAAACTCGCTTTCGTCTTCAAGATGATGCAGAAGACCGGTAACGTCGTGCATCTCGATGACATCACCGTAACCAAACACACACCCGCCACAGGCCCCGTAGGCACCCTCTCGAAAGAGACCTACAGCTACGGCAACCTCTACATCGGCGAGAAGAAATGGAGCGACGTGCTCACAATCAAGAACACCGGTCTCGACGGACTGAAGATCACATCGGTCGAAATGCCTGAAAACATGCAGCTCTCGATGGATCCGAAGAAGGTGAACCTTCTCCGCAATCAGGCCGTGGAATTCAATATCGCATACAAGGCTTCCATCGCCTCCCCGGCATCGGGCAAAGTGGTGTTCCATACCAACGGCGGCGACCTCACCTATAACTTCACGGCCTCCAAGCAGGCTCTTCCCGAGGGCGCCACATTCGAGGGCTTCGAGGAATATTACCCGCCGGCAGGCTGGAAATCGACCAACTGGGGACGCATTGACGCCTCCATCGAAGGTGATTACAGCGTGAGCTGCGACGGAGGCTACGGCAAGAGCTATCTGCAGTCGCCCCGCCTCGACCTGACCGACGGCGGCGAGGTTTCCTTCACATTCCTCAATGTCTACAACGGCGAATCGGCTCCCGAATATGAGATCGAGCTTCAGGTATCCTACGACGGCGGAACCAACTGGACCAAGAAATGGGATACAACCGGCCAGCCCCTCAACGAGATCACTACCGTGACCGTGCCCCTCGGAACCACCGGAAGCGACGAAAGCTACATCCGCTGGTATTATCCCGAGGTTGAATCCGACGACTACGGCGCATTCGAACATTCCCACTTCCTGCTCGACCGCGTGCTGCTTCCCAATGTATTCGGCGCCGACGGCGTGCCGGGCCGCGCACGCGTTGTAGCTCCGGAGAACAATGCCACCGACATCTTCCCGAAAGAAGTGACCCTCAGATGGGAACCCGCCCAGTTCGCCGACGGATATAAGCTCTATGTCGGCACTAACACCGAGGCAAACGACTTCATCAACGGTCTTGACCTCGGAAAAGCCGTAAGCTATACCATCCCCACCGTCCTCAAGGACGAGACAGTTTACCGCTGGAAAGTGGCCGCCTATAACGCTAAAGGCAACGCCACCGACGTGCCCGTCTATAAATTCACTACCCAGAAGAACGCTTCGGTGAATACCTATCCCTTCACGGAGAACTTCGACAAAGTGAACACCAAGACCGGCGTTCCCAACGGCTGGGCTACTTCCTCCACAAGCTCCTATCCCAACCGCGGCTGGAGCCCCAACAAAATATATCCCTACAAGAACGACGGCAAGGAATATCCCGCAATGTCGTCATTCTGGCTCAACCCCGGCGAGACAAGCGAGCTGGTTTCTCCCGAAGTGGTTCTTCCCTCCGACAAGGTGATGGCCGTGACTTTCCTCTGGGGCAACCGCCATCCGAGCGACCTCAATGTGGATCCCACGGGACTGACAAAGAAGAACAACGCCGATCCCGATAACGGCAAGGACAAACTCTCCTTCCAGGTCAACGACGGATCGGGCTGGAAAACGCTCACATATATCTCCGAACCGCGTCCCAAAGACGGAAAGAGCTATTGGGTTACCGAGAAAGTGGATCTCGCCGCATATCAGGGCAAGACCGTACAGTTCCGCTGGTTCTATGAGGCGCTGGACAACAACGACGGCAATGCTATCGCCTGCCTGAAAATCGATGAGAACAAGGACTATACCGCAGGCGTGAACCGCTCATCATGGAATGCCGGTCAGGTGAACTGCGACAAGGCTGCCACCAGCGGCGACATCTTCACCCTCTTCAACCAGGGAACAAAGGAACTGACCGTGGAGAAAGTTGAGTTCGCAACCACCAACTTCACCACCACTCTGGCAGAGGGCGACAAGATTCCGGCCGACGGAGCCAAGAAATTCGGCATCCGCTTCGACGCCCTCAAGAGCGACAAGGCTGTGAAGGATAAACTGACCGTGACACTCACCGGCGACGCAAAGATCGAAATCGATGTCGAGGGCGTGGCTCTCCCCGAGAACGTGCGCTATTATTCCTTCGAGCCCAATGAACTCGACTATGACTGGAAAGACGACTTCACGATGATCGATGTCGACAACAGCCCGAACTTCAATTTCACCACAAGCTGGGTGAACTATTCGGCAGGCGGTCAGAAATGCGCCTTCTCCGCCGAGAACGACAGCTATGAGACCGGTATGTACGGCATGATGTCGCCCGTAAGCGGCCTCTGGGCCCTTGTGGGAGCCTGCCCGATGAGCACTACCGCCAACAACTGGATAATCTATCAGAAAGTAACTCCCAAGGCCGGAGCCACCTTCGAGTTCTACGGACGCAACTCCGACAGCAACGGAACCGTGATGCCCGACCCGCTCCACTATGTGACTGTGCTCGTAAGCGAGGACGGCAACACCGACACCAAGGAGTTCAAGCCCGTCATGGCAAGAACCGAGATGCCTCTCTGCGACGGCAACGAGTATAACCACTATGTGGTGCCTCTCGACGCTTATGTCGACAAACCCGTGCATATCGCACTGCAGCACACCACCTACGCCATCACACGTCTGGCATACTTCGACGACTTCAAGTTCACCAACATCGACACCACCAACTCCTCCGCAGTTGAGGATCTGACGATCGATGGCGACACCGAGGTCGAGGTTTACAGCATCGACGGCGTGCGCGTCGCCACCGGCAAGGCTTCGGAAGCCCTCCGCGGCCTCGGCAAAGGCATCTACGTGGTTAAGGGCGCCGGAAAGGCTATCCGTGTGATGTTATAATCCTGAATACTGAATCCTGATTGACTGAACGGGGATAGCCGGTAAGACTCTGTCTTGGCTATCCCCATTCTTTCAAATCATCAAATCATCTTTCAGCAATGAAAAAATCAATATTCTTCCTGATAGCCGCTGCGGTGCTCGCCGGAGCACCGCGCGCCGGAGCCGAGGAGCCGAAGCGGAATGTGCCGGTAACCGTCACCGTAACCGCGCAGGGCGAGAACCTCGAGGGGCAGAAGCTGACTGTGACCCAGACAGACTACTCGCTCGGCTACGGCTCGCTGAAGCTCGACTCCAAGGGCGCATGCTCTTTCACGGCCTATCCGGGCAACCACTCCATAACTATCGAACGCCCCGGTTTCCTCAAGCTCGAACGCTCTTTTAGCGTCACGGCCGACACGCCTCTGACGCTGAACTATTCGCTCGAGGAGATGACCCGGAAACCTTTCGCCATAAAACATTCGCTTTTCCACGACGCCATGACCGGACGCGATGACGTGACGCTCGGATGGAACGTGGAACCCCCCGTCTTCTTCGATGACTTCGAGAGCTATTCCCCCTTCGCGCTCACCTTCGGCGACTGGACGGGCATCGACGGCGACGAAGAGACCACCGCCCCGCTCATGGGAACCTATCCCAACCGCGGCGGCCGCCAGTATTGCCAGATCATGAACCCGCTCACCGTGGAGCCGACCTGGTGGTATGAATATCCGGTGCTCCGCCCCTATTCGGGACAACAGTATGCCGGCTTCATCCGTACTTCCTCGGGAAGGGTCAACGACGACTGGCTCATCTCCCCCGTGATCACCCCCGGCACCGACAATGTGCTCTCCTTCTTCGCAAAGGCCGCCGACCGCTACCAGGAGCGCTTCATGGTCTATGTCACCGAGAAGACCGAGAACCCGACGGCCGCCGATTTCACCCTCATAAGCGAGGGGAACTACGACTGGGTGGACTATAAGCAATGGGTGGAGAAAAGCTATTCCTTAGCCGACTATGCCGGCAAACCGGTGCGCTTCGCCATCCGATATGTGAGCGACGCCAACCATTACGGCGCCTTCATGCTGATGGTGGATGACGTCTATGTGGGTCCGAAAAAGGTAGACACCGCTGCGGCCGCCAAGAGCCTGCGCGCCATGCGCTCGCCGGCAAACCCCAACGAGAAGTTCGAGATCACGCTCGACGGCGTGAAGAAAGCCACCGTCGACGGATATTCGTATATCTTCGGGCAGATAGCCCCCGGACAGCATACGGCCACAGTCAAGGCCATATACCGCGATTCCGAAAGCGAGCCTGCCGAATACCGCTTCGAGGTTCCCTCCGACTGCTATGCGGATGTGGTTTTCAACGTCACGGCCGACAGCAAGCTCGAGCCCGACGGAACCCTCCTCTCGCTGATGAACCGCGAGACTTCCGAACAGTATGATGTGAAGGTGGCCGACGGAAAGGCGCGCATCCCTTCTCTGCCGAAGGGCAAGTATACGCTGAACGTCGAAAAAGGGGCCTACGAGGCTCTCTCCCGCGACTTCGAGGTCGCAGGAGACATAGAGTTACCCGTGGCTCTCAAAGACAATATGGAGGCTCCATATAACCTCACGGCCGACCGTCAGCCCGATGGCTCGATACTGCTCCGCTGGAACCGCGACACCGGCTTCTCCGACAGCTTCGAGGATTATGACGATTTCGCCACCGGCTCTTTCGGCGACTGGGTATCGATCGACAAGGACAAATCGCCCGTATATCCCATAGCGCTCGGAAGTCAGGATAATATAGTGAGCTTCCCCGGTTCGGGAAGCGCCGCCAATCCTCTGCCGCTCGCCCCGATCGTGTTCAATCCGCTGAAGACGAAGCCGGCGATGCTCCCGGCCGACCCGGCCATCGCCGCCCCCGACGGCGACAAGACAATCGCTTTCTTCTCGGCCCAGGGCCGCAAAAACGACAAATGGCTCATCTCCCCGGTAATCGAGATCATGAAGGGCTATGAGCTGAAATTCCTCGCCAAGGCCTATTCTTCGATGTATGCCGAGAATCTCGACATATACGTGGCAGAGGAGTCGGCGCCCGATGATTTCTCCCTGCTCGTTCAGGTGGAGGATCTGCCGAGCGAGGGATGGGGCGAGTATACGGTGCCTATAGGCGAGTTTGAGGGGAAGAAGATCCGCGTGGGATTCAATTATGTCTCCGTGGATGCTTTCCTGATGCAACTCGACAGCTTCCGTCTGCAGCCGGCCGACGGCGCGGCTCCCGCCAAGAGCTATGGCAATATCGATCATTTCGAGATTTCAGTCGACGGCAAAACAGAGCATACCTGCACCGAGCCCTCCTTCACGCTGCGCATCCCCGACGGACGCCACGTGATCGGCGTCTGCGCGGTCTATAAGTCGGGGAAATCCGCAGTGACGGAATATACGGTGGATGTCTCGGCTGTGGAGGAGATAACCCTCGCCACGGAGGCCGACGCCATCTATTACGACACGCTCGGAAACCGCGTGGATATCTCTTCGGCCCCCGCCGGCATATATATCCGCACAGCGGGCGGCAGGAGCACTAAATTCATCAAAAGATAAGAACCCATGAAAAAGAGTTTATCATTGATATGCATGGCCCTTGCAATCCTCATGCCGGCACGTGCGGCCGACGACATGGGCCTCAAGGAGAACCAGACGGTGATCGGACATACGGTCACCAACGACTATAATCAGGAGGGGGCCTTCTTCGGAACGCCGGGAACATATTCCATCGGCGCGGTGCTTCAGGCTTCGGAACTCGCGCCTTACGCGGGTTGCAAGATTCTGGGCATGCGCGTGGCCTCGGCCCGCAATCAGGCCTCCACACGCGTGTTCGTCTACAACACCGCCGACCTTTCGAAGCCTCTGCTCGACCAGAAGAACCGGCTATATCCCGGATGGACAAACGTGATCTTCAACGGCGATCCCATAACCATCAAGGGAGACGAGAGTCTCTTCTTCGGCTATGACTATGTGGAGACTTCGGAGATCAGCCAGAACGAAACCGGCGTGATCGGCATCACGGGCGACGATGAGGCCAATGCTTTCTGCATCCTCAGCGAGGGGAGGCTTATCGACACCTCGGGCGCGGGAAAACTCTGCGTGCAGCTTATAATCGACATCACCGACATGCCGCAGGCCAACCTCGCCTTCAGTTTCGCAGAAACCGGTTTCAAGTATAAGAAGCTGGGCGAAAAGGTGGATCTCTTCGCTTCCGTGGCCAATGTGGGCCGCGATGCGGTGGAGAAATTCTCGGCTGAGATCTCGTTCGACGGCGAGCCTCTGCGCACGGTGGATGTGAACCTCGCCATCGCTCCGGGAAAGGCGCAGACCTGGGAGACGCTGATAACCTTGCCCGCCAATGCCGGCATCGGCACCCACACCCTCTCGGCGGCTATCGTGAACATCAACGGCAATCCGGTGGATAAACGCCCCACGGCCACCTATACCGCGAAGTTCGCCCTCTATAACGAGTCGATGCCGCGCAATCTTGCTTATGTGGAGTCTTTCTCCAGCCAGCAGTATGCCACTTCCTCCCTCTTCGACGGAATCATCGGCAAATACCGCCAAAATGCTGGCGGCTCCAAAATCGCTCTTGTGAAGGTGTTCGAGCCGGGGACGCCCTTGGCTCTGTCCGAGTCGGAACCCTACTGGAACACCTACGCCTGGGATGTTCCGGTGTTCTCGGTGAACCGCTCTCTATTCGTGGGCGAGCCGAATGTGGCTTATTGCCTCAACGACTACCTCGTGCTCCCGCAGGATGTGCTCATCGGCGTGGTGGCTGACATCATCGAGCAGGACCTCTCAACCCCCTCTTTCGCCGGAGTGGAGGTAAAACCTGTCTGGGATGCGGCTACGCGCAGCCTGAAGGTGAACGTATCGGGAGAGGTGCTCCCGGAACTCGAGGCCATCTACGGCAAAACCGCTCTGACGGTGATGCTCGTGGAGGACAAGGTGAAGGCGCCACAGGCTGTCTCGGATGCCGCAGGGAATGTGTCGGTAAACCAGAATTACATCCACGACGATGTGCTCCGCGCTTACCTGAGCGACCCTGCAGGCTCGGAGATCAGTGCGGCCGGAGGCAAATATTCGGCGGATTTCTCCGCAACCCTCGACACGGATAAGATCAACCCCGACAATTGCCGGGTGGTGGCCCTCCTCTCCAAGAAGGGTCTGCCGGTGGCTTCGGCGATTGCCGATTATGATATCGTGAACACCGGCTCGGCGCCCCTCAAGGGAGGCTCCGCGGTCGAGGATATAGACGCCGCCGACGGTTCAGCCACATACCGCTGGTTCACCCCCGACGGCATCGAGGTGCGCGAAGGCGATCTCTCGAAAGGCCTTTATATCCGCGCAGGCTCCGATGGAACTACGAAAAAAATCATGATCAAATAGTACTTGAGGCTTGAATGCAGTCCGGGCCCGTCGGCGCTTTGTGAAGAGCGGCAACGGGCCCGGATTCTTTTTTATCTGTTCAGGTTGTTTACTTGTTCGGTTTGTTATTAAAACTCTGAAATTTTAAGGAACAGAGTCTAAGTCGCGCTGATCAGAAACTGATTTCGACGCCACCCATCATCGTGAAGCCGGGCATGGGGCATCCGTAGATGATTTCATAATGCTTGTTGAGGATGTTGTCGAGCTTCAGGAAAGGCTTGACGTCGCAACGGGCATGGAAGGTGTAGGAGCCGCGCAGGTTGAGCAGGGAATAGCTCTGACGCGATTCATCGGGTGCGCCGGTGGAAAGGCTCCATATCGTGTTGGACTCTAATGTCACGTCGAGCGCGCCGGGCATGTAGCTCACGGCTGCGTTCAGCTTGTTCTTGGGAGCACCGATGAGGTTCCGGTTGGTGGTGTGCAGATAGCTGTAGTTGGCCGATGCCTGCCAGTCGCGGGCTATCCGCCATGCGGCGTCGAGCTCGAAGCCTTTGTTGATGAAGGCGCCGGTGTTGACATTGCGCGGACGGCCGTCGACACGAGTGGTCTGGATCATGTTCTTGCCGTCGATGAAGAAGAAGGATACCCCGAAATTCAGACGCCCCTCGAGAAGATGCTGACGGAATTCCACATCATAGTTCCACATGTATTCAGGCTCCAGATCCGGATTTGCCGGCGGATAGAGGTAGAGTTCACGGAGGTTGGGAACGCGGAATCCTTTGCCGAAGGAGAATTTCAGGGAGCCACCTTTATAGGGCTTTAGAATGAAGCCGGCCTGAGGAACCCATTCATTGCCGTATTGCGAGCCATGCTGCAGACGCACGCCGGCGTTGAGCGAGAGGAGCTCGCCCCAGAAACCCTGCTGCATCATCAGATAGCCGGCTATCTCGTTTTCGGAACCTTTGAACTCGGAGGTGCGCTTCGAATCATCTTTGCCGAGATTCCAGACGTGGCCGCCCCAATGCATGAAGTCGATGCCGGCCGAAAGGTCGTTACCCTGCCAGAGGTTGAGGGTCTGGTAGAGGGTGAAGCCCATGTTGTAGTCGGTGGAATTGAAGATGTAGTCTTTGGGCGCGGTGCCGGGGGCATAGCCGTCGTCGACCCAATTGCGTCCCCAGTTGATGAAAGCCTGCACGCCGCCGGAAGTGATGTCGTAATTATCCCGCACATAGATGGAGACCGTGCCGCGGTTCACTTTCGTCCACATGCTCAGCAGCGGGGCCTGAAGCGTGCCGGGGTTGTCGGCTTTGGTCTGATTCAATTCCACGGTGGCGCCTGTCTCCCATTCTTTCACGGGATTATAGGTGAACTGCATGAATTCGTTGGCGGCTTCGCGACGTCGGCCTATGCAACAAGACTCTTCCTCGGGCGATTCC
>OHPI01000679.1_pt1 | contig 22443 bp, 24 predicted proteins | sample 1577651 | NCBI WGS metagenome assembly OHPI01 (sample SAMEA3879578, study PRJEB24766) | human gut metagenome | biome: human-associated habitat; feature: feces | place: USA | collected 1985/1987
AAATACCGACCTCCAATCGTTAGATTTTTAGGTCTAACTTTTTGGGGTCGGTACATTAAGCGTTCCGGTTCTTTTACTATCATTTCATTACGCGTTCACTTATTTTTCTTTTCGCAGGGAGACTGCTTTGGCAGCCATTCGCTTTCGATCTTCACCAAGCGCCGCATAATGCTTTCTCGTCGTGTTTACATCATTATGGCCTAACACTTCAGCCACCAGATAAATATCGCTTGTTTCGCGGTATAACGACGTTCCATAGGTGCTTCTCAATTTGTGTGGTGTAATATGTTTAATCGAAGTGATCTGACTTGCACAATCTGTCACCAGATTTTCTACTGACTGTACACAAATTCGTCTTTTTTGTGCAGAGAGGAAGAGTGCATGTTCATGTCCCTCCTTGGTAACAATATGTTTGCGCTGTTCCATATAATTGAACAATGCCTCCGCCACTTCATCACCAAAGTAGACAAAATCTTCCTTTCCGCCTTTTCGTATGATCCGGATACGGTTATTCTTAAAATCGACATCCTCGACATCCAATCCCACGCATTCCGAAACACGAATACCTGTTCCCAGCAGAAGAGTAAAGAGTGCCAGATTCCGCACTTTATTCTTTTCAAAATAAACCTTTTTCATCCCGGACATTTTTTCGCCGCCATGTTCGACATAGTCCAACAGATCCGCAACTTCATCGTATTCCAGACGAATAATTTCTTTTTTATGAAGTTTTGGCATATCCACGATCAAAGTAGGATTATTAGAAATCAATTCCCGTTTATAATAATAGGCATAAAAACTTCGTAATGCGGCCAATTTTCTATGTAATCCCTGTTCCTGGTTTGTATGTGTTTTTCCCTCGTCATCCACATATAACTTCAAATATTCTAAATATTCTTCAATATCAACTGCCTGTAATTTTTCAAGATCCTGCAATTGGATTTCTTTAATATCTTTATTTTTAAAATAAGGATTCGACTGAATTAAAAACCGAAAAAACAACCGGATATCATACACATAAGATATTCTTGTTTTTGCTGAAGTATTTGGTTCAATCGCTCGAAAAAAATCTTTGCTGAAACGTGGCATCGTATCCAGTACCTCACGCAGTTTCAGGGTATTTGCATTTATGTTTTCCTCATGATAAGTCACACGATTCTTAGCAGCCATGGGCATTTCCTCCTTTATAATATAAGTATAGCACATTCTTTAAAATTTGTATACCTCTTTTTGAAAAACTGGTGTTTGTCCAATAGAGTTATATGCAAGATACGCGCTTTCTCCGCTGACCCCACATAGCAATCCCGCCAAACGAGTGCTTCCACGGCTTTTAGTATTAAAAAAAGACATATCACAATGGGTATGTCTTTTCATTTTAATCCTGATTATTTTGAATAATCTTTTGCAGTTCAAATAATTCCTCAGTCGTTAATTTTTTATTTCCAATATACTCTTGTATAAAACAGGTAAACGAATTATGATACAAATTCTTCATCAATACCGAAGTCTCAATTTCCTGAACATCTTTTTTAGATATCGCCGGACGACATAAAAAACCTGGATCCTCGCGAGTAATTGCGCCTTTATCAATCAAACGTTTGATATATGTATAGGTCGTATTTTTTTCCCATCCAATGTATTCTTTAATAATTTTCGAAATATCTTTTGCAGCGAGAACTTTGTTGCTCCATAGCAACTCCATAACGTTTAATTCCCCTTCATGTAAGCGTATTTCCTTTTCTTTTTGCTGGCTCATTTCTTATCATGCCTCCTCCTAAGCCATATTCGCGTTTGTTCTTCAAGTGTAGAATCGCGCACGGCGCACAAAATCAAGAAAGTAATTTTATTCTACTACAATAGAACTCCCACGTCAAGGGCATTTTTTAACAATTTTATGCCAATGTTTTTAGTAACTTTTCAAAATAATCTGGGAGTGGTGCTGAAAATTCCATGTATTCTTCAGTTGTAGGATGAATAAATCCAATGGTTGCCGCATGCAATGTCTGACCCTGCAAATTCTTAAATTTGCTATTTACAGGGCCATATACCTCATCGCCTAAAAGCGGATGTCCGATATGTGACATATGAACACGGATTTGATGTGTTCTACCGGTTTCTAATCGGCATTCAATGTAATTGAATTTATGATTCAGATGATCCAAAACCTTGTAATGTGTGATTGCTTCCTTGCTGTTCTTTTCCGTTACCATACGTTTTTTGCGGTTTGTCGGATGACGGCCAATCGGCGCATTGATCATCCCCTCGTCTTCTGAAAAATTATTGTAAACGATGGCACGATAACTTCGCGTGATCGTATGGGCACGCAGCTGATCGGCAATTTTCTGGTGCGCCTTATCATTTTTACAAACGATCAATGCTCCTGTCGTATCTTTGTCGATACGATGAACGATTCCCGGCCGCAGCACACCATTGATTCCGGACAAATTGTCACGGCAATGGTACAAAACCGCATTGACCAGTGTATCTTCATAATGCCCCGGTGCTGGGTGAACGACCATTCCTTTTGGTTTATTGACCACCAGAACATCATTGTCTTCATATAAAATATCTAACGGAATATCCTGCGGTTTGATCTCCAGTTCCTTTGGATCCGGAAGAGAAACATTTACAATGTCACTTTCCTGAACCGCTGTTTTTGTTTTTGTCTGTATATTCTTATTAATCGTAACTCTACTTTCTTTGATCAGTTTCTGTATGTAGGATCGAGACAGATCCATACATCTTCCGGCAATATACTGGTCCAGACGCAATCCATCCTCTTCTTCTGTTACTTCGTATTGCAACTCTCGTTTCATGTTTCATCAATCCTCTTTTTCAAAATCATCTTTATAGCGGAATATTAACGCATATATAAGCAGTACAGCGGCAATGGTAACATAACAGTCTGCCACATTAAAAACCGGAAAATTAATGGCGGAAACATAGATAAAATCGACTACGTAGTGATGCCAAAAACGATCGATGCAATTTCCCAATGCACCAGCTGCTAACATGCAGAAAATAATTCGTAAAAACAAAAATCTCTTTTCATAAGATAATTTGAAATAAGCATAAAAAATAACACCTAAGATCAATAGGGAAAAACCTCCGAGAATCCAGGTGCTATTTTGAAAAAGCCCCCAGGCAGCTCCTTTATTTTCCAAATAATGCAATTCTAAAATATTGGGAATGATCGTAATATCATTCCCAATTAAATACATAGATGCTATTTTCTTTGTCAATTGATCCAAGAAGGTAAGGAAAACAAAAAGTACCGCCATCGTAATATGGGTTTTTCTTTTTGAAATTATCGTCATTAATCTTTATTCCTTTCCATTTTGTAAATTGATCAGAAATCCACCGATCCTAAAAACTCAAAAGGGTCATCTGTTTTCTTTTCTTTATTATTCATATTCAGATCCTGAAGCAGGGAATCCAGTGTCGGAACAAGGTCCTCATTTTTTGCCACCTTGTCTTCCGCTTCAATCTGCACCATTGCCTTTGGTTCCTCTTTTTCTTTCGGCTCATCATCCATAGACGTGAATGTTACATCAATCGGTTTTACCGGTGTCGCCTCCACAGGCGTGGTAACTGCTGCTTCCGTTACTTTTTTCACAGGTTCTTCCGGTATTTTTACCATTTCTTTTTCTTTTTTTGCTTCTTCTGCAGACACTTCCGGCTGAGTTTCCTCTTTTGGTTCTTGAGGCTGTACTTCCGGCTTCTGCTCTTTTACCGCTTCCAGTGTGTCACGGAGATCAATCGTATCGGCACTTAAAATCTCTGCTGTACGATCTTCCTCAGACATTTCCGTGGTTTTCGGTGCAATTTGTTTTTCTTCTGTTTTTACCGGTTGTGGAGCCACAGTAACTTCATTGTCCTTTTCTTCTGCCGGAGTACTTTCTGCTGTCGTATCCGCCCGGCTGTCTTTTACAGTCCCTTCCGGCTTTTCCTGTGTTGAAACGGTTTCTTCTCCTGCCGCTTTCGATGAATCCAGATCTTCCGGTTTATGGATATCAAATTCCGATCCTTCAACAAGCTGAAGCTGTGCGCTGGCAGCCTCTTTTAACTGTAACTTATACTGATTAAACTGCTGGATCAATTGCATCGATTTTTCGCGGATTTTCTGATACTCTTCCTCGGCATTGTTAATAATCTTATCTGCATGCAGATGTGCTGCTTTCTCAATGGACTCTGCCTTCAAAATGGCAGCATCTTTTGTCTCTTTTGAAGTCTTTTCAGCAAGAATCAACGCCTTCTGCAGTGTCGTCTCGATGGAACGATAATACTGCACACCGTCGCTCAATGTCTTGATCTTAGTATTGAAATCATCACGTTCTGCCTGCATCTGACGCTCTTTATTGCGGAGTTGTTCTGTCAGTTTTGCATTTTCTTCCGTCAATTGTTTATAATTGTCAAATACAAGTTCAAGATAAGCATCCATCTCATCTTTTTCGTATTTTTTTCGCTTTGCCTCTACTTTTTTATTTTGTAATTCAATTAAAGATAACATATGTATTTCCTCCTGAATGCATTAAAATTCACGGTTAATGGTAGGCATGGTATCCGACTGCTCTTTAACCTGGTCTAATGTATCTCCACTAATGTCTACCTGCTCTGGCGTAAAAATAAAAACATATTTTGAAATCTGGTGATATTTTCCATTAATTGCATAAATACAACCGGAAATAAAGTCCATAATGCGCTGTGCATCATCGGCATCAAATCCTTCAAGATTTACTACAACCGGTTTTGACTCCAATAGTGTATTACATATTTCCTGTGAATCTTCAAAAGAAGATGGGAATATAATCTTTACCTCTGAAATGGTTCGATTCAGGGAAACTACTTTTGGTTTTGGTCCGCGGAATCCACCCATTTTTCCTTTTTCTTCCGATGGTTCTTTTGCGGTATTACGGCTGCTTCTGGCAGATGACGTACGCTGCGGTGCCTCTTCTTCATAATCATCTACATAACTTTCGAATTCATCTTCTTCATCCATACCATCTAAATTAAAAAAATTAATAAGTCCTTTTAAACTCATACGATCAAACCCTCTCTATCTGTATCTTAATATTGTCTGCTTCCAAATATACCGGTACCAACACGGACATAAGTTGCTCCTTCTTCAATGGCAACCTCATAGTCTCCGGTCATACCCATAGAAAGCTCATTCATACTAATATTATCAATGTTTTTGGCGTTGATGTCAACTAGTAATTTACGTAAATTTTGAAAATGTATCCGATTTTCTTCCGGATTTTCCACAAATGGTGCGATTGTCATAAGACCGCGTACCTTAATGTTCGGAAATTTCGCGATTTCACGGATCACTTCTTCGGTCTCTTCCGGCATCAATCCAAATTTTGACTCTTCTTTGGCAACATTTACCTCGATCAATATATTGGCAGTTTCACCGATTTTTTCATATTCTTTCTGAATCTGCTCTGCCAGACGAAGAGAATCTACCGAATGAATGCGGGCAACTTTTCCGGCGATCTGGCGAACTTTGTTACGCTGCAAATGACCGATCAGATGCCATTCTACGTTTTTCGGAAGTTCCACTTCCTTTTTTACAATTTCCTGTACTTTATTTTCACCAAAAATTGAAACACCTGCCTGCATTGCTTCCTGCATCATCTCAATCGGCTTCGTTTTACTAACTGCGATCAACGTAACATCGCTTCGGGAACGTCCACTTCGTTCACAGGCTTTCTCAATCTTTTCTTCTACTTTTTTTAAGTTTTCTGTTACCATTTTTCTTCCTCCTAACGGCTGATTTATTGTATAAAATCATTTTCATTTAGCAGTTTTGGATTTACCACAATATGATCATAATTGGAGATTCCTCCGCTCGTATTTGGTGAAACGATCGTATACTCATTATTTTCATATATTTTTTCAATCTTCCGGAATTGACAGTATCCGGTATTTACGCAGTAAACCCCTTCCACACTTTCCTGCGTACTTAATGTAACCAAATCTGTCGTAACCGGATCTACGATCGTATCTCCGGGTGCCAGAATCGTATCATTGACATAATACTTATCGTCTTTCATACTTGCATTTTCAACTGAAACAAAAGTTTTTATTTCTTTTCCGGACTTATCATAGGTCACTTTTAAGACACCCGGAACATTTGCCTCTTCTATTTTTTGTGAACCATTTGTTACATACTCTTTTGGTATCACCGTCATTTTCTTCTTGATAATAGAAGAATTTGGAATTTTGTATCCGGTTGCCGCATTGAGATTTAACTCAATATCAAGATAGCGGTCATTCAAGTATCTTCCCATATAACGTCCGGAGGACAATACAGCAAATTGCGTTCCCGCATTTTCCTGAAATGTGAGGGCACAGTTAAAGGACACCTGATCCTTTTTTACTGTTATGCGGACAGTTGTCTGGTCTTTCAATTTCTGATAAAGCGTGTCGGTAAGCGGAACGACAATCTTCCATTCATCACTCGTTACTAATTTATAAACCGGTACATCGGCTTCGACTTTCTCAGCGGAACTCAACTGGTCTCTCTCAACAGAGGTCGTATCTTTAAACAGATCCGGATTGATCCGGTCCAAGGTAATATCTTCATAACCATCTACCGAATACGAAATCACCCCCGGATTTGCCGCCTTTGATTTCACAATTTCATCGGATTTAGAAGCTTCTGACAGCTGCTTTTTTATATCGCTGTACAGATTGCTGCGGCTTTGTTCAAATATCGTATTTTCAATGTCATAATGGAAATCTTTTACTGTATAATAACTTGCCTGATTGTAATTGCTATAGTAATCACTGATTACTTCACGCAATTTCTGTATATCGGAGCTGGTCGTCTGATGATCGGACTGTACCTGCTCTAAAAGATCGTTTACCGTTCCGTTCTTGTCAATCGTATAAACGACTTCTTTTTTTCCCACCTTGCTTTGGTCTGCATGATAAAAATTGATATATCCCGCCTGCTCGGAATACACAACCGATTCTTCGCGTAATATAAAACCGGTCAATGTACTGTCATCGGCGATGCTTGTTTCATTTACTTCATAAATGCTGATATGTTCATCATGAAAATAATTCCAGGAAATAACAACGACATATACGATGATAATGAGCAGTATCAGCAATGCAATATTCGGTTTAAACGGTTTTCGATATTTAACTACTGTTCTATTTTTTTTCAAAACCGGAATGCTTCCTTTCTTTTAGGTGATACATCATTTTTCATGAATAAAAATATGCGTTTTGCAAATAACTAACATTACTACAAAAGGAGGTTTCTCAAATATGAAAACAATTGACTATATTGCACTGACACTTGTCATTATCGGTGCCATCAACTGGGGATTGATCGGATTTTTTGGTTTTGACCTCGTCGCTTTTATCTGCGGCACAATGTCCATTTTATCCCGGATCATATATGCTGTTGTCGGTATCTGTGGTCTTTATGCGATCAGTTTTTGTGGAAGGTTAAAAAACTAACCCATTACTGGCGAACCAACTCGCGCCAATCCAGATCTCCACGTTCCAAGGCCTTCACAAGCAGCTCCGCTGTCGCAACATTGGTAGCCAACGGGATATTGTGAACATCGCATAGTTGAAAAAGTGTCGTAACTTCCGGTTCATGAGATTTTGGCGTGAGTGGATCGCGTAAAAAGATAACGAGATCGATATCATTATTCTCAATCTGCGCACCAAGCTGTTTCTCGCCTCCCAGATGCCCGGCAAGATATTTATGAATATTCAAATTTGTAACTTCTTCTACCAGTCTTCCTGTCGTAGCCGTCGCATAAATATCATGTTTGCATAATATGCCACGGTACGCAATACAGAAATTCTGCATCAAGATTTTCTTTGAATCATGGGCAATCAATCCAATGTTCATGTATATTCCTCCTTAGAAGTATCATTTTTTCCAAGATAAATTGTTTTCCAATGCCAGACTTTCAACAAAACTGCTGCTATTTCCACGTGTCGGCTGAATCTGAATATTGATCAATATTCCAATCGCCATCGCATTGCTTAACATGGACGACAATCCATTGCTCAAAAACGGAAGCGGAAGTCCTGTATTGGGCAGTAACCTTGTCACTACGCATATATTAAAAAATGTTTGAAAGCAGAAAAGGGAGCCAATTCCAAGAGCAATCATCATTCCGAGATAATCTCTCGCATGTTTGGCTGCGATAAAGCATTTAATAATAATGATCGACAACAAACCTAATATGATCAGACAGCCGATAAAACCAAATTCCTCGCTGATTGGAGCCCACACAAAGTCACTTTCGATGACATCGACCGAATTATAGTTGCGGTTTTCACTCAAACCATCCATCAGCAGTTTTCCATACAATTTTCCGGAAGCAATCGACAATACCGAATTATTCTGCTGGTACATAATGCCAAGTGCCTCTGTTTCCGGATGCAGCCATCCGGTAATACGCCGAAGCTGATACCCATGAAGCAGTTTCTGCCCCGGCTGCTGGATATACCATATCAGAAATCCAGCAATTGGAATCAATACTGCCACCACCGGACCAATGATCTTTTTACTCATGCCTGAACACAATATCATCATCACAAGAACGATCATAATAACAACACTTGAGGAAAGATCAGATTGTACCAAAACAAATGCTGTCGGCAGCAGTGCAATCGCACAGGCAAGAAAAAACGTTTTAAACGAGTCCAGTCGTTCACGATATGCCATAAAGAAAGACGCCAGCGTCAATATCACAACGATTTTACATACCTCCGATGGCTGAAACATAACTACTTTAAAATCCAGCCAGCGGTAAGAATCCGTATGTGCATTAGAACCAAGGGGAGAAAATCGTGTTCCGGCAACCATCAATGTCGTAATAATATACAAAATGGGAACATACATACATAATGTGTGGTAATCAATTAAGGAAAAAACAAGGATTACACAAAGCCCCATTCCAATTGTAAAAATTTGTCTTTTCGCGGACCCCACCTGTCCTGAGGACGGAATAATTGATAATATAAAGGAACTGATCAAAAATAAAATAAAAACTACCACTACTAAAAGAACGTCAAAGCGTTTGAAATTGTAATGTTTGGACAAAAACCAATTTGACACCCGTTCTTTTATATTTGTTATTGTTACCATGTCTGCCTGTCACCACCATTACTTGGTTTGTTTAATACTCAAAATCGGAATATTTGCAAAAATTGCATTATTCCCCTCGGATTCATTTTGTTCGATTTTTATATCAAGACCACTCTGGTCAATTTCAACATACTTGGAAAGAACATTAATAATGTCTTTCTGAATCTGCTCCATAATGTCCGGAGAACAATTCGCACGATCGGAAACTAAGACCAGCTTCAGTCTGTCTTTTGCTTGATACATTTCCGGAAGATTTTTTCCGGAAAAAATCTGCAAATTTCATAATTTTCATCTCCTTTTAGTTGTTTTTAAATTTACTCTTTATCTTTGAGAAAAATCCTGTTCCTTTTGAGAGATCCAATAACGGAACTTCTTCCCCCATAATGCGTTTGCATATATTTTCATAAGCTTGTCCTGCAAGGGATTTGCTTCCAACAAGAGGTTCTCCCTGGTTTGTTGAAACAACGATGTTTTCATCATCCGGAACAACTCCGAGTAAATCAACTGCAAGGATTTCCACAACATCATCACTAGACATCATGTCACCGCGTTTTACCATGTCATAACGAAGACGGTTTACAACCAATTCTGTTTTCTTAATCTCATTGGCATTGAGAAGTCCGATAATACGATCGGCATCTCTTACCGCAGATACTTCCGGTGTTGTCACTACGATCGCACGGCTGGCACCGGCGATGGCATTCATAAATCCCTGTTCAATTCCTGCCGGGCAGTCAAGAAGTATGTAATCAAATTCATCCTTTAACTGATCTGTCAATTTGGACATCTGCTCCGGTGATACCGCTGTCTTATCTCTCGTCTGCGCCGATGGCAGAAGATATAATGTCGGATATCTCTTGTCCTTGATCAATGCCTGATTAATACGGCAATTTCCTTCAATGACATCTACCAGATTATATACAATACGGTTTTCCAATCCCATAACCACATCCAGATTACGAAGTCCTATATCTGTATCGATCAAAACAACTTTCTTTCCTTCTTTTGCCAGTCCTGTTCCTACGTTTGCTGTCGTCGTTGTCTTACCAACTCCACCTTTTCCCGATGTAATAACTATTACTTCACTCATCGTATTTACCTGTCCTTTCCTTCATTAACTCTCTATCATAATATTTTACTTGAATTGACTGGAAATTGCAATCTTTTTTATATCGAAATCCCATCTAATACTTTTCGATTTAATGGTTCAATATAAATATTGCCATCTTCTGCAAATGCAATCTTTGTCTCCAATTTTGCTTCTGTTTTTTCATCCGGACTCCGCGCAATAATATCTGCGATACGAATCTGGGTCGGATTCATCTGCAGGGCAACGACAAAACTGTTTTCTTTTCCTGAAGCACCGGCATATACCGTTCCGAGAAGTTTTCCCAGAATGACAACATTTCCCGCGGAAACTACCTGGGCTCCGACATTGACATCTCCAAGAATAACAATGCTTGTCTCAAATTCGAGAACCTGTCCCGAACGAAGTGTTCCTTTATAAAACTGACCCGTGTTTGATTTTAACTCCGTCAGTTTTTCTTCCAGACTTTGGGCAAAGCGGGCTTCCTTTTTCTCGTCATCATCAATCAGACAGACAATATCCAGTTTGGAATGTTCACGAACACATTCCATCAGTTCATATTTCTGTTCTTCGGATAATTTGCGTCCTTCGAAGGATAATGCAATCTGCGCCGCTCCTAAAAAATCAGAAGAGGAAGCGAATTTTTCTTCCACCTTTTCTTTTAATTCGGGAAATTCCATCTTGTCATCCAAATGAACGATAAGACCTGATTTATTTCCTTTGATCACTACCGGTTGATTCATAGTTCTCCTCACTTTCTCTCCACTGATCAGTCTGCCACTCTTCCGGAATTGCTGACCGGATTTGTTGCAGATTTCTTCAACAACTTCTTTCTTGCCTTTTCATCAAAGTAATATTGGTACACATTGCTCGCCAGAGATGCCGCATTGCTTGAAGTAAATGCATTTGGCATAACAACGGCAACCGAAATCTTTGGTGAATCATACGGTGCGTACGATACAAACAATGCGTGGTTTGGTTCGTTTGCACTAATCTGTGCGGTACCTGTCTTACCGGCCACTTTCACCGGCACTTTCTGGAACACACTCTTTAAGCTTCCGTTGTTTACAACCATGTACATTCCGCTTCGGATTGCATTCAATGTCGAACTCTTGATATCAAGTTCGTTACGCACTGTAGCTTTGTTGTTCTTTACCTTATTATTCTGTGCCGGATCTGCCACTTTATCCACCAAAGTAAGATCATAGCAGGTTCCGCCATTTGAAATTGTCGATACATAACGTGACAGTTGAACCGGTGTATAGCTGTTTGTACCCTGTCCGATTGCCGAACGCACCGCATCGCTGTCTGACACATGTGGCTGTGCCTCTGTCAATTCCACACCGGAAAGGTCAGTCAGACCATATTTATCTGCATATTTTTCCAGTTTTTTCAATCCGCGCTCATTGTTTACTGCTGTTCCTGTCAATCCACTCAGACGATATCCCATTTCATAAAAGAAATAGTTACAGGAATGCTGAATTGCCTGTGACACATTGATAGTTCCGTGGCTGTACGTACTCCAGCACTTTGGTGACGGAGTAATCTTATCAAACACTACGCGGTCCGTTACTGTCGAATGGGGATCGATAACCCCTTCTTCGAGCGCTGCTGTCGCAGATACCATCTTATAGGTGGATCCGGGTGCCGTCTTTTGTTGTGTTGCTCGATTCAAAAACGGCGAAGCAGAATTGGAATTGATTTTTGCAAAATATTCACTATCGACCGAGTTGGCAAATTTATTGTTGTCATAACTTGGATAGGATACCATGGCTTTTACTTTCCCGGTATTTGGATCCGTAATAACAACCGATGCAGCGCAAGGAGTAAGTCCCAGTTCGCCCGGCGTAATCTCCAACGATTTAATCTTTGATTTCAAAAACTGAAATGGCGAGATCATACCTGTGCGGAGTTTCGCAAGCATCGTTTTGTTTTTCTTTAAATACCCCTGTTCATACAAAAGCATACATACCTGTCTTCCACTGATCTGATCGTTATAGATCAGCGTGTGATATACCTTTTTATCGTATGAACTGTCATCGTTCAATTCCTCAAGAATGTACTCAACAATCTTCGAATAAATTTCCTCTGTGCTGTAATAATCATCTCCGACATTAAGCATTTCCAGATCAATCCAGTTGTGAGAGATTGCATAGATCAAAAACTCACTCAGACTAATCTTTTCATTGGCATATTGATTGTACATATCATCGGATTTATCCATTTTATCTGTTGCAATGACTTCATTTTTTCGAAGCATCGAATAAATGTAATCCATATATTCTGCATTCGTATCGGACATCTTCTTTGTCGTCGTTTTATTGTTATAAGACAAATATCTTTTTACCGCTTTTAAGGAATTCTTTTTCTCCCGCGTAAATGTCTGATATACACTTTTTTCCAAATTTGACGCATCCGGATTAGAAAATTTTGTAATGTCCACCAAACTGTTTTCAATGATGGCACAATACACATCATAAATCGGAACACGGATATTTTTTGCATCTTTTCCTTTGGAGCCGGCACTTTTATTATTGTTCAGTTTAGAGATCAACACTCCCGCAATAGCTTTTTCCGTCAACTGATAAACAGCACTCTGCAGGTCTGCGTCAATCGTAAGATATATGTCTTTTCCTGCGGTCGCATCTTTGTGGTCCTTCGTCTCTACAACACGGGAACTGCTGTCAATAACAAGCGTCTCGCTTCCCTTTTTTCCACGCAGCTGCTCTTCAAATGTGCTTTCAATACCGGACTTACCAATCTGATCAGCAGCCGTGTACGTATTGTCCCCGTTTTCCTTCATCGACGCCAGCGTATCTGAAGAAATCAATCCGGTATAACCGATAATATGAGAAAAATAGGTACTGTCATAATACACACGTTTTGCCTCTTCACTGACATCTATGCCAATAAGACTAGCAGAATTTTCCTTTATCGCTGCCACCGTGTTTAATGAAACATCGGAACTGATCGTAATTGGCTCATACTTTTGATATGTGTTCATCATCAGTGCATAACGAATCGCCATAATCTTGAGTGCTGTCGCATCGTCATAATTCTGCTCATATTTTTCCTGCGCATCTGCTTCATTTTTATTTTTTTCCGTCAGCGGATCAAAAAAATGAATGGCATTGACCGCTGTCGATGTTCGGATATAACGGAAACATTCTTCTGCCGTCATATTTTTCTGTTCGTCAGTCAGCTCGTCCACCGATTTGCAAAAATAAATCTCTCTCTTAAATCGAAGCTGCGCATTTTTATCTACCGTAAATTTGAATCTTCCTTTTTTGTCAATCGTAATCGGAAAATCCACGGTTACTTTATCTCCATTTTTTTCAATGAGATTAATACATTTTAATATCATCTCATTCATCTGTTTATTGGATTCAATCTCCCCGGTATCTTCCAGTGTGATCGCATAGCTTTGTTCGTTTGACGCAAGAAGTTTCCCATTGCAGTCATAAATCTTACCACGGGAACTTTTTATCGTCTTCTGCTTTTCATTTTTTATCGTCGCCTGCTCATCATATGCTTCTCCCTGTACAATCTGCAGATAAAACAAACGTCCTACGAGAATACTAAATAGCACAACATAAACAACAATTAAAGTAAAAATACGTGAACGCATTAATGTTTTTAAGTAATCAATAATTGAAGAAAACATTGAACTACACTTCCTCCCTTCGTTCGGTTGATAAATACTTTTCCAGGCGGTTTAATACGCGGAACACAACCACAGAAATCACCAATGTATAAATCAATTCTGGTAAAATAATATGGGAAAAATAGAACGTAAAATGCAATTTTCCACGAACTAAAAATTCCGTGATATAATAATAAAAACCATAAACCAAATCGCTTAGTCCTACCAATACACAAGGCAGTATGTAATTATCCGTAAAATAAATCTTCTGACAATAACCACAAAGAAATCCAATCGTCATAAAAATAAAGGCATACAGTCCAATCACGCTTCCGTACATCATATCCAGCATCAATCCGCAAACAAGCCCGATGACTTCTCCGGAAGTACGTCCACGCATGTAACTGTAACACACAGTCAGAATCAATAATAAATTTGGCACCACATTTGCCAATGCCAATTTATGGAAAACAGTTGTCTGCAATAAAAAAGCAAGCAAAATAATAATGATGGTTGAAATACGTCTTTTAATCATAGTTTTTAATGTCCTCGATTTCTGAAGAGTCCTTCAACGTGGTAATGATCAATACTGTCTCTAATTTATCAAAAGATACGACCGGTGTGAGATGTCCGCTCTTAGACAATCCATCTGCCTCCTGCGTAATATCGGAAATATAACCTACAAGCAGACCCGGAAGAAATTTGTCACTGATGTGTGAAGTAACAACGGAATCCCCGTTTTTTGCAGTCACATTGTTACTGATCATCGTAACATCAATGTATCCTTTGTAAATACTTTCCATATTTCCTTTTACAATACAAGTTTCTCCTGTATTTTCAAACATGGCACTTACATTGCTTTTGTCGTCTATGATTGCACGGACTTTTGCATAATGGTCGCCCACTTCGGATACGATACCTACCAGACCGTTTCCCGCGATCACATTCATGTCGACAGCGATACCGTCTTTCTTCCCTTTGTCGATAGTAAACAAGTGAAACCAGTTATTTCCGTCTCGCCCAATAACTGTCGCTGCCACTTTTGGATAATCCGGATATTTCTGATCCAATTGATACAATTCACGGTAATTATCCAAGTCGTTATTTTCACCGGCAAGAATTTTATTATCATAACTAATGGCATCAATTTTCTCTTTTAACTGTTTATTTTCAGCCAAAAGATCTTCTTTGGAATGAAGAAGATCCATCTTATCCGAGATTGCTTTTCCCACTTTGTTAATTCCACTCTGCATCGGAGACATAATATCTCCTACTGTCGCTTTCACACCACTTAAGCGGTCCGAAAATTTAAAACTTAGTACTACAAGAATGGCACAAAGAATGCTGAAAAAAATATAAATATATTTGGGATGAATTCTTGGTCCCTTTCTTCTCTTTCTTTTCATCGCCGGTCTCCATTCTGCTTATAAAGCAAGTTTTGCAAGCTGTGGGTCTTCAATCACTGCGCCAAGTCCCATGATGACTGTACTTTCCGGCTCTTCGCACAAATTTACCTTTAACCCAAGTTCATCGTAAATAAACTGTCCCAGATTCTGAATCCGACTGGAACCTCCGGTCAGATAAAGTCCGGACTTATAAATATCGGAAGAAATTTCCGGTGGTGTGCGCTCCAGAATGATCTTGATAGAGTCCACAATACTCTGGAACAATTCGGCAAGTGCTTCATGCACACATTCCCCGGTTACTGTAATTTCACTTGGAAGTCCGGTCACCAGATTCCGACCGCAGATATCCATCTGTGCATCGGTTGCATAAGCAGAGGCAATATTTTTCTTGATTGCTTCGGCGCTCTTTTCCCCAATCACAAAATTCATATCTTTCTTAATCTTGTTAATGATTGCTTCATCAAAACGGTTTCCACCAACCGGAATCAATCGGCTAAGTACAATACCGCCCAGTGAGAGGACAGAAATTTCTGCCGTATTGGCACCGATATCTACCACAAGGGTACCGGTGGATTTTGTAATATCAAGATTCATTCCCAATGCATCTGCAATCGGTTTTTCCACAACATGAATTTTTTTCGATTTCAAGTTTGTATTTGCAATAAGATCAAAATATGCTCGCTTTTCCACTTCTGTAATATCCGTCGGAACCGCAATGTAATATTCTGCTCCTTTGAATCTCTTTTTCCCATTTAATTCAGCAAAAAAGTAATCGATCAATGCCTGCATATTTCCAATATCAGCAATAACACCATTTTTGATCGGATAGGAAACATCCAAATTTTCCGGTGCTTTTTCATACATTTCAAAAGCTTCGTCGCCTACTGCAAATACGTGATTCTTTTTATAGATTGCAATCACACTCTTTTGATGTAAGATCACACCTTCTCCATTTTTATAAATTTTAATTGAACTTGTACCAAAGTCAATTCCAATTGCTTTTCCTAGCATTTTTTTCATCCTCTCTATCTTTATAGTCCTTCATATGTGTCCTCTTTCTTTCAAGCTGACATATTGATAATCTCCAAGAATCAAATGATCCAGTAATGAAATTCCTATCATTTCTCCGGCTTTTTTCATACGTATCGTCGCATCCAGGTCGGCCTGACTCGGGGTCGGATCTCCACTCGGATGGTTATGTATCAGTACAAAACAGGAGGCATCGTATTGAAGCCCTTTTTTCAAGACTTCTCTTGGATGCAGAACACAGGCTGCGACAGAACCGCTAAAAATCCGCTCGCAATGGATCAGACGGCAGCGGTTGTCCAAATACAGCACTCTTGTCTGTTCGGTTTCCAAAGTTCGCATCTCTTCCATGAAGTATCTTGCGATATACTCCGGCGAATCAAACCGTGCACGCTCCGGTTTCCGCTGTCTGGCAAGCCGTTTTGACAACTCAGCCATGCATTGCAGCTGAATGGCTTTGACTTCTCCGATGCCACAAACTTTTTTCAATTGCTTGTCCGTCAGATAATAAAGCCCCAGCAGACCCTTGTGCACCGGGTGCAGTGCAAGCACTTCCCTTGCCAGTTCCACACTGTTTTTTTCATGGGTTCCTGTTTTCAGCAAAACAGCAAGCAGCTCGGCATCGGACAATGCCGTCACTCCCTGTTCTTTTGCTTTTTCATAAGGACGTTCCGATACCGGAAGTTCCTTCATCGTGTAAAATTGTTGACTCATACAGCCTCCTAACTCTACACATTGTCTACCCATACATAAATTATTTTACCATACATTTTCAAAAATGTATATATAGAAGCCGATAAAATTCACATACTTTTCGCAATTTATTATGGTAATTCGACAATTTTTTCGTCTACCATCTTTTGAAGCGACATTAAAATCCCATATTTCCCGTGCTGCCACGTAAGACCGCCCTGGAAATACACACTATACGGCGGTTCGATCGGAGCATCCGCACTCAATTCAATGGAGGATCCCTGAATAAAGTTTCCGGCCGCCATAATAACATCACTGTGATATCCCGGCATCGCATATGGTTCCGGAGCCACATAACTGTCCACCGGCGATCCCGCCTGAATCCCCCGGCAGAACGCAATGATCCGCTCAGGCGAACCAAGTGCAACAGCCTGAATGATGTCATTTCTCTCCTCATCTTTTCCCGGGCTTGTCTCAAAGCCAAGATTTTCGTACAGATTTGCTGCAAAAATGGCAGATTTCAATGCACTCGCCACGACCTGTGGGGCAAAAAACAATCCCTGATAAAAAGAACGGTTCACTTCCAGCGAAGCTCCGACTTCTTTTCCCAGTCCCGGTGCCGTAAGGCGGTTTGCCGCCAGTTCAATGATGTCTTTTCTTCCGACAAGATACCCACCCATCGGTGCTATGCCGCCCCCCAAATTTTTAATCAGCGAACCGACCACCAGATCTGCTCCGACATCGGATGGCTCGATCCTGTCTACAAATTCTCCGTAACAATTGTCTACCATGCAGATCACATCCGGACGACGTTCCTTCACAAAAGAAATGATCTCTCCGATCTGTTTTACAGACAAGGTTTTTCGCATCGCATACCCTTTGGAGCGCTGGATCGTAACCAGTTTAGTTCTGTTATTTAATGCTTTTTCAATGCCCGGATAATCGACCGCACTGTCTTCCAGAAGATCCACTTGTGCATACGTGATTCCAAATTCACGCAGCGATCCCGGTTCGCTTTTTCCATTGATTCCAATGATTCCCTCCAAGGTATCATAAGGTTTGCCAACCGGCGATAACAGTTCATCTCCCGGTCGAAGAATGGACGAAAGTGCCAGTGTCAATGCATGGGTTCCACAAGTAATCTGCGTTCTTACCAAAGCATCTTCGGCATGAAAAATATCGGCGTACACTTTTTCCAAGGTGTCGCGTCCACTGTCATCGTAACCATATCCTGTCGTTCCATACATATGCTCCGCACTGACGCGGTTTTTGTGAAATGCCTGCAGCACTTTTAACTGGTTATACTCTGCCATCTCATCGATGGCTTCAAAGCGCTCTTTGAGCGATGTACAGATCTTCTCTCCATATTCAAATACAGGCGCACTGATTCCCGCCTGTTCATACATCTTTTTTCGTTCTTCTGTCTCCAGCATAATGTTCTCCTTCTTTTCGCTATAAAATTCCCTTCTCTTTTGCCAGCCTTATGATTTCTTCCACAATGTCACTCTCCGTGGCGAACTGATCCTTGTCAATCATTTGCACGTCACGTTCCCGGCGGAACCACGTAAGCTGCCGTTTGGCAAAATGTCTGGTGTCTTTTTTTATTTGTTCGATTACTTCTTCTTTGGAACATTTTCCCTCAAAAAACGGGAACCATTCTTTGTAACCGATTGCCTGCATCGAAGTCAGTCCTTTGTCATATCCTTCCTCGTGAAGTCCGGTCACTTCCTCCGCCAGTCCCTGTTCTGCCATCTGGTCCACCCGTCGGTTAATGCGGGCATATAATTTCTTTCGATCCATTGTCAGAACAATATACAAAAAGTTATAAGGCGATTCATTCTCTCGCTGTTCTTTATTGTGCACAGAAATAGGTCTTCCTGTCTCTTCATAATATTCAAGTGCACGTATGACCCGCTTTACATTGTTTTTATGAATGGCTTCCGCAGATTCCGGATCGACTTTTTTTAACCGCTCATGGAGTACCTCCGCCCCTTCGATTCTGGCAATTTCTTCCAGTTCCTTGCGGTAACTGCTTCCTTCGCGTTCTTCCTGAAACTGTACATCATAAAGCAGTGCCTGAATATAAAATCCGGTCCCTCCGACAACGATCGGAATGTGTCCGTTTTGATAGATCTTTTCCAGACTTTTTTTCGCCAGCTGCTGAAATTCATATACATGAAACGGCTCTTCAACCGGTAGAATATCCACCAGATGATGTGGTACTCCCTGCATTTCTTCCGGAGTGATCTTTGCCGTCCCAATGTCCATTTTTTGATATATCTGCATCGAGTCCGCCGATATGATCTCTCCGCCGATCTTTTGTGCAAGTTCGATCGATGCTTTGGTTTTTCCGACAGCGGTCGGACCGGTCAATATAATAATAGGTTTTTTCATCCTGATACAATCCTCTTAAATTTCTTTTCAAATTCTTTTTTCGACATGGAGATCGTGGTCGGTCTGCCATGCGGACAGTGATACGGATCTTTTGCATGCAGCATCTTATCGATCAGCTCATTGGCTTCGGCAAAAGACAGCGTATGATTTCCCTTTACCGCCGCTTTGCACGAAATAGTTGCACAACGGTCTGTAATCTTTTCAATTCGGTCTGCCATCGGATTTTCAATCAATTCATCCAAAATACCGTAAAACAGATCTTTGCTTACCAGATGCAGAAAATGTGACGGAACGGCCACAATTGCATATTCATCCCCGCCAAATTCCTCAATCTCAAATCCAAGTTTGGAAAACGCTTCTTTGCACTTACCAAGCATTTCCTTTTCCTTGTGCGTAAGCGAAATTAATAGCGGAGTTACCAGATTCTGGCTGTACACATGATTGTCCGCAAGTTCTTCCATCAATTGCTCATATAAAATCTTTTCGTGCGCCGCATGCTGGTCTATGATCAGCATTTCCTCTCCGTATTCGATCATCCAATATGTTCCAAACACCTGACCGATCAAACGAAACTTAATACGGTCCTCTTCCGCCAGCATCTCATTTTTGAAAAAGGACTGCTGCTCATATTTTATCCGTGGCTTCTCTTCCCGTGGTGGGATCACAGGACTGTTCACCGGCAATGGCTGTTGTTTCGTCTCGTTCTTTCCATTTTCTTCCGGTTCTACTTTTTTTGTCTCTTCCATGCGTTTTCGCTCAAACGGTTCCGGTATCGGATTTTCAGGCGGTTTTGGAATCTGTGCAGAAAGCGGTTTCTTTTCCTCTTTGCCCGGTGCCACTTTCGGAATCAGCGTCGCCTCATGCAGTACCTGATGAATCTCTTTCTGAAAAAGTTCAAACACTTCTTCCTGATTCATAAAGCGGACTTCCATCTTCGTCGGATGCACATTGACATCCAGAAAAGCACTGTCAATCGTCAAAAACAATACCACAAACGGAAAACGGTTTGTCATCGTAAATCCTTCGTACGCAGTCTCAATTGCTTTCGTGACGATCGGACTTTTGATATACCGGCCATTGATGTAATAATACATAAAGTTTCTTGTTCCTCTGGAAATCTCCGGCTTTCCTACAAATCCTTCCAATTTCATCCCATCTTTTTCCACGCAGACCGGCAAGGTTGCTTTTGTGATATCCGAACCAAACTGCTGGTAAATATTGTCTTTCACATTGCCGTTTCCAGAAGTCTGTATCTTCGTTTTCCCATCCCAGATAAAACGGAAACGGATTTCCGGATGCGACAATGTAAAATGAAGCATCACTTCACTGATATAACCGCCTTCTGTCGTTTTTGTTTTCAAAAATTTGGCTCGGACCGGTGTATTGTAAAACAAATTCCTTATCAAAAAGGTGGAGCCATCCGGGCATCCTACTTCTTCATTTGCCACCTCTTTGCCACCATGAATCTCATAACGGCATCCGATCAGATCCTCTTCGCGTTTTGTGATCAATTCCACCTGCGCCACAGCTGCTACACTAGAAAGAGCCTCCCCACGAAATCCCAAACTGTGAATCGTAAGAAGGTCTTCAATATTTTTTATTTTGCTTGTCGCGTGGCGGGTAAATGCCATGGGAATTTCTTCTCTGGCAATCCCGCATCCATTATCTGTAATTCGTATAAAGGAAATGCCACCCTCCTTGATCTCTACCGTGATGGCATTCGCCCCTGCATCAATTGCATTTTCCACAAGTTCTTTTACAACGGCAGCAGGGCGCTCTACAACTTCCCCTGCCGCGATCTTATCGATCGTAGATGGATCCAAAAGCTGTATCATCCAATCACACTCCTTACCATTTATCTTTTAATTCGTTCTGCCATTTATATACCAGATTCATCGCATCCATCGGTGTCACACGGGAAAGGTCAATATCCCGCAATTCAAATAAAATATCCTCCGAATGGAATGTCGTCACCGTATCAAAAATAGAAAGCTGATTCATCCCGGAAGATGCCTTTTTCTCCGGCACCTGCCCCTGCTCCTGTTTCTCCGGAATACGGATCACCGACAAACTATCTCCGCCTTCGAGTTCTTCCGCAATTTCTCTGGCACGAACCAGCACACTTTCCGGCACACCGGCAAGTTTTGCCACCTGAATACCGTAACTTTTATCAGCACCGCCTTTTACGATTTTTCGCAGAAATACAATATCTTCCCCATCTTCTTTTACGGCAATACAGTAGTTTTGAACACCTTTCAGCTTTCCTTCGAGTTCCGTAAGTTCATGATAATGGGTTGCAAATAATGTCTTCGCCCCAATATTCTTTTTATCTACAATATGTTCTACCACTGCCCACGCAATGCTGAGTCCATCAAACGTAGACGTTCCTCGCCCAATCTCATCTAAAATGATCAAACTGTCCTTTGTTGCATTATGTAAAATATTAGCAACTTCTGTCATTTCTACCATAAATGTACTTTGTCCGCTTGCCAGATCATCGGATGCGCCCACACGGGTAAAAATACGGTCGCAGAGACCGATATCCGCCTCATCCGCCGGGACGAAGCTTCCGATCTGCGCCATCAGCGTGATCAGCGCCGTCTGACGCATATAAGTCGACTTACCAGCCATGTTCGGACCGGTAATGATCAACATGCGGCGCTGTGGCGACAGGTTTAGCGGGTTAGCGATAAACGGTTCGTTCAGTACCTGTTCAACCACTGGATGGCGACCTTCGGTAATACGAATGCCAGGTTTATCAATAAAGGTCGGGCAGGTGTAGTTCAGGGTATAGGCCCGTTCCGCCAGGTTCACCAGCACGTCGAGTTCCGCCAGCGCGCTCGCGCTCTGTTGCAACGCTTCCAGATGCGGCAACAGCAGGTCGAACAGCTCTTCATAAAGTTGTTTTTCCAGAGCCAGTGCTTTGCCTTTTGACAGGTGGAACACGGCGGATATTCGAGAAAAAGAATATTCATAGTGAAAAACACCTCCATGTGCTTAGTATAATGGATTTTTCCGGAGAATACAATGAAAAGGAGAAGATGTTGATCGGGCGGAAAGAAATATGGAT
>OHPI01000689.1_pt1 | contig 22110 bp, 15 predicted proteins | sample 1577651 | NCBI WGS metagenome assembly OHPI01 (sample SAMEA3879578, study PRJEB24766) | human gut metagenome | biome: human-associated habitat; feature: feces | place: USA | collected 1985/1987
TCGAGCTGTCCGGCTACCGTGGCGCCGAATTTACCTTTGCGGAATCCTGTGGAGAGGCCGAATTTCTGGGTGGAGAAGGAGCCGAACTCCGCGCGGGCGCGACCGGTGAAGCCCTCGCGATGCTGACGGCGGGTGATGATATTCACGGAGCCGCCCATAGCGTTCGAGCCGTAAAGAAGCGAAGAGGGACCTTTCACCACCTCAACCCGCTCCACACCGTTTGTGACATACGTGTCGGGAAGCGCATGGCCGAACACGCCGGCCCACTGGGGCTGGCCGTCGATCATAAACAGCACTTTATTCCCCTGGCCGACACCGCGTATATTCACCGTGCCGGCCGCGCCGCCGGAAACACCGTAACCGGCAAAGCCGCGTTCGGTCACAAACAGTCCCGGCACATTATTCACCAGCACCGGCAGAAGCGATGTCTCGGCCGAACGCTCTATCATGGAAGCGCTCACCACATTCGTGTTCAGGGGAAGGAGGGTAACATTCGTTTTCGCAGGGGCCTCGGTCACGACTTCGGGAAGCGTCACCGTATCAGGAACTGCGGGAGCGGACGCCGTCATGGCTGCCGCCAAAGCTAAATGGATAAACATAGCAATAATCGATTTGTTGTTTCTATCGTCTTTATCAGAGGAATTCGGGAGCTTATCTGAAATTATTACAAATAATCTCCGCAAATATAAACAAATTATTATATAGAATCGTTCTAAATAAAGAAACTTTTTCAATCGTTTTTTAATAAGTAAGTATTCAAATTTAAACGATAGTAAGTGCTTTTAATCTTTTATACTTAAATTAAATTTGAACACTTACTTATCATCAGTCTTTAAAATTTGTTTTGGCAGTATTTGAGAAGCGGTTGAAATTCATTTCCATAAATCGATAACACAGCCCGTTATACAATGCCTATGAACCCCGATATTCTTTTTTTCGATAAGATAGCCGACACCTGGGATGAGTCGGAAGTGCTCTCGCTCCCTCCCAAAGTCAGGTATATTCTCTCGGCCTGCGATATCCGTAAGGGCCACGATGTGCTCGACCTCGGAACCGGCACCGGCGTCCTACTCCCCTACATCGCCGAGCGCATAGGCTCCCGCGGAAGTATCACGGCCATCGATTTCTCGGAGGGAATGCTCTCGCGTGCACGCGCCAAATACAGCTCGCTGACGCCTCCACCGCGCTTCCTGCGCTCCGATTTCGAGGAGATTCCCGTCGAGGGGCGCTACGACCGGATAATGCTCTATTGCGTCTATCCACACCTGCGCAATCCCTACGCCGCGCTCCGGCGCCTCGCCGCCGACAATCTGAAGCCCGGGGGCGCCATCCATATCGCGTTCCCATGCGATGAGAGCTTCATCAACTCCATCCATAAGGATAAAGAATCTGACGCCGACCGCCTCCCCTCTGCCTCGGAGTTGACGCTGCGCCTCACGGCCGCCGGCCTCCCCGCCTCCGCCGTCGAGGAATCCCCCCACGCCTACATCGTCAGAATCGACGCCCCGGCCGGCGCAGATGCCCCTGCCAGCTGAAATTGAGAATCGCGAATCCTTTCCATCCCCCTTATCCTTATCGCTCCTCTCTCCTCCTCCGCTCGGCTACCGCCTCACCACTGAAAAAAATGATCCGCTCTCTTCTTGAAAAAGAGCGAAATCATTGCCGGAAAAAGGATTTTAGCGGAAAGAGGATTTTAGCGAAAGGCGGGAATCCGCTGGCAAGGAAGAGATGGCGAGGGCCAGATCATTCATCTTATGGAATTCGGTATAGCCGGAAGTTGATTTTCTTCCGGTATTTTCCGGCCATGGAGCGAGCAAAAGAAGTCGCCCTTCAGAACAAAGATCAAATTCCTTTCCCTTAGGCTTAAATCTTGCTTCGAAGCCCTGATCTTTAAGCAGAATAACGCTGCTGCCGGATTCTACGGCAGAATTGATAATCTCTTTTTCAGCCTTATGAATCGCGGGCGAAATAGGAATTGCCCCCTGCGAAATTACAATCCTGCATCTGTTTTTATAATCCGCGAATTCCTGTTCGCTCCATCTGCGGTGTATGCGCACCGGCAAAAGTGAGATTCCTTTCAAAAGAAAGATATTCCCATACGCAGCATACTCATGGCCGGCAATGTCCAGATGAAGATAGCGTTTGAATAAATCAGGCAGTTTCCGCTTTATTATAAGCCTGCGCGGATTATCCACTACATATTTTATGGCACGATCCAATTGCTGGAAATTATAAATTATTCTATCGTTGAAAGGCTTGAAAAGAGTTTTCAATTCGGAATCTCCACATATTGCCATCCGATGTTTGGAGCAAGCTCCTAAGAAACCTGCCAACTCATTGCCAAGCTTCCTTTTCAGCCGTTCTTTTACTCCCATCACCACATGAATATGATCGGACATCAACACGAATCTCATAATCCTGATTTCTCGATGATGGCGGGGAATGTCCATGATTTCCTTCTGAATAAGTTTTCCAAGTTCTGTCGGCAAGGGCATAATCATCTCCCCCTTTTTGAGCTCCGGTAAATCGATATCCGGGATCATGGAAAGAGCCGGCGATCCATCGGTGATAGAGGCGGTAATCATATAATAACCCGGGGAGCAATAATCATGCGAGAATGATCGCCGAGAATCCCTATGCCAATAATTCTTCCCCTCCTGCAACTCCCCGGACTCTTCAAGTTGCTTTGAGATCCAGCTGCGCCTGATATATCCGGCCTCTTCTTTATCCTTTCCCTCAAGCTGCCCATATTCGCCTGCCTCATCCGCAACCTGTCCATACTCATCAGATTCCTCCGCAAATTGCCCATATTCCCCAACCTCCTGCGCTAACCACCCAAATTCAGCTTCTATGCCCTCAAATAAAACGAGATTTTCCTCGGGAAAGCGAGAATCAGCATAGTTCTCATCGGAATTGATATTTGGAGAGCTTTTAGCCATAGCAATTTGGATTTAGAATAAAAAATTTTGAATTTAGATTGCCCTCTTTTCCTGTGGTAAGGCGGCAGCCGAGCGGATTGGAGAGGCGGCAAAGAAAGGGAAGAGAGGAAAGAGGAGAGAAAATGAGAAGAAAAAGAACCGAAGCAGAGTGGGAAGAGGGAGGCCCGGGAGGGGCAGGAGCGGAGGAGGGGTTCAGAAGGAGCGGCCGTAGCCGGCGCGGTCGAGGGAGCGGTAGCCGATGGCTTCGGCGATGTGGGGGGAGCGAACCGAGGGGGAGCCGTCGAGGTCGGCGATGGTGCGCGCTACGCGCAGGATGCGGTCGAAGGCGCGGGCCGACATGTTGAGGCGAGTCATGCGCTCTTTGAGGCGGGCGAGCCCTTCGGCGTCAGGCCATGCGTATTGATGCAGCAGGCGCGAGTTCATCTGAGCGTTGCAGTGGATGCCGGGCTCGGAGGCATAGCGTTTCTGCTGAATCTCGCGGGCGGCCGTGACGCGCGACCGTATCTCGGCGGAGCTCTCCGCAGGGGTGGTGCTCGCCATGTCATCGAAGGCCACGGGCTCGATCTCCACCTGTATGTCGATGCGGTCGAGCAGCGGGCCTGAAATTCGGCTCATATATTTGCTCACCTGCCCGGGAGTGCATGTGCAGGGATGCGTCGGGTGTCCGTAATAGCCGCAGGGGCATGGATTCATGGAGGCCACGAGCATGAAGCTCGCGGGATAATTAACCGTATATTTGGCTCTGGCAACCGTTATCACCCGGTCTTCGATCGGCTGGCGCAACACTTCGAGCACCTGCCGCGGGAATTCGGGAAACTCGTCGAGAAAGAGCACACCGTTGTGGGCCAGGGAGATCTCGCCGGGCATCGGGTTGGCGCCTCCGCCGACAAGAGCCACCGGCGAGACCGTATGGTGCGGGGTGCGGAAGGGACGGGTGGTCATCAGCATAGAGCCGCGGGAGAGTTTGCCGGCTACGGAATGGATCTTGGTGGTCTCGAGGGCCTCGGCCATGCCCAACGGAGGAAGGATTGAGGGAAGGCGTTTGGCCATCATCGACTTACCGGCGCCGGGAGGTCCTACCATCAGCAGGTTATGGCCGCCGGCGCATGCCACTTCGAATGCGCGTTTCACTGTCTCCTGCCCTTTCACTTCCGAGAAATCATAATCGAACAGTTGCGAGCGACGGGCGAAGAGCTCGCGGGTGTCGATCTTCACAGGCTGCATCTCGGACTTGCCGGCTAAGATATCGGCAACTTCGCGCAGATTGGAGACGCCGAAGACTTCGAGCTTATTGACGACCGCCGCCTCGGTGACATTGGCCTCGGGCACTATCAGCCGTTTGAAGCCCATCTCGCGGGCTTTTACGGCCATTGGCAAAGCTCCGCGCACGGGGAGCACCGAGCCGTCGAGGCTCAGCTCGCCTGTCATCATATAATCGGCGAGATTACCGCACCGCAGGCTTCCGGCGGCCGTGAGCAGACCTATGGCTATGGGGAGGTCGAAGGCGGCTCCCTCTTTGCGTACATCGGCCGGAGCGAGGTTCACCACCGTGCGGTAATGGGGAAACTCGAAACCTGAATACTTCAGGGCCGCGGCCATGCGCTGATAGCTCTCGCGCACCGCCTGATCGGCCATGCCCACAATCGAATAGCCGATGCCGGGAGCGATTTCGGTCTCGATGGTTACGGGGAAGGCATCGATGCCGGATATGGCGGCTGTATATACTTTGGTGAGCATCGCTTTAAAGTTTTGGATAGATTATCTGGAGACGGGAGCGGGCTTCTTTTCGGCCGCTTTCTTTTCAGCCGCTTTCTGAGCCGCAACCTTGCGGAAAGCGTTGGAGGCATCATCGCGGTTTTCACCACGGAAGACGGTTTTCCCTTTGCGGTCGATCACAACAAAGAAGGGCGTGCGGGCCACTCCGAGCCGCATGAACACCGAATCGGTTTCGGAGCGCGGACTCCATGCCCTTACGACATTCTTCAGCGAATCCCCCTGCATCGGCATGCGCCAGCTTAGCGAATCGGGGTCGAAACAGATATCGGCGATAAAGCGCGATGCAGAGTCGGGAAAATCCCCGGCAAGGCGGCGCAAAGCCTGAATGTCGTCATAGCGGGCATCGTCGCTTCGGCGCCAGAAATAGAGGAGCATGGGAGCTTTGCCGGTTCTGACCGTATCCACACCGTTGCCGAGTGTATGGAGTATGAATTGCGAGACATCGGCTGCGAAACGCGGGCTTCCGCCGAGCATATCGCTGCGACCGATCATCTCGGCCCATTTCGGGTCGGCGGCATCGCCGGTGAGCATCGACCACAGGCGCTTGAAACCGGCTTCGTCGGCACGCCGGTCGTAATAGACACAGAGGAGGATGGCCGAGAGTGGATTCCCGGGATTCTCTTTGACATAAGAAGCCACAACGCGGTTCACATCCGAGGCGTTGCGGGAGGTGAGGATATCGCGGTTTTTGAGGCGCCATGCCGTCCAGTCGTCAGTGAGGCCGTTGCCACTTATTTTCCACGAAAACGGCGAGGGATTATCCCCCTCGATAATTATTTTATCGCCGCGCTCGGCATAGAAACCGGCCTCGGGCTCCACGCCGCCATGCATCAGGAAGACTATGACCGGATTGCGCGTGGGGCATTTCACCTCCCCTTTTCCCGAGCGCACCATCGTGACATTCTCCACATACCAGCCCTTGGAATCATCGGATGCGTAATAGAATATGCGATAGGCATCATTTACGGATGCCGGGAGACGGAACTCGAGAGTGACCTCATTGCGGACGCAGCCGCCAAGCAAGAGGAAGAGGAAAGCTAAAAAGAGGCTTTTCGACAAGCCCGGAATATATTTCGATGAATTCATAATTTCCGTGCCGGCTATGAAGGGGATTGCCGGTTATCCCTACGAAAGTACAAAAAAAATGCCTGATAATAAAATATCAGGCAGATATAATTCTGAATCAGAGATGCCGGGCATCCCCTATATGGCTTGCGGGCATCAGTTCACGGCCATGCGGATATCGGCCAGCTCCGTTTCGGGAGAATATTTCTCGGCCATGTGGCGTATGCGCTCCAGAATCTCGTCGCGAAGTTCCTGCGGGCCAATCACCTCCACATCGTCGCCCATCGAGAGCACGGCTCGTTTGAAATCGTCGCTCGGCACAAAATAATACTCGAAAATCGAGCTTTCGAGTCCGGCCATAATCTCCTTCTGCGACTGGTGCAGCGGCTGGGTGCGGATCATGTCGCGCGTGCGGCCGCCCACTTTGAGGCGGATCTTTACGGGCGAGAGAGAAGGGTCCACATCCATACCGTAATAATTCTTGAAAAATTCCATGGGGAAGAATCCCTCTTCATAGACGAAGGGCTGGTCGGTCATTTCCAGACTCATCACGCGGGCGAGATCGAAAACGAGCATCTTGCCCGTTTTCTCCTCCTTGGCGAGCATGAACCATGCCCGGCTCCAGAAGCGTACGCAATAGGGGTCGACGAGGAATTCCGTGCGGTGTTCCTCCGAGGTGGGGATTGAATAGACGAGGCGCACCTTCGCGTTGCGTTTCATGGCCTCGATTATGGTGGAGAGGCCGAATTTCTCTTCGGGCGTCACATCCATCACGATGCGGTTCTCGACATTCTCGGATTTAGTGATCAGATTCGAAAGGCTGAGGGTCTGTAACATCCACACTTTCAGGCGTGTCGATTCGGCTCGGTCATCGTCGGAGACATAATATCGGTTATGGTCGCTACGGTCGCAGACAATCTTTATGCCGAAAAGATGCTCGATGGCATCGCGGTGATTGTGGAATGTACGGAGGGCGAGTGGAGAATGATCGCCGTTAAGCGGTGATTTTTCCCACAGGCCTGAGATTTCTTCGAATGTTATTTTTTTTGCGTGACGTATCACATCTATCAGCCACACATACCTTCTAAACAAGTCGCGCTTCATTCTCTGAAAAACTAACTTGAATTAAACGACAGAGCCGGAGATGGGGGGTAGATGATTAGATTCCGGTTCGGTCAGGTGGTTAATAATATTATAACTGCTATTGCAAATTTAGCAATATTTTATGATATAACAAAGGAATAATTTTGAATGTTGAATGTTGAATGTTGAATTGCAGCAGAGCCTCATTCAAAATTCCAAATTCAAAATTCAAAATTATCTCAGACGTAGTCTTCTCCGAACCTTGCCCTCACGTCGTTGACGACATTGCGGATTCTCTGCTCTTCGGCTATGGGATAGATGAGTATGGCATTTTCATTCTCGGCCACAATATATCCGTCGAGACCGGCTGCCACTATTATCTTGTCGCTGTCGGCGGCGAAGACCGTGTCGTGGCAGTCGTAGGCGAGAACCTTGCAGTTCTGCGTCACATTCCCTTCCGTGGTATGGGGGGAGGCATCATAGAGCGCCTTCCATGTGCCCAGATCGCTCCAGCCGAGGTCGGCGGTCTTGACATAGACATTGTCGGCTTTCTCCATTATGGCATAATCCACGGAAATTGAGGGGGTATTTGGAAATGCCTTGTCGATAAATTCCTTCTCTTCCGGGGTGCCGTAGAAAGCCTCTCCGGCCTCGAACACGGCCGCCGTTTCATGGTCGTACCGACGGAAAGCCTTGAGCACGCTGTCGGCTCGCCAGAGGAAAATGCCGGCGTTCCAGAAAAACTCTCCCGTGGCGATGAATACCTTTGCCATCTCGAGATTGGGCTTCTCGGTGAAGGATTTCACCTTGCAGATTCCGGGCTTGTCGGGCACGCAGAGACCGCGCTGGATATATCCGTAGCCCGTGGCCGGAGATGTGGGGCGCAGGCCGATTGTGAGCAGCCGGTCGCCCTCCTCCACAAAGCCGAAGCCCTCTTCGAGAGTCTTGCGGAAAGCCTCCTCCTTGAGGATAAGATGGTCGGAGGGAAGGGTCACGAACGAAGCCTCCGGATCGAGGGCATGGATATGATGGGCCGCCCAGCAGATGCAGGGGGCGGTGTTGCGCCGTGCCGGCTCCAAAAGGATATTGCTTTCCTTGATGTCGGGAAGCTGACTGCGCACTATCGTGGCATAGGCGCTGTTGGTGACAAGTATGATACGTTCGGGATCCACAAGCTCGCGCACGCGGTCGACCGTCATCTGCAGCAGACTGCGGCCGGTGCCGAAAAAATCGAGAAACTGCTTGGGCATTCCGCTGCGGCTGAAAGGCCAGAAACGCGACCCGATGCCGCCGCACATCACTACGCAATATCTATGGGGATTCATCATATTTCTTATTTATATCAGACCGGTTTATATCAGACCGGAAAATATTTTCAATCAGTGGCGGGCTTGAACTGATGTTTCACGCCCTCTACGACATTGAGCATATAGTCGCCGAGTTTTTCGGCCTCGCCCACAAGATCCATAAAGAATATACCTTCCTGATAGTCGTATTCCTTATTATTGATGTTGAAGATGTTGCCGTCGCGGAGCTTGTTGCGGAGATTGTTGATCTCACGCTCTTTGTTGTAGGCGGCCACAATGCGGGAGCTTTCGGGTGTCTCCATCTCCTCGAGAAGTCCGATCATGTTGCTCATAGCGTCGTCGACCATGGCAAACATCTGGTCGATCTCATGCATCACCGGCTCGGCGAACGATACATGGTTCTGATTCTTGCGCTGCAGGGTCTTCGCCACGTTGAAGCATCCGTCGGCTATCGACTCGATCTCGCTGATGATGCGGAGCATACCGGCGACGCGCATCTTGCCTTCAGGACTCAGACGGCCTTCGGCCACGCGGTTCAGATAGGAGCCGATCTCGATTTCCATTCGGTCGGAAATCTCCTCATATTTCTCCAGACGGTTGTAGATGGTGTTATAATTATCATCTTTCTCGTCGGTATGTATCAGGTCGCGCGCCATGCCGAGCATCCGCTGAACCCTCTGCCCGTAAACGAGAATCTCTTTCTGGGCCTGGGTGATGTTAAGCTCGGAGGCCGAAAGGATACCGCGGCCGATATATTTGAGGCTGAATTCCTCCTCCTCGTCCTTGTGGCGCGTGGGCATGATCCAGCATACGATCTTTACATAAAGCTTGGTGAACCAAATCATTACGAGCAGATTGCAGGCATTGAACACGGTGGGGAACATTGCCAGGCCGAAAGCCACACAGCTCTGTGCCCGGGCCGTCATTCCCCCTGCGGGGTCGAGAAGAGTGGTGCCTCTCATGCCGGCTTTCTGCGCCTTGCTGATGTCGAGGGGATTGATGCCGTCGCAGGCCCTGGTGATATCGGCCACGAGCTCCACAAAGGGATGGAAGAGGGCAAGCACCACCAGCGAACCCAACACGTTGAAGAGCACATGGCCCATGGCCGTGCGCTTGGCGGCGAGATTACCGCTCAAGGAGGCGAGCACCGGGGTGATGGTGGTTCCGATATTTCCGCCGAGGATAATGGCGCAACCGAGGGTGAATGAGATCCAGCCCTGCGAGCACATGATGAGGGTTATGGCGAAAGTGGCTGCCGAACTCTGCGCCACCATCGTGACAATGATGCCTATCATGAAGAATATCAGCACCGACCATACGCCGAGCGACGTGTATGAGGTGAGGAACTGCAACATCTCCGGATTCTCCTGGAGATTGGGCACATATTTGCTGATGAGGTCGAGGCCCATGAACAGGAAGCAGAAGCCTATCAGAAACTCTCCGAAACTCTTGTAGGTGCTCTTCTTCATGAAAAGCATCGGAACGCCGATTGCGAGAAGCAGAACGCTATAGTCGGAGATGCTGACCTCGAACGAGAAGGCGGAAATGATCCATGTGGTGGCCGTCGTGCCGACATTGGCGCCGAAAATCACGGCCATGGATTGCTGCAGGCTCATCAGGCCGGCATTCACGAAGCTCACCACCATCACGGTCGAGGCGCTCGAACTCTGGATAAGGGCTGTTATCACGATACCGGTGAGCACTCCCGTGAACCGGTTTTTGGTCATGACTCCCAAAATGTTGCGCAGGCGGTCGCCCGCAACTTTCTGAAGCCCCTCGCTCATCACTTTCATGCCGTAAAGAAAGAGGCACACCGAGCCGAGCAGGCTGATAAAATCCACTATGGAATAATTCATTGGTCTGACGTTTGCTTGCCATGCCTCCGCGAATGGAGCCGACGGCGTTTCCGTTTGTGCAAATATAAAGAATTATTTCCATATTTTTATTAACTTTACTGAGGATTCTATTCCTGCTTTACGACATTAAAAGCGAGCAACACGCCAACAAGATTATGGAACATTCTATTGTCTTCCCCTCCGATCCGGAGCGCGGCATCGACCGCGGAAGCGCGGAGATACGCCCTTTCAGCATCTATAACTCATCGACAAGGCGCCGACGCAGGGTTACAGCAATCGTGGCCGCCGGCAACAACGGCGCCATCGGGCGCCGCGGCGACCTCCCCTGGCATATCGCCGAGGATATGCGCCGTTTCAAGAGCCTCACCATGGGCCATCCGGTGATTATGGGGCGGCGCACATGGGAATCGCTACCCAAGCGTCCCCTTCCGGGACGCCGCAACATCGTGGTGAGCCGCAATCCCGATTTCCGGGCAGATGGCGCCGAGACCGCCCCGTCGGTGGAAGCGGCGATAGCCTTATGCGCCGACGACGAAATCCCCTTCATCATAGGAGGGGGCGAGATCTATGCCGCTGCGTTCCCTCTGCTCACGGAAATACTGATGACGCGCGTCGACACATCTGTAGAGGATGCCGACACGTTCTTCCCGACAGTCAGCACCGAAGAATGGTCGCTGAGCGAGGAATCGGAACCGATGGTTTCCGCCAATGGTCTCCCCTTCCGCTTCCTTAAATACCTTCGCAAATGAAGGTAGCGCTTCTCTGCAAATCGGACACCACGGGAGGGGCGGCGGTGGTGACGTTCCGCCTGATGAACGCACTGCGCAAGGCGGGAGTCGACGCCCGCATGGTAGTGGCCGAGAAACTCTCGGACTCCCCTTTCGTATCCGTAGCCTCAACTCCGGCGAAGAGACGCCGCGCTTTCCTGCTCGAACGGCTCTGCATATTCATCCGCAACGGATTCAACCGTGAAACCCTCTTCCGTATCGACACGGGAGCCGAGGGCGCCGGCGTATGCTCGAATCCGATAGTGAAGGAGGCGGATATCATCTGCCTGAACTGGGTGAATCAGGGATTCGTCTCGCTTGCTGATATCCGGAAGCTCGGCAAGATGGGTAAGAAGATCGTATGGACTATGCACGACATGTGGAACATGACGGGCATATGCCATCATGCCGGCAGCTGTATGCGCTATCGTCTCCCCGACGGCGACTGCTCCCTCTGCCCGTTGCTCGGCCTGTCGCATGGCCGCAAGCTTTCGCGCGACACGTGGCGGCGCAAAAAGAGACTTTACGCGGACACTCCGATACATTTCGTGGCCGTGAGCCGCTGGCTCGCCGCCTTGGCGCGGGAATCGACGCTGATGCAAGACACCGATATCCGCGTTATCCCCAACGCTTTTCCTATCTGCGGGGACTTTAAGCCGCATCGGGGTGAACCTTTCCGGATAGTTTTCGGCGCGGCGCGTATCGACGACCCTGTGAAGGGACATGAAACGCTTGTGGAGGCCACGCGCCTCCTTGCACGCCGGTGGCCCGAAGAGGCGGCGCGCATGGAGCTGGTGACCTTCGGCAACATGAAGAATCCCGAAGCTTTGGCCGGCATCGGCATAAAGCACCGTCATTTGGGAGTGATACCCCCCGCTGAGATCGCCGCCGTTTACAGCGGGGCCGATGCAGTTGTTTCCACCTCCGAATGGGAGACTCTGCCGGGCACGCTCGTCGAGGGACAGGCCTGGGGCTGCGTGCCGGTTGCCCTCGACCATGGCGGCCAGGGCGACATCATCGACGACGGGAAGACCGGCCGGCTTGTTCCCTGGAGCGACTACCGCGAAAAAAATGCCTTCGGCATAGCCGAAGGCATTGTATGGGCATTGCGCAATCGCGCGGATATTCTTGATAAGATGCGTTCCTCAGTAGTGGAGAAGTTCTCGGAAGAGACTGTAGCCGCCCGTTATCTCGAGCTTTTCAGGAGCCTCTAAATCGCCTCTGAAGCGATTTCTAAACTCTCTTCTTAATATCCAATCCATTCATTAGGCATCGATATTGGCGTAGGTGGCGTGGGCCTCGATGAAATCGCGGCGCGGCGCCACTTCCTCGCCCATGAGCACGGCAAACGTGCGGTCGGCCTCGGCGGCGTTGACGAGCGTCACCTGCTTGAGCATGCGGTTTTCCGGATCCATCGTGGTTTCCCAAAGCTGCTCGGGATTCATCTCGCCAAGACCTTTATAGCGCTGGAGCACGAGGCGGTTGCGGTCGCCGCCGCAACGGTCGTCGACAAAGCGCTGAACCTGCTGGTCGGTCCAGGCATATTCCTCTATCTTGTTCTTACCCTTGGTGGTGCACTTATAGAGCGGCGGGGTGGCGATATAGAGATAGCCGTTGTCAATGATGGGACGCATGCGGCGATAGAAGAAGGTCATGAGCAGAGTGGCGATATGGGCGCCGTCGACGTCGGCATCGGTCATGATCACAATCTTGTGATAGCGCAGTTTCGTCATGTTCGGAGCCTTGGAATCCTCCTCGGTGCCGATCGTCACTCCGAGAGCCTTGTAGATATTCACGATCTCGTCGGAGTTGAGGACCTTATGGTCCATGGCTTTCTCTACGTTCAGGATCTTGCCGCGCAACGGAAGGATGGCCTGATAGCGGGGATTACGGCCCTGCTTTGCCGAACCGCCGGCCGAATCTCCCTCCACAAGGAAGAGTTCGCATTCCACGGCATCGCGGCTCTTGCAGGGAGCGAGCTTGCCGGGGAGTCCGGCGCCCGAGAGCTGGCTCTTGTTCTGCACGCGCATGCGGGCGCTGTAGGCCGCGTGACGCGCCTGAGCGGCGAGCACCACTTTATCCACAATCACCTTGGCCTGCTTCGGATGCTCCTCGAGATAATAGCGCAGAGCCTCGCTGACGGCACTCTGCACCACGCCTCCGACTTCGTTGTTGCCGAGTTTTGTCTTTGTCTGTCCCTCGAACTGGGGCTCAGCCACCTTCACCGATATCACGGCCGTCAGACCGTCGCGGAAGTCCTCTTTCGAAAGCTCTATCTTGAGCTTTTCGAGGAGTCCGTTGTCCTCGGCGTATTTCTTGAGGGTGGTTGTCAGACCGCGGCGGAAGCCGGTAAGATGCGTTCCTCCTTCGATGGTGTTGATATTGTTGACGTAGGAATATATATTCTCGTTGAAGTCGGTGTTGTAGGTCATTGCCACCTCGATGGGCACGCCTCCGCGCTCGGTGTTGAGATGGATGATATCCTCGATGAGAGGTTCCTTCCCTTCATCGATATATTTCACGAATTCCTTTAGCCCCTCCTCGCTGTGGAAAACATCGCGGCGGGGGTTGCCATCATCGTCGCGGTTGCGCATGTCGGTGAGCGTCAGCGTGATGCCGGCGTTGAGGAACGCGAGGTCGCGCAGACGGTTGGCGAGCGTCTCGTAGTCGTAGATCGTCTCGCTGAATATCGATGCGTCCGGGTGGAAGATCACTGTTGTACCCGTATGGTCGGTCTCGCCGACCACGGTCAGCGGACAGGTGGGCTTGCCGAAGGCATATTCCTGCATGTGGATCTTACCGTCGCGGTGGATCTCGGCGCGCAGATAGTCGGAGAGCGCGTTGACGCAGCTCACGCCCACACCGTGGAGACCTCCGGAAACCTTATACGAACCCTTGTCGAATTTGCCGCCGGCATGGAGCACGGTGAGCACTACTTCGAGCGCGGGTTTGTGCATCTTCTCATGCATGTCGACAGGAATTCCTCGGCCGTTGTCGACCACCTTGATGGAGTTGTCCTCCATGATGGTGACGTCGATATGGTTGGCGAATCCCGCCAGAGCCTCGTCGATGGAGTTGTCCACAACCTCGTAAACAAGATGATGCAGACCGCGGACGCCGGTGTCGCCGATATACATCGAGGGGCGTTTGCGCACTGCCTCAAGACCTTCGAGCACCTGGATATTATCCGCCTGATATTTTTTCTCTTCTTCTTCAGTTGCCATATTCGGAATTTGGAATTGGAGTTATACCGCCCCGAGGGCGGAAAAAACTTACCTACAAATTTACAAAAAATTCATGAATTTTCCGCCATCCGAAACAAATGATTTTGACGGCGGAGCCATAAAAAATCCGGCCGCGGGATGATTCCCGGGCCGGATTCCATAACGCTTCGCGCGTTCTGTTATTCTTTGTATTTCTTGAGGATCAGCGACGCGTTGTGGCCTCCGAAACCGAACGTGTTCGAAAGAACGGCATTGATTTCGCGGGGCTGCGCCTCGTTGAACGTATAATTGAGCTTATAGTCAAGCTCGGGATCCTCGTCTCCTTCTTCGTGGTTGATTGTCGGAGGAACGATATTGTCGGTGAGGGCCTTCACGGAGAACACGGCCTCAAGAGCGCCTGCGGCGCCGAGAAGATGGCCTGTCATCGACTTGGTGGAGCTCAGGTTGAGCTTATAGGCATGGTCGCCGAACACCTTGAGGATCGCCTTTATCTCGCCTCTGTCGCCCACCGGAGTGGATGTTCCGTGGGTGTTGATATAATCGATATCCTCGGGCTTCATGCCGGCGTCCTTGAGGGCCATCTCCATTCCAAGCACGGCACCTAACCCGTCGGGGTGAGTGGCCGTGATATGGTAAGCGTCGGCGCTGATGCCGCCGCCTGCAACCTCGGCATAGATATGCGCGCCGCGTGCCTTGGCATGCTCAAGCTCCTCGAGCACAAGCGCGGCAGCTCCCTCGCCGACCACAAAACCGTCGCGCGAGCCACTGAAGGGGCGCGATGCTTTCGCACAGTCCTCGTTGCGGGTGGAAAGGGCCTTCATGGAGTTGAAGCCTCCTACGCCTGCAGGGAAGACCGCAGCTTCGGCACCTCCGGCCACAATGGCGTCGGCCATGCCCAGACGGATGTAGTTGTAAGCGTCGATAAGGGCATGGTTGGATGAGGCGCAGGCCGAAACCGTCGCGAAGTTAGGGCCGCGGAACTCATGGTCGATCGAGATGTGGCCGGCGGCTATGTCGGCAATCATCTTGGGAATGAAGAAGGGATTGTATTTGGGACCCTGCTCTTCGCCATGAATGGCGAAATAGCCTGCTTCCTCCTCGAAAGTATGAAGACCTCCGATACCGGCGGAGAAAATCACTCCCACTCGGTTCTTGTCAACGCCCTCGCCTTCGAGACCGGCATCGGCTATAGCCTCGTCGGCCGCAGTGATGGCATACATGGCGTAAAGGTCGAGCTGACGCGCTTTCTTGCGGTCGAAATGCTCGGCCGGATCAAAGCCTTTCACTTCGCAGGCGAACTGTGTCTTGAATTTCGATGCGTCGAAATGCGTGATGGGCGCGGCGCCGCTCACTCCTTTCTTGGCGTTCTCCCAGGTGGTGGCAACATCGTTGCCGATGGGAGAAAGGGCTCCGAGTCCCGTCACCACAACTCTTTTTAATTCCATATCTGGATATCTATCTTTGAAGAAGTCGCCATTCTTTCCTCCAATGAAGGAAAGCGCGACGACTTCTATGTGAAACCGAATTTACTTCGTGTGCTGCTCGATGTAGGCGATAGCGTCACCAACGGTGGAGATCTTCTCGGCCTCTGCATCCGGAATGGTGATGTCGAACGCTTTCTCGAATTCCATAATCAGCTCTACGGTGTCGAGCGAGTCTGCGCCGAGATCCTTGCTGAATTCCGCTGTGGGCGTTACTTCGTTCTCATCTACTGTGAGCTTGTCTACAATGATCTCTTTTACTCTTTTTTCTATGTCAGACATATCAATAAGATGTTTAATTGTTAATATTTTTCTTATTATACTTTATTTCAGAGTGCAAAGTAAATCAAAATATTTCAATTATGGAAATTTTTCTCTAAAAATGTGCACAATCATTTTATTCTTGTGCACATTTCATCAGACTCTGTTCATTATATTGTCCAGCTTTCGCAGGTGGAAAGTATCATGTCGCGAAGGTTCTTATAGCCTTTGCGGGCACGCACTTCCTCAACCTGACGCTCCACCTCGCTCTCGTAGCTCGGGGCCTCGTAATCGCGGATAACTCCGAGAGCAACGGGCAGTTTATGGCCGTCCATCATCGCCAGCTGCTGCTGCAGGAAGTTGCTTTCGCAGTGGGCGTCGTGCACGAGCACATCGTCGAGCGTATAGCCATCCTCACCTATCGTGACGGCCTTGAGGCCGAAGCCTTCCTGCACAAGACCCTTCTCCATGTTCTTTCCGAAAAGCATCTTCTCTCCGTGGCGCAGAAGGATGGTATGGTCGGCGCGCTCCTCTTTGTCGGTGATGTATGAATGGATGCCGTTGTTGAAGATCACGCAGTTCTGGAGCACCTCCACCACTGCGGCCCCCTTGTGGCGAGCGGCGGCCACCATGCAGTCGCGGGTGATGTCAAGAGTGATGTCGATGCCGCGGGCAAAGAAGTTGCCGCGGGCGCCGAAGCAGAGCTCGGCGGGAATGAAGGGATCCTCGACAGTGCCGTAAGGGCTGGATTTGGTCACGGCGCCGCGGTCGGACGTCGGTGAATACTGGCCCTTCGTCAATCCGTAGATCTTGTTGTTGAAAAGAAGCATGTTGATGTCCACGTTGCGGCGTATGGCATGGATGAAGTGGTTGCCGCCGATGGCGAGGCCGTCGCCGTCGCCCGAGATCTGCCAGACGGTGAGATGCGGGTTGGCGGTCTTCACGCCGGTAGCTATGGCGGCCGCACGCCCGTGGATGGTGTGCATGCCGTAGGTGTTCATATAATAGGGCAGTCGCGAGGAGCAGCCGATGCCCGAGATCACTGCCGTGTCTTTGGGAGCCACGCCGATAACGGCCATGGCTTTATGGAGCACGTTGAGGATGGCGTGGTCGCCGCAGCCCGGACACCAGCGGGCGCTCTGGCTGTTCTTATAGTCGGCGGGCGTATAGCCCGTGGTCTTTGTCTCTTCCATTTCTTAAATTTCTAAGATTTTTGGATATTGCGGCAAGCGCAATTTATTGCGGAGGGCGCGGGCGCAATATATTGCGCCCCTACCGCAATGCATCCGGGTTATACTTTCATGTGTTTTTTCACGCCCTCCACAACTTCTGTGACGAGGAAAGGCTGTCCCTCGATCTTGTTGATGCGGAGCACTTCCTTGCCCGGAAGATGCATCTGGAGATAATCGGCGAACATGCCGGTGTTGAGCTCGGCCACGATGATGCGTTTGTATTTGCCCAGACACTCGATGGCGTTCGCGGGCAGAGGATTGATATAGCGGAACTGCCAGAAAGCCACCTTGTGCCCCTCGGCATTGAGGGTCTGGGCGGCTGTGAGCAGATGGCCGTAGGTGCCTCCCCAGCCGAGCAGGATGGTGTCGCAGTCTTCGCTGTCGAACATCGGCTCCATGCGGGGAACGTCGCGGGCGATGCGGGCCACTTTCTGGCGGCGGGCCTCCACCATGCGGGCATGGTTGGCGCCGTCGGTGGAGATCACGGATGTGTTGAAGTCTTTCTCAAGGCCGCCAACGCGGTGCATGCCCTTCTCCATCCCGGGGATGGCCCAATAGCGGGCGAATGTCTCGGAATCGCGGTCGAACGGACGCCAGCCGCGTTCGAGCTGTTCGGGGCTGACGAAGGGAGCCTTGATGGCGGGATAGTCGTCGGCCTCGGGCACGCGCCATGCAGAGGATCCGTTGCCGATGAAAGCATCGGTGAGGAGGATCACGGGGGTCATGTGCTCGATGGCTATGCGGCAGGCCTGGAAGGCCATTTCGAAGCAGTCGGTGGGGCTCACGGCGGCGAGCACGCAGAGGGGAGATTCGCCGTTGCGGCCATAAAGGGCCTGCATGAGGTCGGTCTGCTCGGTTTTGGTGGGGAGACCCGTCGAGGGACCTCCGCGCTGAACGTCGATCACCACCAGAGGCAATTCGGCCATTACAGCCAAGCCAATGCCTTCCGATTTGAGGGCGAGACCGGGACCGGAGGTGGAGGTCACGGCAAGATGGCCCGCGTAGGAGGCACCGATGGCGGAGCATACGCCGGCGATCTCATCCTCCATCTGACATGCTTTCACACCGAGGTCCTTGCGCTTGGCAAGTTCATGGAGAATGTCGGTGGCCGGTGTGATGGGATATGAACCGAGGAAAAGGGGACGTCCGCTCTTCTCGGAGGCCATGATCAGACCCCAGGCGGTGGCTGTGTTTCCTGTAACGTCCACGTATGTGCCCGGGACGGCCTGCGCCGTCTCGATGCGGTAGACAGGCATCGAGCTATGGGTGTTGTGGCCATAGTCCCAGCCGGCCTTCACCACTTTGGCGTTGGCTTCGTAGATGGCCGGCTTCTTGGCGAACTTGGCCTGTAGTTTCTTCAGCACGCTGTCGACAGGACGGTCGAAAAGCCAGCAGATAATACCGAGTGCAAGCATGTTCTTGCATTTCATCATCCCCTTCTGATCGAGTCCGGAGCCTTCGAGAGTGCTCTTCAGAAGCGATGTCATGGGCACGAGCATGATGTGGCCCGGGTCGATGCCAAGCTCGGTCACGGGGTCGTCGGTGGCATACTCGGCTTTCTTGAGGTTGGCCGGCGTGAACGACTCGCCGTCGCACACGATGATGCCATCGGGCTTGAGGAACTTCAGATTGGTCTTGAGGGCCGCCGGATTCATGGCCACGAGCACGTCGGCGCGGTCGCCGGGCGTATGCACCTCCTTGCCGACACTCACCTGATAGCCCGACACGCCGCTCAGCGAACCTTGCGGAGCGCGTATCTCGGCTGGATAGTCGGGGAAGGTCGAGATCTGATTTCCCTCTCCTGCCGAAATGTTGGAGAAGATGTTTCCGGCAAGCTGCATGCCGTCGCCGGAATCACCGGCAAAGCGGATCACCACTTTGTCGATAGGCTTTACATTCGTTTCCTGTAACATACGAGTGTTATTGTGTTTTTTAGGTATTGGGGTTCGTATTTTATTTAATCAGTATTTTCACGCGGCCGGAGGGATTCACGGCCACATAGATGCCGGGCTGGAGACCGAGACCGGAGAGGCGGCGGCCATTGAGGTCATAGACTGCTCCGTTCTCGCCGGGATAGATGTTACGCCCGTCCACGACAACCGGGATATCCTGCGGGGCGGCAATCTCCCCTACTCCGGTACCCAACTGGCTCGGGAATTCTTTGAATTTATAGAGCCTGACCTTGCCATTGGCACTGGAGTTGCCTGCATAGTTGCTGAAACGGGGCTGACTTTGGTTGTAACGGAGATATGTGCCGTCGGAGAACTGTATGGTAGCGGTTCCATCGGATTCGATAGCTACCGTGGCTTTTGTTCCGGTAGTGGAGTTGAGCTTGAGGTTGTTGCCGGTGCCTTTCTCCCAGAAACCCTTTGACTTTCCGAATTCATCGGAAATTCTCAAGGTATAGGCGGCATCGGCACGGGTTGCGGCCACAGGAACGAAGGAGACCAATGCAGTGCCGACGGGCAGTTCCACTACGTTCCCGCCGGAATGACGGGCAAACCCGAGACTCGGCAGGACGCCGCTGAGGTTATGACCCATCACATGCCCTACATTCTGCGACAGGAGCACATAACAGGCATCGGGCTGAATATCGGTCTGAGCGGTTACAGGTTCCCATACTGCAGTGGTATAATCCGCTTTATCGGGATCCAGAGCCGTGAGGGTAAGTGTGGTGACTGAGCTCTTAAGCGTATGGCCGTCTACCGTCTTCTCCAGATATGCGCGGAGCTTATGGCTGTCGGAGGCGGATCCGGCGGCGGAGATGCTGACGCGGTTGCCGTACCGCTGATAATTGCCGCCGTCGATACTGACCCAGAGATCCCCTTCGCTTTCATCGAAAACGTAGCTCACCTCTTCGCCGTTCCACCATCTGCCGGCGAAGGTGTTCACGCCGGTGAGCCATCTCTTCTCCACTGCGGGAGCTTCGGGACGGTTGACAGCCGCAACCTCTTTACCGGCACAGCTGAACGACTCGCTTTTCCTGTCGCCATAGAGATATTCGGCAAGCGATGGATAGTCGATAAAGGGATTGCGGTTATGCTGAATCTTATAGATCTCCTCGTTACGGCTTATCTCCTTATCATCAACGGGATCCTGCTTCGACCACTCAACGAGCATTTTCGCCACCCATTCCTGAGGCTCGACCGGGGATGCGGAGAGACTGAGCATATACTGCCCCTGCTTATCCGATTTCCACGAAATGCCGTTGTAGGCGGTGAAGAGATAGAGATAAGCGCGGGCAAAATCCCCTTTGTATTCATCGGCCGGTTCGAACACTTTGCCGGCACCTCCGCCATAACCGGAGGCGGGCGTACCGACCTTTACGAGGCCGTTTTCAAAAGAGGCGGTGGCGACAACACCCATCGGGTTGTCGCTTTTCGCACCATTCGCAGCCTGATCCGAGGGGTTGAGATGCATAAGATCCTGATAGGCGCTTACATTCCCGGATTTTCCTCCCCACCACGAATTTGCCACCGAATGCTCGATATTAAGTCCGTCATGGCCGGTTTCGACATAGACGATATTGTTGCTATACATATCGTGCCACACCTTGCGGCCGTCGATATAGCGCACATCGGTCTTGTCGAAAGCCTCCCAGGTATTTGGCCCATAACTGACGGTAGTGAAGCCTGAGGGGGCACAGACCGCTTTCACGGCGTCGCGTAGCGATGCGCCGCTTTTCCCTTCGAGCGTGGAATAATAGCCGGCGGGAATCTCGGCATAAGCGATTGCCGCCGATAGTAACGTCGCACTGACGATAAAAAGTCGAGATTTCTTCATGTCGGTATAAGATATTAAGGGGAGTTTATTTATCAGAAGTTTTTAATACTTTATTTCACCATCACCTTGACGGTCTTGCGGAACGTCGGTTTCGATACGAGATAGATGCCGCGGGCGAGGTTGCGGCCGTTCACTTCCCGACCGTTGAGGTCGAAAATGCGGGCACCGTCGGGCACGAGGATATTGTTTCCCCATACCTCCACGAGGCAACTGTCGTCTTCGATCATGGCATCCTCCACGGTTTCCTCCACATCGGAACTCTCCTTGACCTTGCGGTAGAAATCAAGGCGCTCTTGTCCGCTCGACGTATATGTGGTGAAACGGGTAGCACTCTTATTGTAATACAACGCACCGGAGCCGGAGCTTACCGAAGAGCCGTATACTACCGATACACCCTGAGCGGAGTATGTGAGTTTAGCCTTCACACCCTGAGTTGTGGAATAATCTGTAAGATTGATTGTCTTCACCGCCGAACTGAAGAGATATCCTTTTTGATTGCCGGCGAGATCGGAAGCCCGGAGAGCGTAGCCGTCATCCTTCGTCTCCAGTGTTATCAGAGCCGCATCAGAGGGAGCGTTCTTAATCACATTTCCGTCAATATCCACAGTCTCTGTGGGCTCGAAATATGTCTTATCTTTATTTTGCTCAAGGCTCATCGCCACATGGGAGTCAGATCCAAGAATCAGATAGTGCTCGCCGGCGCGGATATCGGTCTGCGAAGCCACAAGCACATACGTGCCGGGAGTCAGATCGGGATTCTCGGGAATGTCAGGAGTGTCCGGGTTGTCCGGGTTATCCGGGTTATCAGGATTATCAGGATTATCGGGGTTATCGGGATTATCGGGCGTGTGGGTGCCGTCGACATGATAGGGCTGACCCTTTTTAGAGCCCCAGATATAATCGGCGAGGTCGGGAAGGTCGATGAAGGGATTGCGGTTTCCCTGCGTGGCCATGATGCCGTCGTTGCGGTCGCGCTCCTTCTGGCTGACAGGATCTTTAGCCGACCATTTCAGCACCAAGGCCGAAGCCCAGGGCTTGAACATCTCGTCGGAGGAGGTATTGTACATCCATGTGAAGCGGGTTCCCCACGCCATATCTCTATAGATCGTGAACATATACATGAACACGCGGGCAAAATCCCCTTTATAGTCATCGTGCGGCTCATAGACTGTTCCGCTGCCTCCGCCTTGCCCGGAGACCGGCTTGCCAACGAAAGTGACACCATTGTCCCATGTCACATCTGAAATCTCTCCAAGCGGGAAATTTCCTTTGCGGTTGTTGGCATAGGAATCGGAAGGATTGAGATGGACAATATCTTTGTAGGCGTCATTCTTCG